>Ga0208547_1002155_pt1 | contig 10621 bp, 19 predicted proteins | sample DEB08_DNA_5_FD_185501 | JGI IMG/M metagenome (GOLD analysis project Ga0208547, IMG submission 185501) | Aqueous microbial communities from the Delaware River and Bay under freshwater to marine salinity gradient to study organic matter... | ecosystem: Environmental > Aquatic > Marine > Coastal ... | reverse complement strand
CCGCTCCGCAGGCTTGCGCTCTTATAACCCTATCAGAGTAGAATAAAGGTCTGTCAAAGTGATCAAGGTTTAATGCGTATCTGTTCAAGTTGTAAATCACTCGCTCCATGTCAGGCGTAGTGCGCATACTTGAATTGCCCCACTTACCTCCCCATACCTTCAACCCTTTGTCAAGATACTTATTCACCACCTCGGCCCTTCTCTTGCTTTCAGGGAATCTATCAATGTAGTTATTGCCTAAAAACACAACCCCCTTCCCTCTGCGCTCTCTTTTATCTAAATAGTAAATTTCAGGATCGTAGCCTATCTGTAAATAGTCGGTACTTAGTCCTTTTGATTTGAAGGTGTCGATGTCTGTTCCGTTTGTAAAGCAGGTCACGTTAAAGAATGACCCTAGCTCTAAATACCAATCTATGTTCTCCCGTACATCCCCTGTCCAATTCAAAACAAATGCACCCATATTCCTGAGTTTCTCGATAAGCTGCCGCTCAACTATGCCTGGGGTCTGTATTTGCATAAATACAAGGTCGGGCTTGAACTCTTCAGCTTCTTTCGTCACTATTGAGGTGAGGTAGATTAGCCTTTCAGCCTTTAATTCCCTCCATTCAATTCGCCTAACCTCATGACCTTTTGCTCTAAATGCTTTGTCAATCTCAGGGCTTCCTAATGCTACGTGCAGTACTTTCATTTTAGGTGTATTGGCCTTACTAGGTAGTAGGGCGGTTCGACTTTCTTGGTTTCTTTGGTGTAGGTTCTAAATTGAGTCTTGTGCAGATGAAAGCAATGAATTGAGAATACGGGATTCATAACATGATAACCTGCTTTATTGATGAGGTAGGCTATTCTATTATCACATCCAGGTAATCCAAGATAAAAGTCGGTGTCTACTTGTAAGTTTTTCGGCTTACCTCTAAAAATCCAAACGTCTTGGCTCCAATGGCCTTTTGGGTGGATTATATCGCCTTCTCTCCTTGTGATAGCGTAGCATTGCCATTCCTTTATCTTTTGGGCTAAGTGAATAGTCTGATCAAAGTAAATGTCGCTGTTCGCTATGACGTTAATACAATCATCTTCACACAGATTGAATAAATCTAAATAAGTCGCTCGAATATTTGGGTTTGTCACCTTTTCAAAGATGGTGGCGTTGATTTGCTCGCATCTTTCAAGTTCTTTATTTCTGTCTTCGTTCTCTGATCTCCAATAAGGTGTGATTAGATGCAGTTTCATATAACCCTCAATTTCTTACACCCTTTGATGTAGTTGCCTTGCTTAAATAGTTCGTCTATTATTTCGAGTCTTCGCAGCTGTGTCATACTCAAATCGTAATCGCTCAGGGGTGTTAGCCTCTCGTCTACCTTTCCCGGAGCTTCAAATAGTGCATCGTGAACCATTTGCCGAAAGTCATCGTATAAGATAGCATATGAAAGAGGCCATTTGACGTAATCAGCACAGGACAAGTTGAAGGACCGCCAAGCTTTACACGCTTGCAGGTACATTTCCATCCGTCTTGTTTCTCGGAAGCTCACCCTCTTAGCTCCCTTGCTTTGTTTTCATACCATTCAATTTTCCCTACCTCATCTTCTAAAGCCTGCCCCTCTTTATGTCCTAACCTCATCCGATACTTGAAAGCGCACATCTGGCAGTGCTTGGCAACGGCCTCTTTTCCCCATATGAATACCATTGCATCGATAGTCTCTTTGGGTAATTGCTTGTAATGCTCGGGATTGATGTTGTCGGGCTTCTCAAAGTTGAGTAGTTGGTTTGGTTCTTCCTCGCTCATCAGTCCTCAACTTTAATGATTTGCCCGTTTAAGGTGAATGCGTTCTCCACCTCGATTAACTCAACCTTCAAGCCATCGTACTCAAAGCTTTCTGCCTCTCTGCTTCTTCGGGCTAACATTGGGTAAGACACCCCGTAGTGCTTTGAAGCCGTTGAAAGGAATTTCCAGTATTTTATTTCTCCGTCGTTGGTAATTGCGTATGCTTTCATCTCTTTGGTTTTAGTGTCTGTGCTTTGCGTTTATTGTGGGAGCCATTGAATAATTCCCATCCTTAACGTACTCATTGCCGTCTAAATCAATCTTTATTCTTCTTTTCAAAGTTTCATTTCGGCCTTCAAAAGTAACCGTCTTAGCCGTTCTTTCCATACATTGAAAAGCTGGGCGCAAATCGCTGTCACCGATAAACCTCATTTGATATGCGCGCCCTGAAATAAATTTTTGATTAGTCATGTCCTTGCTTTGTTTGATGGTGTAAATATATAAATTATTATTTAACCACACAAGCCGTCTTTAAAATTTTACTTCCCCTCCACTAATAAAGCCGCTTTCCTTTTCCTTCCATAGCTGATGCTGCCCGACCATTTCCAGATCTGTTATCATTGCCGTTTTACCATTTCGGTATTTCGCAATCTCTATCTGGGCGTAGTATTGCCCTTGCTCATCTACCATGTCGTATTCCTCGCTGTTCCAAGGGAAGATAACCATGTCTGCATCCTGCTCAATAGCTCCCGAATACCTTAAGTCTGAGAGCTGAGGTTGTTTATTCGGTCTACTCTCTACCTGCCTTGAAAGTTGGCTTAGTAGCAATACAGGTACGTTGTTACGCTTGGCTATCTGCTTTGCCTTCCAACTCATTGTACTTATCCTATTCTCTTCCCCTTGCGTTCTTTCCCTTGTCGCGCAGATCTGCAAGTAGTCAATGACTATTAGACTAACTTTATGCTTTCGACAAAGTACTGCAGACTTATTGGCTATGTCCTCAATGTGGTTTAGTTGGTCGTGAATCTCTAAGTTCATCTCGTTTACTCGGTCTACTGCAAGCCCGTAGGCTTCCCACCTTTCACCATGCACCCCCTCGCTGAATACTTCAGTCATTGTGATGTCCTCAAATTGAGTAACAAGCCTTTTAACAAGCTGCACCGCTGACATCTCCAAAGAAAAGAATAGTACTTTGCCTTTCCTTGATGATTGTCTAGCAGCGTTTAATGCAAGTGCAGTCTTTCCCATACCTGGACGAGCTGCGCAAATAATCAAATCAGTCTTTTGAAATCCCCTCGTAAATCTGTTGAGCTTATCTATTCCCGTATCTGCTCCCGTTAGGCTAGAGCTGTTTTCGCTGATCACTTTTATTTGCTCGGTAGCCTCTTGCGTTATGTCGCTGAGCTTCCTCACCTTTAAACTATCTACGCTTGAAAGTATCTTTTCGAGCTTGGCGGCTATCTCGTTTATAAATTGAAACACATCATCTTCATCCGATTGTAGAGCCTCTTGAATTACGTACTTAGCCTCTCTCCTCATCCAGTTCTCGCGGACGTTTAACGCAGCTTTCATGAAGTCAGTAACTTCAACCCTCGATAGTGCTGCCAACTCCTTTGCAGGTATCTTCGTCTCTTCGTGGATGTTGATTAGGTCAGGCGTGAACCCTTCCTCCCTCAGCTTATAACAAGCTTTTATTATCTGTCTGCACGTTGGGTTTTCAAAGAACTCGTGAGTGCTGATCAACTCGAAAAGCTCACTATGATACTTCGGGTAGTTAATTGCTACGCTTACTACTGCCTTCTCGCTTTCGTTCATTTCGTTTGGTTTAGATTTCTAGTCTGTTCTTCCGTGGTTGGGGCTGTGCGTCTTCAAGCACCCATCCTTTCCAACCCTTGTCAATTGCTTTCTGAAGTAGCTTAATAGCAAAAGCCTCATTTCCTTTCGAGTCATTGTAAAGCTGCGTGAGCTGCCTGTTTTCGCTTTTAGGGTTTGCATACTCAAATTTGTGCAGCTTCTTTTTCATTTGCTTAAAGTCATTCCAAGCTTCTTTGAAATTTTGAGAATCAAAATGATAATTCAATTCATCATCTTTAATTTCATTTTCATTTTCATTTTCATTTTCTATATGCTTAAGCACAGCTTGAAGCATAGCTTGTAGGTTAGCTTGATGTTTTTCCTTTAAAGTCAAGACAAATTCAGCACCACCATTATTATATACAAAAGCTTTAAACTCCCTGTATACACTTGCTTTTAGCTCCTTCTTAGCCATCTTAAAGAAAGCACCCAACTGACCAGAAGTCGATCGGTTTTCTTTAAACTCGGCTCTCTGTTCCATAGTCTTTGCAAGCTTCTCATTATACCAACCCTTATCAGTTTGCTTAAACTTAGCTTGTAGCACAGCTTGTAGCACAGCTTGGTCTATTCCTGTGCAGTATAGCTTAACTCTCTCTATGTCAGTAGGTATAAACCCGTTCTGATGTTGGCATATTAAAAGATCAATATAAGCAGCTCTTTCAACTGGCAACATCATTCTTGTACCTCCGTAGAAGTCCTGAGAATAAAATAAAAATGCAGGGTCCTTACTCATCATTTATCTGTCTTATGCTTTGTTTGCTTTGTTTTGCTCATTGTCTTTAAGTTTTTATATGTGTTGCCAAACCTTTCCAGATCGAATGATAGAAACTAGCGGTGGACTTATTCCGTAAATCTTAGCTATATCTTTTTGCATCATATTTTTATGCTCATATTTTATTTTCCTAACCTCAATTGCGGTAAGCTTTGCATTGCCGTGTTTTTCGCCTTTTGCAGGGATTTTTAATCCAGTATTAAATGCGTGTTTCATATTTTGCGAACCCGTACAGTATTCGAGATTCTCAAGTCGATTATCGGTCTTAATTCCATTGATGTGATTGACTTGTAAATCGGATGCGCCAACAAATAGAAGCATTACAAGTCTGTGGACTTTAAAAAATTTCCTTTCTCCTTCTTTACACAAGCCTACCTGTATATACCCCCGACTGTTTTCTTGAGGTTTAATAATCTTTTCTTTCCCAAACTTCAGGCTTTTAACTCTTCCGAGATTAGACATTTGATATAACCCTTCGTAATTAGGAATATCTTTCCAGATTTCTTTGAGTTCCTTAAATCGTTTTCCCATTATTCTTAAATTAAAAAAGCCCTATAAGTTCAGCGCGACCTCCACTTCGCACATCCCTTATAAGGCTTTAAGTAATTTTGTTGATGTCCTATTGTGGAGGGGACATTACTGCAAATATAGCGCTTTATTTCAAAATAGCTTCAACCTTTTGATTTATGATAAAATCATTGAACCTACTCTGTTGATGGCAATACTGAACCAAACACAAGCTCTCCCAATATGCAAACCCTGCCGCCTGTATCCTGTCTATCAAATCGCTGAACTGCTCGGAGCTGTACTCCATTGCCTCGCCTGATCTGATTAAGTCCCTGATGTTGTCGCGCTCAATCATTATTCCTATCTTTGCGCTGTTCAGAGGGAGCTCTTCCCTCCTTGCTTTGGTTTAAGGGCTGCTCCTCGTGAGCGGCCTTTTTTGCTTGCTCGAATATGAAGGTGAGCAAATTATTTCCTATCCAAACCCCACCGATGACGATGGTTAGAGTGACCACGAAGGCGGTCGTTCCTGCTATCAGACCAACCACCATACGGAAGTAGTCTAAGGTTGTTTCATCTTGACAGGCGTGACCTATCGTAGCGATAATGCAGAGGGCTAAGCCTCCTGCGCTTATGATCTTGATTGTGTTTTTATTCATGGCTTTGGTTTTTAGTTGTACATATCGTTGTTATACTTTATAGTCGTTAGGTCAGTTTCAAGCTGACCTAAGTAATACAAAGCATAGCTTTAGCCCACCAGTTGAAAAGTAATAGCACACTCCCCATCAAAGTCCGCATCATCAATGACTGGCTCTAACTTAGTGTAGGCAATAGCGCATTGCACTTCATCAATGCCCCAGCTCTTGATTTCGATGTTCTGATAAAACTGATCACCGACCTCCCATATCTCTTCTTTTCTTCCGTACTCGTCAATTTCACCCACCCCCTTAACCATGCGTTCACAGTTTAGGACTAGATTGCCTTCGACGTTAATTCGAAAGCCGTAAGCCCCTTCTATAACGTCAACTCTATAATGAAGCTCAGCTTCTTTAATTTCCACGTCTTCAGGGACGCTGTAAATTGCCAACTCCGATAGATTCTCAAATGTGTGTACCATTGCTTTGGATTTTGGTTCGAGTGCAAATATAAGCCGAAAATTTAATTTCACAAGTTTTGCACATTAAAAATTTAGAGCTATATTTGCCTAACCAAAAGCAAACGACATGAACGAAGAAAGTTTTTTAGTAGCTGCAATCCACTTTCAGGAATACAGGTATATGGCTGCTCGTCACTTAAGAAATTATAGACGAGAAAAAGATTCTCTTTCATTCCGTCTATACATTCAAAATTTGACTTATTCTCACGGATTTAGTCATGGCGTGTACTTAAGTAATAATACAGGATTGACACTTAACGGTTTAATAAGAAAACTGAAAGCAACCAAAGCATGAGCAGAACAACAGAGTACATTTTAAGCCTACCCTCTCAGATAGATGAGGACTATTGGCGTACCCTCGAAGCCGAAAGGCTCGAAAGGCAAATGGAAGAAGAAAGTAAAGAGGGCGAAGAGATCGACCTCTATTTTGAATCAGTAACCAAAAACCAAGTACAATGAGTGGATTTATCCCCGAAAATTATAGTGAGCCGTCATCAGGTAGCGGACACTATACCAAGATTGAGGAAGGTAAGAAAGTCAAGCTTCGCGTATTAGCGAGCCCAATTCAAGGCTTTCTAAAGTGGACAACAGAACCTAAGCCCGTCCGTTGGCCTTTAACCGACAAAGAGCCACAGCGTAAAGATTGGAAAGATGACAATGCCAAGCTATTCTGGGCGATGCCCGTATGGAATTACAACAGCGGTCAGATTGAAGTTTGGGAAGTAACTCAAAAAAGCATTCGCCAAGAGATCGCCTCGTTAGCTCAGAACGAAGATTGGGGCAGCCCTATTGAATATGATTTGACTGTGAGCCGCACAGGTTCAGGGCTTGAAACAAAGTACCAAGTTCATCCAAGTCCACACCGCCAACAAGATGATTTAGTGCAAGCTGCTTATGCCAAGTCAGCACCAAAGCTTGAGGCACTATTCACAGGTGATGATCCTTTTGCGTGAAAATAAGCGTAAATAGCAAAGTAGAGAATGGGCGGTTATCGGTTAATCGTGCCGCCCTCTCTCGTGCTATGCAGGACTTTGAAGGCAAGGAGGTGACTATTACCATAGCCCGAAAGAAAAAGTCTCGGAGCAACGAGCAAAACAGGTATTATTGGTCTTGTGTCGTTTGCATTGTTCGCGATTGCCTAAGAGATGTTGGTCATAGATTAACCATTGAAGAAACACATTTGCTTTTAAGGACAAAGTTTTTATCCGCTCCATTGTTGTTAAACGATAGCGGTGAATTTATAGAGCATATAAAATCAACAACAGAACTATCAACAATAGATTTTTCCAATTATATTTCCGACATTTGTTCATGGGTATATGAAATGTTCAATGTGAACATCCCCGAACCAAATACACAAATAGAACTTTTTGATGGAGACGTGGATTGACATGATAGGATATGAAGGTTATTACCAAGTATCAAGTGAAGGTAGGATTAGAAGTGTTGATAGACTCATTGCTAATCCTACTAGAAAAAGAAAAGGCAAGATCATGAAACAATGTATAGATGGAAAGGGCTACAAAGCTTTATCTATATCAAAGGATGGTAAGTTTAAAATGCTTACTGTACACAGACTTGTTGCTATGTCTTTTTTGGGATATTCCAATCTTACAGTTAATCATAAAAATGGAATAAAAACAGATAATAGAATAAAAAACCTTGAGTTTATGACTCAAAAAGAAAACAATCGTCACGCCAATAGACTTGGCCTTGTAAATTATGTAAAAGGTGAAAAATGCCATTTGTCAAAACTTACAGGAAAAGATGTTTTAGAAATACGAAAAATGGAAGGTGTTAAAACAAGAAAACAGCTTAGCATTATGTATGGTGTTTGTGAAAAAAACATACGTAACATACAGTCAAGAAAAACGTGGAAACATATTTAAACCAAAGTGATGAAAGAGAAGATAGAAGAAGCCGTTGCCAACTGCACTGAAGCTGTTGAGGGCGGTCACATGGATGCACTGAAAGCATTCATCGAATTGAAAGCAAGTGCAAAGCTTATGGCAGATGCACTAAAGCAAATTGAAGAGCTTGCTATTGACGAGCTGCGTAACTATCCAAAGGGAAAAGCGGAGATGCTCGGAGCTGTTGTTGAGATTAGGAATACGGCAGGCAGGTATTCATTCAAGCACGTTGACGAATGGAACAATGCAAAAGCTATTATTAGCCAAGTTGAGGCAGATGCAAAGGAAGCTTTTAAGCTACGATTGAAAGGGCAGACGTTGTATGATGCCGAAGGTGTGGAGATAACGCCTGCAGATTTTACAGAGGGAAAAGAAACTGTATTTGTAACAATACCGAAATGAGCAATAAAGTAATGAAGATAGTCGCTGAGGCGGCAAGTGAAGTACAAAAAACACTAATCACAACGGACCACATCAAAAGCCACTCTCGGAAGATGGAAATAGTACGTGCGAGGCAGTTTTATCACTATGTCATGCGGACTTTTACCAAGCTTACGTTAGATACGATAGCGAAGCAAACAAGGAACGACCACGCTGCGGTAATTCATAGCTTAAAGGTGATTGATAAAGCTGTCGGCTTTGAAAGGAGAATCTTTGACAGGATTTACAATATATCATTCCCTCAGCTTTCAGGAATATTAGAAATGGAAGACTTTCAACTCGAGCTTGAAAAGGCAATGCAGCAAAAAGGACTGGACGAAGCAAAAAAGATGATGGACCAAAAGCTTCAGCGCGAAGTGGGAAAGGAAAGAGAGCGGACCAACAAGGTTAAAAGCATGGTATTTGAATATTTGCGAAGTCAAAAAGTGCAGGGCTATTTGATTGCGGGTTTGACTAAAGAGCTTGAGGGAGTTTGAGACCACGCGCAAAGAAATGTGACATCTGCAAAATGCCAATCGAGAACAGGCGAAACAGTCTACAAGTCGTCTGCTCGATGGCCTGCGCGTTAGAGTTCAATAAACGTAAAGAGGCGAAGAAGAGGAAGGCTGAAACGCAAAAGATGAAAGCCGAAACACGATCCCACTCTGAATGGATAGCTGTGATTCAACCAAAGTTTAATAAACTCATCCGCGAGATAGACAAATTCCAGCCATGTATTAGCTCTGGGAACGCTTGGATTAACGGAGGTGTAGACAGCGGTCACTATTGGCCAACTTCGACACATGGGCGATTAAGGTTTCATTTCCTGAATGTGTGGGCCGAATCGAAGAACTCAAACGGCTTTGATTCATCTCATCTTATAGGTTACCGAAAAAACTTAATTGAGTTATTTGGGCAAGCTGTATTTGATGAGATTGATTCTTTGCCGCGGAAATACCAAACGCTTAAATGGGATATTCCAACCTTAAAAGAGGCTGATCGACTGATTAAAGTATTCAGGAAAGAGGCGCAAATGATGCCGATACTAACAACTGCCAAACGCTTAGAGGTTCGGTTGGACTTTATGAGCAGGTTTCTTTTGTATTAAATTGCTATATTTGACTAAATAAAAAAGGGCGCAGGTATCTCAGACCGTACGCCCTAAAAAACATAATGCGATGCAAAGCTACAAAGAAATCTGGAAAGATGTCCCCGAATACGAGGGACTTTATCAAGTGTCTAATCTCGGGAGAGTGAAAAGTCTGAAGTTTGGGAGAGAAAGGATTCTTAAGCCTCAAGAAGGCAAGCAGGGGTACATGCACGTATTCTTATATAAAGAAGGAGATGTGAAATTTTATAGAGTCCACAGACTTATGATGCTTGCATTTGTCGGTGAATCTAATTTACAAGTCAATCACATAAACGGAATAAAAACGGATAACCGCCTTGAAAATCTAGAGTATTGCACGGGCTCACAAAATATAAAACACGCATTTAATACTGGATTAAGTGTCCCTGTAAAAGGCGAAAAACACGGTCGGTCAAAGATCACAAGAGCATGTGTTGAACGCATTAAGTATGGACATCAAGGCGTATCTCAAAAAGAGATTGCAAGAATATACGGAATAACTCAATCGCAAGTTTCTAGAGTTCGATCAGGCAGGCTCTGGAAGCATATATAAAACCAAAGACATGTATCCAATCAAATTCCGTGCAGGAAAGGCATGGCCCAACATCAAAAGTATATTTCAAAGTATCCTCGCGTTCCGAAAACATCGCAAAGTAAAGGTAACAGTCACTTTTGACGGCTCGATTGTCGGTGCTATGACTGGCGGTACTAAGTGGCTGAAGATCGGGGGATGGAAGTCGGGCTGGCTAACAAGAACCAATAACGAAGAGCTTATCGCGATTAGAGTTTACCCCTCAGGAGTCGTTGAGCTTTGCAATTACAGCCGAAGAGGCGAAAAGCTGTCCTTTAATAACATTAAAGCTATGGGAGTTCCTGATAGGGCTACTAGTGTATCCTTCATCTTAGAGCGCCCTATCAACTCGGCTATGCGGTATGTAGCATGGGGATGGAATGAGGGTGGTGGTGAAAGCAGCTTAAGCGATTGGATGTTGTTTGTAAAAGTGGAGAAGGTGAAGTGAACCTACCCTATTTTATACACTCCCTTTTTATCTTTCCAGATCCTGAAGTTGTCCACGTAGAAGTCACCCGACTTTTCAAACTCAACAATAGCAGCTCC
>Ga0208547_1002154_pt1 | contig 10625 bp, 11 predicted proteins | sample DEB08_DNA_5_FD_185501 | JGI IMG/M metagenome (GOLD analysis project Ga0208547, IMG submission 185501) | Aqueous microbial communities from the Delaware River and Bay under freshwater to marine salinity gradient to study organic matter... | ecosystem: Environmental > Aquatic > Marine > Coastal ... | reverse complement strand
TAAGACAATAAGTCAGAAAATTGAACAAGGAAGTTATTATTCAAATCTTTTAGCCAATTATACAGATAAAGTTACTATACCAATTAATAGCTTTGAAGGATCTCAAAATCATTATTGGGTATATGGAATAGTTATTAAAAAAGAAGGTCTAAGAAATCAATTAATGAGAGATTTATTAAGTATCGGAATAGAAACAAGACCTTTTTTTTGGCCGCTTCATTTACAAAAGTATATACAAAAAAATTTCAAGCAAGATCAGCAATCTTTAGTTATATCTGAAAATCTTGGTAAAAATGGATTATACATTCCTACCGGTAGTCACGTAAATAAAAGAATGCAAGGTAGAATCGTAAGATCTGTTATTGAATTAATAGATAACTATAAAGCTTAAATGAACTCAATCAAAAATAAATTAAAAATTTTTATTAGAAATATAAATCATTATTTAAATTTATTAAAGGAAAAAGAACTTCCAAGGAAAAGCATTTTTTTATTAGATTTTTCAGTTGAAAATTACAGCAGTTTCAAGTCTAAGACCAATAATAACAAACCATTATTGCTATTAAGTTCTAATGATCATAAACATATCAAAAGTAGGGCTAAAGAAATAAATAAAATGTTTAAAACACTGAGTAATTTTTATATTGTTTTTTTTAATCATGGGGATAGAGATAGTTACATGAAGCAAAATTGGTCAAGCCATCCGATTTATAAAGTTTATAATAAATCTTCCTTTCAACAAATGAAGTCTGATGTTTTTAGGTATTGTTTTATATATCAGCATGGTGGTTTTTGGTTGGATTCTAAATCAACAATATTTTTTGATATAAATGAATTGCTGAAAGATGACAGTGAGACACTACTAGTGTACAGCAAACAGAGTATTGAAGAAAATTATGAATTTTTAATTAACCCGAAATTATTAGACATCACACAAAATTCATATATCCAAAACTGGGTTTTTGGCGCAAGAAAAAATAGCAAATTCTTAGAGTATTTAATTAATGATATTTCAACAGATTATTTAAATTACTCAGACAAAGTTTTCAAAAATCCAAAAGAAGCAATTCTCAATTTGACCGGTCCTGTAAAAATAACAAAATTATTTTATCAATATTTAAATGAAGAATTTAGCCGTAAAGATGAATTCAGTATTGTAAGTGAAATAAATTATGATTTTCAGTATATAAGTGAATACGGTAGAGGATTTAGTTTATTTGATAATCTGTTAAAAAAACACTATAGCAACGTAGTTAATAAAAAAATAATTAACTAAGATTTCAAATATTTTTTCCAATATTCAAAATTTACAAATCGCTTTAAACTCCCATTTTTTAGATATTCGTCATATATTTCATCCAAAGCAGTTTTATTGAACTTATTAAGATCTTCCCATTTTTCAATAAGAACAATAGGTATTCCTAAGTTTTGAAAATTTTTAGAAAAGCTATTAGACAACATAACGGGAATTGTATCAACCATTAAAGACTCCCAAATCCTATGCGTGTCTAAGCTATTACCAGGAGGACAGAGGTTAAATTTAAATTTAGATACGCTTTTTATATATTCAATATGGCTATCAAAAGTCAAGATCTCAACTAGATTATTCTTTTTACTAATATCATGCACGATAGACCTGGCTGCTTTATTAGTGTTTAAATTAAAGGATGAAATAATTAAATTTGTTTTATTAATTTTTACATTGAAATGACCTATCATACCATTATTTAAGTATCTCCTATTTTCCAACCCTATAGGGATTGGATATATGTCACGCAGCATTGGTATTTCAAGATTTTGTGCAAACCATTTAATTATTTTTTCATCTTTATATAAACTTAACTCTGCGTTAATTTTTCGATCAGAGTTGTGAGTTATAAGATAATACTTATTTTGAATATCAACGTGATAGTTCAAAAAAAAATTTTCAATCAAATCAGCTTTAACAAAAATTAAATCATTTTCTCTTACTTTCTCAGGGTTGAAAGAAGATGTCTCATCAAACAAATGATCCGAATACCATCTATAAGTATCACCTGAAATATAGGGATAACTATTAAGTCTTAGGAAATTTGGATACTTAGTTATAGATAAATGTGTAAGATATCTAAAAATCTGTTTTTTTCTGTTTAAATAAAATATATAATAAAATCTTTTGATTATTTTCTTTATTAAAACTTTTATGTACCCTCCTATCTTTATAATAAATGATAATGAAAAAATTTAACTATCTATTGTATGTTCGGATAAGGATTAATATTTGAATTATTTATATATCCATTTTGGTGAAGTACCTTCATACACAAAGACAAGTATTAATTCTGTATTAAGTGTTGATAAGAGTGCAAAGATATATTTGATATCAGACTGCAACCCAAATTTTAAAAATGTAACATTTTTAGACAGTAAGGAGATTAAATCATCCTTAACTAATAAACTCATTGACTTAGATATTTATGGTAAAACAAGTTATGACTATAAAATAAACAAATTGTGGCTTTATTCCTTATTAAGGGTATTTTATATAAGTGATTTTTTAGAATCCTCAAATATAAAATACACTGTCCACTTTGATTCAGATGTGATGTTATATATTCCTTTTGAAAATATTGAATATAAATTTTCTAAAGATAGTTTAAATATTACAGAAATTGGATCTGACCGGTTAGTGTTTGGGTATTCTTACATTCCTAATCAAAAAATTATTAAAAACATATGCAATGAGATGTTTACATTTTTATCTTCAGATGAATATAGTGAAAATGAAATTTATAAAAATCGTCCATTAAACGAAATGGAGATTCTTTCAATTATTAATAAAAGAAAAGATTTATTTTTCAATATCTTGCCTGATCTACCATATTCTACTAATTCGATATTATTTGACCCAGCAAGTTATGGTCAATATTTAGGTGGAACTCATCAAAAACCAAAAAAATGGTATATGGGTAAAAAACCTACACTAGATCATAAAGTTGGCCAAGAAATAAGTTCAAAAAGAATTACTGTTAGATTTAATAACAATACTCCATCCGTAATTTATAAAAATAAAGATTATCAGCTTGTAAATCTTCATGTGCATTCAAAAAAACTTGAGAAATTTACACCATTAAATTTTAAAAACTATCTATAGTTTTATTTTTCAAATGTATTTTTTTTTGTAATTATAGAATCATAATCTTTTAGCTTCCAGTAGCTATAAGTTTTATAAGTATCAACCAAATCTGGGAGTTTTTTAAAAACTGGGTAGTCATACAAAAAAAATAAATTCATTATGCCTTGTTCATTGGTTTTACTAATTGGAAAATTCTCAGTAAGGGTAATTAATTTCTGTACGGTGTCATCTTTTATAATGTTAGTGTCATAAAACATTATTCCTGTTTGAAAATATCTTGGATTTTCTAAATCATATTTTGAATACAGTTCCTCATAGAAAATACTTTCTAAATCAAATTGGCTTTTTAATTTCCAATCTAAATTTGGATAGGCATCATACGGGGCATAAAGAGCCCCTTTATTTGCGAGACCTAGTAATGGAAGTATATTTTTTTTAATTTTCATATTTATATCTAAGTAAAAAACGTAATCCCATTTTTTAAAATATTCATCAAATAAATAAAATTTGTGCCATTGAAAAGAAAATTTTTTGTTTCTTCCGTACCTTATCTTATTTAAGTGTTTGTTTGCATTTTCAGAAAATGTAATTTTTTTGAATCTCTTAATTTCAACATTGCTATCTATGAATTTTTTAATTTTTCTACAATTTGTATCAAAATCTGTAAGAAGAATAATTTTGCCTTCATATTTCCCGATTCTTCTAATGTCATTGTAAATATTTTCAAAGTATTTAAGATATGGTTTATTTGCAATAACAACAATAGCTGTATTATTTTTCATATTTAATAATTATTCACATTTATTCTGAATTTTCTTTTTATGTAGTGTTTAATTTTGTTTTTATAATTAACTTCAGTTTTCCAAAAATGGTCTACATTATATAGAATTACTTTCTTCTTTATTTCTTTTGTATTTTCAAAATTTTTCACAATATTTATAATTCTATTTATAAAATTATGCTCATTAATAACCATATTTTTTGCTTCAATCAAATTTTCAATGCTTTTATCATATGTATCTTCTAAAATGCAATTTTCGATTATACTAATTGATTTTTTAATATCTAAAATATCAATTTTTGATAATGAATTTTTTGGAAAAAAGTCATAAACATTTGGTGCACCATAATATAAAGGATAAGCAAGACCCAAGAAACTATCGTATAATTTTTCTGAAATTAAATTGTTTCTTGAATCATTCTCAAGAACTATATGATATTTATAGTCTGCAATTCCTTCCCATTTAGAGGGAATATTATTTATACCACTTCCAAACCATTCTAAATTTTCTTGAAAATGTTCTTTTATCTTATAAACAAAATTTAACCTGGCTTTGTGATCGTCAGTGTAGGTTTTGGTTGAGCAAATTACACTAAGATTTTTGTTTTTTTCTATTGAATTTAGGTTTCTAAAATAATTTATGTCTTTTTCATTCTCTTCGTAAGCAGTGGCATCATTATTACTGCTAATTAGCCATGGTAAAAATGGCAGACTAGATTCGTAATTATCATCGAAGTTGTTATAGCAGCCATATTTTAGTGAAAATTGATTCATATAACTCTGGATGTATGGATTTAAAAAATAATCTTTCGGATAAGATGTTTCACTATTAAGATATATTATGTTTGAGGGATTAATTAAACACTCCACTGATTTCTTATCAAGGCTTTCTATAACAAACCAGTAGTCAGGCTCATTGACCTCTGAATTAACATAAAATATGTAGTCATTTAAGGTGTTATCATTGTTACCAATATACTGTTGAATATTTAAATTTTCGGGTTGCCCAGGGATACTAATTTTTATTTTTATCATTTTTTCTACTAGTTAAGTTTAATTAAAAAGTTTAAGCATAAAGCGAACAAAAAATAGTTTTTATTTTAAATTTTTTAAATCACTAATAATAGAGTTCATAATAAAAACTATTTTATTAATAAAATTTAATTCTTTAAAAATTATGTGCTCTTTTGGTGATGGTAATTTCCAAGAACAATCAATAAACTTATTTGTAAAATATGAATTGAAAGCAGTATGTTCACAACTATTGTTGCCTAAATTTATATCTATTGAATATCTAGCATCTTTAAGTTCATTATTGTAAACTTTGTAAATTCCAATACCGCCAAATGCACTTTCTACATTTATTAGTTTTTTCTCTGCTTTATATTTTTTTTGTTTTTTATATACAAACAAATAACGAGAAATTATTTTACCAATTACTAAATATTTGTTCACGCTTTTTACAACTTCCCAGGGGCTTTTCATATTCCAACCGGGGGCTCTTAATGCATGAATATCATAGTAATACGGATAGCCGTGAGGAAATAAAACATTTATATCATCATTTTCTTCAATTTTTTTTATTAAATTAAAAAAATTATCTTCATCTGTATATTTGAAAATATCAATGTCTAAATCTAAGGGAATATACAAAAGCTCTTTACTCATGAAATTTTTTTTAATTTTTTCTAATAATATATTTCTGCAATGGGATATTTTTTCTGTTCTATATATATATTTTTTATCTAAATTATCTACACTTGAAAAATCTATTTTTTTTGAATTCAATTTTTTTAAATATTCTTTTGTACCGTCTGTAGAATCACTCTCTAAAATTAAAATAAAAATATTAAATCTTGGAAACTGAGCATTAAACTTTTCTATAAATTCAATATTTTTTTTTAGATTTTCTTTGCAGTTCTTTGCCAAACCTGCAAATATTACGTTATTCATTTCTATTTCAACATCTTAAATCACTTTTTTGATATTTTTAGTAGTTATATATATTTATTTTTTAAAATATACCATTTGGTAGTTATCATTAAATTGTGAATTATGTATTGATATCTACTGGATCTATTCCTAATTATATTAAATACACTATCAATACTATTTTATCGGTAGACAAAAATGCAAATTTGTATTTAGCTACTGATCAAAGATTTAATTTAAATAATGTAAAAACTATAAATATATCAAATCTTGAATCTGAACAAACATGTAAGGTAAGAGAGTTAAATATTTACAAGAATAATTCTATTGAAAATGAGCGAGCATTGCTTAATTCGTTGCTTCGTATTTTCTACTTGAAAGACATACAGGATGATTTAGATTTAGAAGAAATCGTGCACTTTGATATTGACACTCTAATATACAAGCCTTTTAATAAGGTTGATAAATGCTTTGATAAATCAAAATTCAACATAACGTCATCAAGCAACATTAGGTTAACATTTGGGTATTCATATATTCCCAATCTTGAAGTTAATAAAAAAGTATGCAATACCTTGGAAGATTTAATTTGCAATGGCCACAAATTAAACTGGGCATTTAATAATTACACACCACCAAATATAATGGATCTTCTTGGGTTAACATATCAAAACAATAAAAATTTATTTAATCTTTTACCAAACCTTCCTTATGAATCAGAATTTGTTTTCGATCCTTCAAGTTATGGAAAATATCTTGATGGCTCGCAAGCTTATCAAAAAAAATTTTATTCTAGAAGGTCAATAAATTTTAATGATTCAGTTGGTGTCGAGCTTTATTCAAACAGAATAAATGCAAAATTTAAAGACAGCAAACCCTTAATTGATTGGGAAAATAAAAAATATGATTTGATAAATTTGTGTGTACAGTCAAAAAGATTCAATAAATTTCTTCCAAAAGAATATAGAGTTTTTAAATAACCTTTTTTTCAGCTACTTTTTTTAACCAATAACCAATTGTGACAAAGTCTCTAAAATTATAATTAGCAAAATAATCATATTTATTTGCAATATAATCATTTGAAAAATTATTTAGCTCATCCCAATTATCAATAATTAATAAAGGAATACCCAAATTTTTTAAATTTTTAGTAAATTCACTATTAAGAACTATTGGAACAGTTTTTGTAAGCAGCCCTTCCCAAATTCTATGTGTATCTTTTCCATTTCCTTCGGGACAAATTATAAATTTGTAACTTTTTAAATTCATTAAATATTCTTCTGGTGTTGAGAATTGAATCTGTTCTACATTTTCGAATGAATCTAGCTTGCGAGAAAGATTATCTCTAGAATAGAAATTTGTATTAACATTAAATGACGCAAGTATTTTATCTTCTTTAATTTTTTCATATCTATCTATAAATTTAAGATTTCTTAGTTTACCGTTATTTAAATAAAATCTATTTTCAAATCCTATTGGTACAGGAGAAAATTTTTCATCAGCAGAAAAAGTCAAATTCTGTGCAAACCAATGTATTATCTTATGGTCTAAAAATTTTTTATCTTCTTCTTGTATATTTTGATCAGAATTATGAGTGATTAATATATATTTACTATCGATTCTTGGATGAATTGTTGAAAAATATATCTCTTTTAGGTCAGCTTTCAGGAATATTATATCGTTATTATTTACATCTTGAGGTTTAAATGATTTTGTTTCATCGAAAATAAAGTTGCTATACTTTCTTAATGTATCTCCTGAAACATAGGGAGCGCTTGAAGCCCTAAAAACTTTTCGATTAACTACAACGGTATATCTTCGTAACCTGCTTACAGCCCTTGCTATCAATGAATCAAATATCTTTATTAAATACTTCAACAATTATTTCCCATACCTAAAATTCTAATTATGATTAAAAGTTTATCTAGGTTTCTGTCATTAGTCTCACTAAACATATTTGTAATTATTAATAGTTCCGATATAGATATCGATCAATTTTTAGAAGACCTATCATTCAACTCTGATTTACTTAATTACGACATGATGCTAATTTATTTGATAATTGCCACCTCAGTTACAGTTCTTACAGGGGTAATGAATTATATATTTAAACCTTTTACTGAGATATATCTTCTATACATATGGAAATATAATTTTTATTTTCTAATTAACTTAGTTTCTATTTCAACTACATATATAGTTTTTCGGATATATGGATATTCAAGATTGTTTTTGCTAATCTATCTTTTTACTGCATCTTTTGTTTTATACATTACAGACAAAATAAAATAAGAAGAATGAAATGTTTTAGCTATGTATTTGATTTATTATGTTTGATATGGTGGATTTGATTATTTATTATTTCAAAAAATTAATTAGGAAGATAACCAATAAAGAAAACTTTCAAGGAACTTATGCTTATAGAAAGTATCTTTATGAAGAATTAATTGATACTTTTGGTAAAAATCAATTTAAAGCAAAAAGGTTCTTAGAAATAGGCCCGAAGGACGGGGAAGATACAGAAAGACTCAGAAGTCTAGAACCCAAAGAATATATAATGTTCGACTTGCCTGACAAAACCGAGTTTAATGAAACTTGGGTTCATTCATTAGAAAAAAATGAAAAACTAATAATTAAAAACTTTCTTTACTTAACAAATGATGAGTATGAAAACCTTGGCATGTTTGATTTGATATATTTCACAGGTGTTTTGTATCATAATCCAGAACAATTAAGATTTATAAAAAAACTTTATGATAAATTAAATTTTGATGGAGTATTGGTTCTTGAAAGTGCTACCGTGAGAAAAAGAAGTTTAAGAACAAAAAATGTTGTAGAAGTCTGGTATCCAGAAACCTATAGAGATACAACTACAATCACGCATCTCCCTTCTAAAAATGTTATAAAAGGTTGGCTAAAGATGGCAGGTTTTTCAAAAATTATTGATTCAAATTGTTACAGCCATGAAAATTACAATGTTAAAAATACAAGGTACGCTTGTATTGCGCAAAAACTAGAGAGTGATATAGAAGCTGTTTATTATGAAAAGCAAATAAGCGACTCAAACTATATTATTGGTGGATCTACCTAGTTTTTAAATTCAATTATTTATTATTTATATAAAGGTCAATTGTTCTATAAGGATCTTTATAGTACGTTCTGTTTGGATTATCAAAATAGTAATCAGTTGTTAACTTACTGTAGCCCTTAAAAAAGTCCGTAACTTCACAATTAACTTCTTTGAGAAACCACCTTATTTCTTGCGAGCATAAAACAATATTTGGTTTCTTTGAAATTTGAACTGAAAGCTCATTAGGGACTATTTTTTTAATTTTTAAAAGTTCATTGTAAATTGACGGTTCAAGATAATTTGTAGGATGAATAATATAGGCTTCGTTTTCTTTATCAAGATAAAAAAGAACTAATGAATGGTCTATTGCAAAAATATTATATTCACCTTCGAAACGACCTTCTATTTCTAAAGCAAGTTGTTTTAGTGGATAGTTTGAATATATCTCATCGAGATTATTTAAATTATCATAAGTTTTTTGAAAAGAATTAATTCCAAGAAACAAAAAAGAGCTTAAATATAAAACTACAAATATCCAACGGTAGCTTTTATTATTTTTTTCTAAGCTTAAGGAGATTAAACTCAGAAAAAAAATAAGAAAAATTAAGTGATGCTTGTATCCAGTTGAACCTAAATAGAAAAAAACAAAAGATAATAAGATGCCTAAATAGGGGAATAATTCTTTATAACTAATAGTTGTTAATTCTTTTATTTTAAATATGGAAATAACAACCAAAAAGATAATAATTGAGTATAAAAATGGATTAAAATAAAATATATCTCTCAAATATACGATAAATTCATACCAAAAGTCAAAATTTTGAGAACTATACTTTACGGGTATAACAAATAATGTTGTGATATAAATATCTAAAAGGCCTCTTAAAGCATAAAGTGCAGTCATAAAAATATGAGGAATAGAAATACCAAAAATAAAAAATTTAAAATCAGAAATTCTTTTAGATTTATAAACTGCAAAAATAAATAAAATCAAGAAAACACCACTGCCTTGATTTACAAGTGTTGCAAAACCATAAATTAAGCCAGAAAGCCAGATAAATTTTTTGTCATCTTCTTTTTTTAGAAAAATATAAATACTTAAAGATAAAAACAATAGTGCAAAAATTTCTGAATATTCAACAGACCCCCAAGGAGGAGACAAAAGTAGAATAAATAAAAAAGAACTAAAAATAGCATTACTTTGTTTGTTTGTTTTACTAATGAAATAACTTATTTTTGCAATTGTAAATGAAATTATAAAAACTATTGCATCGCATAAAATTTTAAAAATAATTAAATTTTTGGCACTTGCAAAAATTAAAAATGAGTAAAAGATATAAAGTAGAGGCCCTTTATCGTCCCACTCATTTTCGTAAGGTAGGTAACCATTCAATACATCATTTCCCACCAGTAAATAAGTGTGAACATCAGAGTCGATAGTTTCAAAATTTAGGTATTGACCCTGATACCCAATGGTCAGAAAAAGTAATAAAAAAAATAAAATTGAAAAAAAAGAATTTTTCGAAAGAGTATTTGTTAAATAAGTTGAACTCTGATTTTTTTTAATATTTAATAATACTTTATCATCAAGAAATAATACAAAAATTGAAAATATTATAATTAAAGATAATGTAAATAATGTAGGGTCTAAATTAGAAAATTGCATTTTTTCTTGGAAATTTTTGAGAAAGATTCATTATTTAATCTTAATTTATTGTTAGCAGTTT
>Ga0208547_1002142_pt1 | contig 10657 bp, 10 predicted proteins | sample DEB08_DNA_5_FD_185501 | JGI IMG/M metagenome (GOLD analysis project Ga0208547, IMG submission 185501) | Aqueous microbial communities from the Delaware River and Bay under freshwater to marine salinity gradient to study organic matter... | ecosystem: Environmental > Aquatic > Marine > Coastal ... | reverse complement strand
AATTTGTTAAGCCAAGGCATTGTTGACCCAGTTAAGGTCACTCGCTTAGCGCTACAAAATGCTGCGTCAATTGCCGCAATGCTATTGACCACAGATGTTTTGATCGTGGACAAGAAAGAAGAAGAGCCAGCACCTGCCGCTGGGCACGGTCACAGCCACTAATTAAACAACCTAGAAAAACGGCCGCCATTGTGCGGCCGTTTTTAGTTTTTAGCTAAATATGGTCTAAGTATCTTTAGCGCCGTCTTGCCAATGCCATGCAATTCACTTAAGTCTTCGCTGGTCCAAGTTTTTAGTTGAGAAATTTTTGTAATTTTGGCATCCACTAGGGCTCGCCTGGCTGGCGCTGCCAGCTTTAGCTCCCGCCAGAGTCCATCGAGCGATTCATATCTAGCGAGGTTCACCTTTCCTTGAGATATGGCACATTGGGAAATACGCGCCTTGATTAGCTTTGCTAAAAGCGACTTTTTAAGAGGCTGATCAATTGGCACATGCAAGGCACTCTTGGTTTGCGAGAATTTGGCTAAATCAGCTTTGAAATTACTTAGCACAGATCCACTAAAAGGATAAAAACCAACATGATTCTTATTAGCTAATAAACCTGCCACAATTTTTCCGTTTAATTTAAACGCTGGCATGCCATAACTAATGACTTCCTCTGCCTTAGGAACAATTTCTAAAATACTCTCTCGCATGGCTAGCATTGTTGTGCGATGCGGCAAGGGAGCTGCTTCGTAAATTTTTTTAATTTCTGGCGGAAGTTTTCTTGGCATTTAATTTCTAATCTTAGCGGCACCAATTAGCGCAGCGGCATTTTTTTCAATTTTTACATTGCTAGGCAATTTTGCCTGAATTCTTTTAGCGAGCCTTAAGGCGTTACCACCACCCAAATAGAGACGATCCCACATAAACACTGGTTCAAGCTTTCTAATAAGTCGCAAGACTCTTCTAGACCACAAATAGTCGCCAAAACGTAGTCGTTCTTTTTCGCCAATGTATTCGTCATAAATGTTGTTGAAGCCAATTGGACTTCTGGAGAGTTCAAAATGGGGAGTTAGCTTGCCGTCGACAAATAAGGCATAACCTAATCCGGTGCCAAAGGTGAGCACTAATTCTGTGCCAACTCCTGAAATAACTCCTAAGCCATGTAGCTGAGCGTCATTTAAAACAATTGTCTCAACATTTAGCTTGCTATAGATAGCTTCTTTGGCATTAAAGCCATCCCAAGATTTTTTTAAATTGAGGTCAATTTTGCTTCTCGGCCCGGAGATATTTTGGTAATGCGGGGTGGTTACAACTACACCTTGGCGAATCATTCCGGGAATACCTACAACAACTCGATCGAGGGGTGAGAATTCTTTAAAAACTCGTTCAATCAATAAAACTAAATCACTCGGCGGAAAAGGGTAAACAACATTGATGTTTTGCTCTAATAAAATATTTAAATCTTGATCAACCTTGGCAAATTTTAAAGTGCCGCCGCCGCAATCAACTGCCAGCGTAAGCGCCACATTTACCCCTTGTTTTTGCTACGCATCCTAAACAAGAGCGCAGCTGCGACCAAAACTAGCGCAAGTGCGCTTAAGACGGGCATTAAATTACTGGTTTCTTCAACTATTGGTTGCTCAATGACAACTTCTGTTTCTTCTTTTGGGTTTGGACTAATTACTGAAGGCTCTTCTTCACTAATTGGGGCTGCTTCTTCAATGGCATAAGTGAAATTAATAATGCCTTCTTGTGGGTGACCATCAGAAGCCACAGTTTTGTATTCAACTGAATAAACTCCTGACTCCAAATCACTTGGCATGGTGATTATTACTTCATTAGCGACGACTTCAGCTACTAAATCAGTAGCGACTCCTTCGTTAACTAAAACCGCAAAGGAACCATCTGAAATAAGGTCTTCGTTGTAGGTGACAATAAAGGTTTGGGGAAGTACAGTGAGCACTGCTCCGTCAAGCGGATCAGTCGAAACTAATTCAGAGTGAGCAAAACTTAGGCTACCTTGAAAGGTTAAAAAAACAGTTAAAAGTAATACTTTAAAGAATTTAGTCATGTCTCTAGCCTAGTCTTGCGGGGGCTAGGATTTAGCCAAAAGAGTTAAGAGGAATGTCTTGTTTTTCACACTTAAATGGGAAAGCGAAAAATTAACGCTTTTAGATCAAACTAAGTTACCTACATCACTTGAATACTTAGAGGTCACTTCGGTAGACGATTTAATTGTTGCTATAAAAAAGTTAGCTGTTAGGGGGGCTCCTGCACTTGGTGCAGCAGGCGCTTACGGGGTAGCAATTGCGCTTTTAGAGCAAAAACAAAAAAATTGGAATCAAACTCAAACTTTAGAAAAAATAAATGAACTAAGAAATGCTCGCCCCACTGCCGTTAATCTCGCCTGGGGAGTGGATCAAGTTGCTCCGCTAATTGAAAATGGCTTTGCAGATGTATTAGCAAAAGCTGAAGAAATTGCTGCGGCCGATAGCCAGGCAAATCGGCAAATGGCAAAACTCGCTGCCGATTGGATTGAACAAAAAGTTACTAAGCGACCAATTCGTGCACTAACTCATTGCAACACTGGCACCTTGGCTACAACCGATTGGGGAACAGCGTTGGGAGTGATTCGAGAACTATTTGATCGAAAAGTATTAAGCGAAGTATTTGCCGATGAAACAAGACCACTTTTGCAAGGTGCCAGGTTAACTGCGTGGGAATTGTCGCAATATGGAATTCCGCATTATGTTTTGGCAGATGGTGCTGCTGCCAGCACAATTGTGCGCGGTGAAGTGGATGTGGTGTTAATTGGCGCAGATCGAATTGCGGCAAATGGTGATAGCGCAAACAAAATCGGCTCTTTCCCATTAGCGCTAGCTGCCAAAAGAGCAGGAATTCCTTTCTTGGTAATCGCGCCAGAATCAACTATTGATCGAGATTGCGCAACGGGTGAAGAAATTGAGATAGAAATGCGCGATGGAAATGAAGTCTTAGAGCTGCAGGGCATAAGAATCGCTCCAAAAGCTTCTCGCGGTTATAACCCAGCATTTGACGTAACCCCTCATGACTTAATAAGCGCAGTTGTTAGTGAAAAAAGAGTTTACGAAGGAGCGAAAATAATTTGAGTAAAGAACTCGATGAACTAGTTAGCCGTAGCCAAAAGCTCGGAAGCGATCAATCCTTAGTGGTTTATGGCGGAGGAAATACTTCATCTAAAGGCGAAATTCTTGATCATTTAAATCGTAAAAGAAAAGTTTTGTGGGTTAAAGGCTCTGGGGCCGACATGTCTAATGCAGTTGCCAAAGATTACCCAGGACTCTATTTAGAAGAATTAGATGCGCTAAAGCAATTTGATGCGCTAACGGACGAAGAAATGACTGATCTGGTTGCTAGAGCGTTAGTAGACCCAACTAGCCGCCGTCCGTCGATTGAAACTTTGCTGCACGCCTTTTTGCCTTTTAAGCACATCGACCATGTGCACGCAGATGTAATTTGCGCCCTTACCAATCACAAAAATGGCGAAAAAGCTGTAAGAGAAGCTTTAGGCGAAGGCTTTGCTTATGTGGATTGGATTAGGCCTGGTTTTGAATTAAGCAAGCAAGTTTCTTTTTTGAAAGACGCCGAAGGTGTGGTTTTGGCGCATCACGGCTTAATCGTGTGGGATGAAGACACCGATAAATGTGAAGAAAAAACCTATTTAGCCGTTGAAAAAGCACAAAAATATTTAGACTCACTAACTGAAAGACCAGAATCTTTATTTATTCATAATGATATTTCTGACGATGATTTTAGAAATTTAATGCTGCAATTAAGAGGCAGATTAAATAAATCTGGCAAGAAAATTCTCACCTTAGATACCCGCCTTAAAGAAATTTCAGAGCGTAAAGATTTAGCCGAGATCGTAAAAGCAGGAGTATCTAGCGCAGATCACATGCTTCGAATAAAGCCCTTTTCAGCGATTATTGAAGCTGAGCCAGTAAAAGCAATTGAAGAATTTAGTAAGCACTATCAAGCCTATTTTGAGGAAAATAAGTCACTTCTGCCTGCCGGATACAGCATGCATGATCCAGATCCAAAAGTTTTACTAGTTAGATCAAAGGGTGCGATTTTAGCTTCTCAAAGTAGAGCTGAAAATCAAATGCTCGCTGACATTTCTTTTCACACTCATAAAACTCATGCCATGGCTAAAGATGCTTTTGAAAATGTAGAAGGTTTGCCAAGTAGTGAAATTTTCAAATTTGACTATTGGCCAATGGAGTTATTTAAGTTGCAAAGCAAACCCAAGCCAAAGAGTTTCGCCGGCTCAATTTTTATTGTGACCGGAGCTGGCAGTGGTATTGGTAGAGGAATTGCCATTGACTTGGCTAATCATGGAGCTGCCTTAGTTTTGGCGGACGCAGATGAAGCAGGTTTAGCTCAGACATTAAATGAGCTAAGCACTCAAGATGTAGTAACGAGTGCTGGCGATCAAACTGACCCAGCAGTCGTTGAGAAAACGGTTCTTGCGGCTATCGATAACTTTGGTGGCTTAGACGGGGTGGTGTTCTCGGCCGGAATTGGCGTCACTGACAAATTAGAAGATTTAACTTTAGAAAAATGGAACAAAGGCTTGAGCGTTAACCTAACAAGCGCCTTTTTGTTAACCAAAGCAGCTATGAAAGTTATGAGAAAGCAAAACTCTGGCGGCGCTTTGGTTTATATCGCAAGCAAAAATGCTTTTGCTCCAGGCGCTGGCTTTGGCGGCTACTCAGTTAGCAAGGCAGGAATGTTGCAGTTAATGAGAATTGCCGCCCTTGAAGGTGGCGAAGCAAACATCAGAGCCAACGCAATCAACCCAGATGCCATTTTTGAAAATTCAAAACTTTGGGAAGGGGGGATCCGAGAGCAAAGAGCTGCGGCCCATGGGGTCAGGCCAGAAGAGTTAGAGGACTTTTATGCAACTCGCAATCTTTTGGGGCAAAAAATCTCAGCTCAGGACGTGGCCAATACCGTGAACTTCTTACTTAGTGAAAAATCCCTTAAAACTACGGGTGCGGTGCTAGCAGTAGACGGAGGTGTGGCTGCGGGGTTCCCAAGATAAGGCTAGTATCGAAAAAATAAATTAAATCGACTATCTAAGAAGGGGTGTATAACCCAGCGGGGCGGATCATCCGTCTTCGAGCAGGCCAAACTCCCATGACAAATATAAAAAATCATACCCAAACCTTTAGAAGAACTCCAAGTTCATTTAAACCGCTATCCCCTACTCGGGTTCAAGAGCTCTTGGCAGAGGAAGAAAAGAAGTTTTCACTCCTTGCCCCAGAGAGCGAACTAGAAAACAAAAATGCCTCACAAGTTACGCCGCTAGGTGTGGCATCTTCATTTCAGTATTGGGATCCATTCCCGATCAGCGTAGTAAGTGCCAACGGCGCTTGGGTTAAGGACGTTGACGGCCGCGAGATGCTCGACCTCTCCATGGGCTTTGGCTCAATGTTGGTCGGTCACTTAAACCCAGAAGTAGTTAAAGAAGCAAAAGAGATGCTAGAAATTGGCACGCTTTCAGTAACTCCTTCACCGATAACTCGTGAAGGCGCTGAAATTCTTTGCCAAAAATTTGGATTAGATTTAGTTCGTTTTGCCAACAGCGGCACTGAAGCGACAATGTATGCCATCAGAACTGCAAGAGCTTTCACTGGCAAAAACGGAGTAGTAAAACTTGAAGGTGGCTATCACGGCAGCTACGACCCATTGATGGTTTCAGTTAAGCCACCCATTGACGAGGCGGGAAACCCCGAAGCGCCAAATACCGTCCCAACTGAAGCAACCGTGCCAGGGGAAGTTTGGGTGGTTCCTTATAACAACATCGAAGCTTTAGAAAAAGTATTTAAAGCACATCATGAAAAAATTGCTTGCTTCTTTTTAGAGCCAGTTATGGAAAACATCGGAATTGTTTTACCGGACGATGGTTACTTAGAAAAAGTACGCGAACTATGCGATGATTACAAAATAGTTTTAATTTTTGATGAGGTAAAAACCGGACTCACTGCTGGCGTTAGGGGAGCGGCGCAAAGACTTGGCGTTAAACCAGATCTAATTTCTCTAGCTAAATCAATTGGCGGAGGAATCCCAGTTGCTGCATTTGGTGGAAAAGCCGAAATCATGCAAACTGTGATCGATGGCAGACACACTCACCTAGGAACTTTCAACGGTCACTTTTTAGCTATAGCTGGATTAAAAGCAACGGCACGAGTATGCACCGAAGAAGCTTTAGGTCGCAGTGAATCTTTAAACATGCAAGCCTTAAATCGAATCGCTGACATCATCGATGAGTACGAATTGCCAGCACATGTCGTGGGTTTTGGCGTTAAAGGCTGCGTTACTTGGTCACCTGAGCCAGTTAGAAACTATCGCGATTACAAAGCAACTGATTTTCAAATTGCCCAACTTGCTTTTTATTGGGCATTAAACCGCAACATCATGACGCCACCGGGCTTAGATGAGCAATGGTTGATCAGCTTGGCACACGGTCAAAAAGAAGTAGATTTAATTGTTGAAGACTTTTTAGAATTAGCTCAAGCTTTGCGCGCGTAGCGCTAAGCCTGAAGCGTTTTTATATAAGTCGCCACGATGTAAGGCTCCGCCAACTAACAACATAGTGTCGGGGCCAAAAAATTTAATTAACTCTTCGATTCGATCTAAGGTCATACCGCCACCAGGTGCCGTCCAAATCGGTTTTAAATCACCCAAAGAAGATTTTGCCGCAACGGCAATCTCTTTACATTCTGCTTGGCTAAAACTAAAGCGGCCGCCGTAATTTGGAAAGATTGAAATATCTGCCCCAGCTAAACGCATGATGGTAGCTAGTACCAAGCCGTGGCTAAGTCCATGATTTTTATTCATTACAAAAGAGCCAAGCATTGAAGGGTGACTCATCAAAGGCAAAGCTAATTCATCATCTTCAGCCAAAGTTTGCATTAAAGCAAAGCTCGAAACTCCCGGCAATATCAATAACGCCCCTGCACCTTGGCCTTTTGCCCAATGAGCACTTTCCACTAAATCACTTCGCAAGTTCAAACTTGGTGCATAAACGGCTCTTTTATTAAATTTTGCGTTAGCGCTTCTGACTGCTTGAGCGATTATTTGGACCCTTTCTTGCCAAAGCGCCCAAGGTTGATTGGCTAAACCATGATCATCTTTAATTAAATTAAAACCAGCTTGCACTAAAACTTCAGCATCTTTTGCTAATTCTTGAGCCGATAAACCCATAGGCTTTAGCGCAGTAGCCAAAAGCGGTGAAGCAGAAACTCCAAATAAATCCCTTAAGCCGCTTATGCCAAAGCGCGGTCCTTTAAAGTGACTTAAAAAATCATGAGATAATTCTAAATCAACAATTTTTACTTCTTCAAAAAGTGAAACATTACCCCACAAAACATTTAAAAATTGTGATAGCTCAAAACCGGTGACCTGATCATCAAACTTTATTTTTACGCTGTTGCCATTAATTTCAAGAATCTCACCAACTACTTCTTTTTGAATCCAATTTGGCGCTAAGTCAAAGGGGAATTCAATAGTTTGCTCTACCCGAATGGCTTCTGCGACCTCTTTTACATCGCCTTGAGAAATTTGATAGGTGACAGTGAAGTGACTCATTTAGAGCGCTTCGACCTTGGCACTCGAATGCACGCTAATTTCTCTAGCTGAAGGGATATCTTCAGGTTTAATTTCAAGATCTTTATCCAATAACGCTTCTACTTTTTTAACTAAAGCTAAGGCATCTAACGCGTAATGCTCAAGCAAATATTTTTGTGAAGCGCCATGCGCGTAAGTATCTTGCAGTCCAATTCGAACTAAAGGTTTGCCAATTGCGTTTTCTGCCATTACTTCAGCCACGGTCGAACCTAAACCACCAATAACTGAGTGGTTTTCCATGGTGATGATTCCTTTCTGCGCTTTATGTAATGCGGCAAGAACTTTCTCATCGGTAAAAGGCTTGAGAGTCGAAATGTGCAAGTGTTCAATCCCAACCCCCCGCTCGCGCAATACCTTGGTAGCTCGCATCGCTTCTTCGGTAGTGATGCCGCTAGTTAAAAGCGTGAGGTCACTTCCTTGGCTTAAGACTCTTGCTGAATTAAATTCCATTGGTTCTGATTTATCAAAAAGGCGAGATACTTCACCGCGAAGCATTCTGATGTAGACCGGGCCATCAATTGCATGTGCCACATCTAAAACAGATTCAATTTCGGTTGCATCCCCAGTTTCTAAAATTGTTAAATTTGGCACGCCTCTTAATACGCCTACATCTTCAATCGCTTGGTGAGTAACACCACCTGGGGTGGTGATACCTGGCAAAAAGCCAACTAACCGCACCGGCAAATTTGGGTAAGCAATTGACATTTGCAGTTGATCGAGCGGGCGACGGTATAAGAACACCGCAAAGGTATGTAGCCACGGCTCAAAGCCTTCTCGGGCTAACCCAGCCGCAAAGCCCAACATGTTTTGCTCTGCCATTCCCATAGAAAAAAATCGCTCTGGATAGGTATCGCGCCATTTGCCAACTTCACACGAATTAGTTAAATCAGCACTTAGCACTAATACTTTCGGTTTATCTTTACTCCAGTTGATGAAGTTTTCAACGTGGGGGCGAGAGACGATTTCAATACTCATAAGCTCCACGCCTTATAGAAATCTTGGTATTTTTCTCTTTCAGCTTCACTAGAAAAGCGCACATAATGCAAGACCGGCAAGCGTTCTTTCAATATTTCAATATTTTTCATCGGGTCGGTATAAGCCAAAATTGCTTGGGGCTTAAGAGTTTGTTTGCTACCTGCGGCATACATCTCTCTTAAGTTATGGCCGTCTATTACATCTACTTGCCAACCAAAGCTTTTAATTCTTTGCGCTAAAGGCTCAATAGTCATTACCGAATCCATTGGTCCATCACATTGATTACGGTTAACATCCACAATGATTTTCACATTGTCTAAACCGTGATAGTTAATTGCCGCTAAAGCTTCCCAAGTTTGACCTTCTTGAAATTCACCATCACTCATGAAAACCCAAACTTTGCCAGTTTCTTTTTTTAATTTTCTAGCCAAAGCAATGCCACCGGCTTGGCTGAGTGCTTGGGCTAGTGAGCCAGTTGTAGTTTCAAATCCAGGGGAGTGCTCTGCGCCAATCATCTCAACGCTGTAGCCATCTTTATTAAAAAAATCTAAACCGTCTTCACGCAGTCTTTTGGTTTCAATTAACGCAGTGTAAATAACCAGCGCATAATGAGCCGGCGAAATTATTAAGCGATCTGCTTCTGGACTTTGCGTTCCATTAAAAACGGCTCCAGTTTGATAGTCGCTAAAGTTTCTACTCGGCACCCCTTTGAATAATTCAGGGGCCAAAGGTGCAGGTAAGGGGTTTAATTTAACTAAGCCGCTATAGAGTGCTGCCACAATTTCAGCCGCTGAACAAGCTTGGCTTAGATAGCCACCATTGTTTTTAACGGTGTGTTCTAAAACCCGCTTTCTAATGTTGTTAGCGGTCTTTTGAACTGCTTCAATATTTATAGTTTCCATTTAGTGCAAACTCTAGCCCAAAGCAAAAACTGCCCGTTTTCTCTTTGTGAGAGCCAACGGGCAGCTTCTGTATGGAGGGGGTAGTGACGGCTATAGGGATTAAACCGCCAACGAAAGCTTCTGTTTTTGCTTTGCAAATATTGCTTCTCGATCGTCTTCGCTCATGCCACCCCAAACGCCGTAGGGTTCGCGAACGCTCAAGGCATGCTCAGCGCACTGCTTTAGAACTGGGCAGGTCGCGCAGATCATTTTGGCGTGCATGATGCGAGAGTCTCTGGCTGGTCCTCTTTCGCCTTCTGGGTGAAAAAACTTTGCTGGGTCTTCTCCGCGGCAAGCGGCCTGTAATTGCCAATCCCAAATATCTGCATTTGGGCCAGGCAGCCTGGATACATCTGCCATATTTGACTCCTTTGCCGGTGTTGAACAGGTTCTACCTTACAAAGTTGTTCAAAACTTTGTCAATATCAACAAGATGAATAAGTTCGTGTTTTATGCCACAAATTCTCAGGATGCACATCTGGAAAAATAGGCGCAAAATGAGGGCGTGAGCGAAAGAGCGCCAGAAGCGCGTGAGAGCAACGTAGTTTCCCTTGGCCTAACTGTGGCCTGGGTGGCGCGGCGACTTGGGGTAGCCCCAGCCACTTTGCGCACCTGGGATCGCCGTTATGGACTAACTCCTACTGATCGTTCTATTGGCGGTCATCGCCGTTATACAAATGTTGATCTAGCAAGACTTGAATTAATGCGCCGCTATGTAATGGATGGCGTTCCCGCAGCAGAAGCTGCAAGGGCTGCACTCGCAGCGGATGTTTCAGAAGCTAGCGAAAACTTATTAGTTGATTTAAATCAAATTAATGAAATTGCTGTCGATACAAGCGTTTCAGTTAATCTAAATGCTCGCGCGGGTGGCGGGCAAGTGATTGCCATACCTGGTGGTACAAACTCAGCTCGCGGTTTAGCAAGAGCCGCTAACGCACTCGATACTCATAACTGCTCACGGATTATTGAATCAAGCTTAAAAGAACAAGGGGTAATTCAAACTTGGAATGAATTATTAATACCGGTACTAACAAATGTTGGAAAACGTTGGGAGGAATCAGGTCAAGGGGTAGAAGTCGAACACC
>Ga0208547_1002141_pt1 | contig 10658 bp, 9 predicted proteins | sample DEB08_DNA_5_FD_185501 | JGI IMG/M metagenome (GOLD analysis project Ga0208547, IMG submission 185501) | Aqueous microbial communities from the Delaware River and Bay under freshwater to marine salinity gradient to study organic matter... | ecosystem: Environmental > Aquatic > Marine > Coastal ... | reverse complement strand
TGTAGTAAATACTTCTGAAAAGACCGGTAAGCATTGTATGATGATGGAGAATGTGAATTACTCTCGTGACGAACTCATGTTTTTAAATATGTGCCGCCAGGGTGCGATAGGGGAGTTGCTTCACGCAGAAGCAGCCTACATCCATGAGCTCCGTTGGCAGATGGACGAGGTTGAAAGAGGAACGGGCTCTTGGCGAACGTATCACTATGCACATCGAAATGGAAATTTGTATCCGACTCATGGCTTAGGACCTGTGGCTCAATACATGAATTTGGGAAGAGGTGAAGATCAGTTCAAGCGATTGACTTCATTTTCAACTCCGGCTAGAGGTCGAAAGTTGTACGCAGAGAAAAATTATCCCGAAGATCATAAGTGGAATTCTCTTGATTTTAAAGGGGGAGATTTAAATACCTCGCTGATTAAAACCCATTTGGGCCGTACCATCATGGTTCAATGGGATGAAACTTCGCCGAGGCCCTATACCCGACACAATTTGATTCAAGGTACTAAGGGTATTTTGGCTGGGTTCCCAACCAGAGCTGCCTTTGACGGGGGCTTCGAAGGCTTAAGTGAGGACCATCACCGTTGGATTCAAGGGGAAAATTTGGAGAAGCTTTACGAAAAATATGATCATCCGTTATATAAGCGATTAAATTCTGCAGCAGCTGGTAGTGGCCATGGCGGAATGGACGGCATCATGATGTACCGAATCGTAGAATGTCTTCGCAGGGGGTTACCGCTCGATCAAAATGTTTACGAAGGAGCGTTGTGGAGCAGCGTTACTGAGCTTAGCCAACGATCCGTAGCTAGTGATGGAATGCCTCAAGATTTCGTAGACTTCACCCGCGGTGATTGGAAGACCACTGAGCCTCTGGCTATAGTAGATTAAGGGACGAAGAAATAAAGTATCCAGCAAGTACGATGATCAATCCTGCAATTCCTTGTAATAGGGTCGCAAAGGTGTGGTAACGATAGGCTTCTTTGACACTTAGATTACCGAACTGAGAGACAATCCAGAAATAGGAATCATTGGCATGTGATACGGTCATTGAACCAATTCCTACTGCGATGACTACCCAAGTTTTCCCTAAATCAGAATCTAATCCTAAGGTCGCAAGCATAGGGAATACCATCGCTGAAGCAGTAATAATTGCAACCGTCGAGGAGCCTTGAGCGCTCTTTAACAAGGCGGCTATAAGGAATGGGATAAGTAACCCTAGTTCAGGATATAATAAATGTTCGGCTACAAATTCAGCTACCGGAAGTCTACTAATCACTAGGCCCAGAGTGCCTCCCATAGCAGTAATCAACAAGATTGGTGCTGCCGTTTGAATACCTTTATTAACCACCTCAATTAAGAAAGACGAGGCCTTTGAGAAACGACCTAGTCGAAACGAAAGCAGCATCCCAGCGCCGAGAGCCAGTGTAGGATCAATTTTGAAGTTCTCTGAAAAGCTACTGAGCCCAATGAGTAGTAGCGGAATAAATATGGGAGCAAGGGCCAATTTTAACGAAGGTAATTCTTCTTCGCTCTCTTCCTTTGCTTCCGGAATTTGCACCTCTAGAGAAACTCGTTTCGAAACGCGATAGGCAAAGGCTGCTCCCACCAGCATAAGAAGAAAGGCTACTGAACCACCCATTAGGATCAATAGGCCTAGATCATTTAATTCTAGGTTTGCCGCTGCAGCAAGAGGCCCTGGAGTGGGTGGTATCAGTACATGTGTAGCAAAAAGACCGGTTGAAAGGGCTATGGTAAGTGCTAAAAGGGGAATGCCTGATTTCTGTGAGAGGCGTTTATTTAAAGAGGATAAGATTACAAATGCCGAGTCGCAGAATACGGGGATTGAGACTAGATATCCAATAATTGCTACTGTATAGGGAAGGGGTAAAAATGATAGCCTTGAAAGCATCGCTGTGGCAATTTTTTTAGTCGCTCCTGAATGCTCTAGCGCAACACCAATGATTGAACCAAATACGATGAGTAGGCCTATACTTTTCACGGTCTTACCGAACCCTTCACTGAGTAGCGGGCCAATCTCTTGCGGATTTATTCCTGTCGTAAGGGCCAAAAACAAGCTAGCTAGAAGCAAGACCAAAAAGGCAGGCCATTTGAGATTAGAGGTTCCGTAGATGATAAATGCTAACGCTGCAAGTAGTGATAGTAGTGCAGTAATCATGATTTTCTAGCGGTTTGATAGAGTCTAAACACCCTTTCTGCTGTTGATGTTAAAAGAGCAGAAGCATTGTTTATGCTTTCTTCAAGGGTACATGGACCTTTCTGAATGCTGAAAATAGAGTTAATCCCAAGGGAATATAGCGGGTCTAAATGCTCACCCATACTTCCTGTAAGCACGATTAACGGTTTGTTGTGTTTTTGGGTAAGTTTAGCAACACCGACAGGAAGTTTGCCCTCGATACTTTGACCGTCAATGCGACCCTCGGCAGTTATCACTAAATCGGCCTCTTTAATTTCTGATTCTAAGTTAGAAAGCTCAGCTAGAAGCTCAAATCCTGATATTAATTCGGCACCGAGTAACCCGTGAAGTCCTGCGGCGCATCCTCCAGCAGCACCTGCACCGGGTATCTCTGCAACCGATTTTTGGGTAAGTAATTCAATGTGCTTGCTGAAATTCGCTAGACCTGCTTCGAATTGAGGCTGCATTTCAGGAGTCACTCCTTTTTGTGGTCCGAACACTGCTGTTGCACCTTGTACGCCTAGTAGCGGATTAGTTACATCGCAAGCTACTTTTAATTGAAACTGAGGGATAGCCTCCACGTCGATGTGATCGAGTTCGGTTAAAAATCCTCCTCCTGGTAAGAGCATTTCTCCCTCGGCATTAGAGAATAGGCCTCCAAGTGCAGATAGAATTCCTGTTCCACCATCGTTAGTTGCACTACCACCGATGCCCAAATAAATTTCTTCGGCTCCGTTATCGAGAGCGTGTCTGATTTGTAAGCCTGTTCCATAGGTAGAGGCCATCATGGGGTTTCGATGTTTGGGCTCAATTTGAGCCAGACCTGAGGCTTGAGAAAGTTCAATCCATGCGGTTTTGCGATTAGCAAATCGAAAATAGGGAGCTTTTATTGAACGTCCCATAGCATCTATTGTACTTGTGATTACGAGATCTCCATCAAATAGATTTTGAAGAAGATCGAGTGCACCTTCACCTCCGTCTGAAAACGGAAGTTGCTTTACGATAACCTCAGAGTTGACAGATTGAATCCCGTTCGAGATAGCCTGTGCTACTTCTCTAGCGCTAAGACTCTCTTTAAAAGAATCTGGAACAACCAGTATTTGCATGCTTAGTTGACTCCTGGTTGTTTGATTTCAAAGCCTTCTTTGTCTTTGGCCTCTTGAACCATCCCTCTAACTTTCGCGAGTAGCCCTTTTGCGTCGTAAATCACTCCGTTACTAATGGTGTATTTTACCCCACCAGCACGAACCACTTCGTTGTCTTTAGTTAATCGTACGGCTCCGGTACCATAGAGTACCTTAAAGTTTTTAAGTGGATTTTCTTCGACAATTACAAAGTCGGCTTGTTTGCCAACTTCTACGCTTCCGACTTGATCGGCAATACCCAATGCCTCTGCCCCGTTGAGGGTGGCTGAACGAATCACTTCGAGCGGATGAAACCCTGCCTCACGAAGCAACTCTAGCTCTCTGATGTAAGCGAACCCATAGAGTTGAAAAATGAATCCTGAGTCTGAACCGGTAGTAACGCGTCCGCCTCGATTCTTATATTCATTCACAAAGGTCATCCAAAGTTTGAAGTTACGCTTCCAGGTAATTTCTTGTTCGGTACCCCAGTCATGCCAGTATGAACCGTGAGAAATCATTGAAGGCTGGTAGAATCTCCAAAGTGAAGGTAGGGTGTATTCTTCATGCCATTCAGCTCTTCGCGCGCGTTGAAGATCACGATTTGCTTCATAAATATTAAAGGTTGGGTCTAGGGTAAAATCAAGATCAATTAACTCATTCATCACCGCGTTCCAGTGATCTGAATAGGGCTGTGCAGCCTGTTCCCATAGCTTACCTGCCTCTTCAAATCGGTGTTGTTCATTCTGATAGTTGTAATCGAGCGGATAATCTTGCACCGTACGATCTTCAAATAGCGCCTCTGGCAAACCGTACCAGTGCTCCATCGAAGTTAGGCCGGCACGTGCTGAATGAAGTACATTCCATCGGGCTACACTCATTTGAGCATGGTGGCAAGCAGAGCCTAAGCCTAATCGCTTATTTTCTCTAAGAGCAGCATCCATGATGGCTGGGTCTGCTCCAAAGAACTTGATTCCATCCGCCCCATTCTTAGCATTTTGACGCACCCATTCGCGAGCCTCATCAGGTGTGGTGATTTCGTCTCCTCCTTGACCAAAGCCAGTGTAGGCAAAAATTCGAGGAGCGATGATTTCATTTTTCTCAGCGCGTCGTTTTAAGTCAAGAGTGTATTCAAGACCGCGTCCACTAGGTTCTCTAACGGTAGTTACCCCATGAGCCAACCAAAGGCTAAATACGTAATCCCAGTTGGCTCCTTGAGCGTTTCCGCCAATGTGCCCGTGCATATCAATGAATCCGGGTAGTAAGTACATGCCTGTGGCGTCTAATTCTCGACCTCCTGGCTTGAGCTGAGGACGTCTTTTCGGGTTGATCGCTATGTTCGGATATCCTACCACACTCACCTCAGTAATCTTGTCATTTTCTACTACTACATCTACGGGGCCAATAGGTGGCGCTCCATTACCGTTTATAAGTGTTACCCCTCGAATGATGAGTTGTTTAAAAGGGCCCTCGGCCAATTGACTTTCTTGAGCAAAAGAAATAGCGCAGCTAAAAAGCGCCAATAGAAGTAGTTTTTTCATGGTTATAAGATGAAGTCGGTGTTTAAGAAATTACTTTCATTGCTGTCTAAGATATCACGAACGGTCTGTTTATTGATATCGTTTTCTTTGAAAGCTAGAAAGGTTCGAATAGAGAATGCTCTGAGGGCATCTTTTACACTTAAGGTGGCCTGTCCCGAATCTTTTCGGCCAGTGAACGGATAAATATCTGGTCCTCGTTGACAAGCTGAATTTAGATTCACTCGACAAACCAGATTCGCCAAGATGTCAATCAGACGAGCGAGCTTGGTGTGGTGTCGCCCGAAAATACTTACCTGCTGACCGTAATCAGACTCAGCCATATCGTTGAGAGGATGCTCAATCGAATCAAAGGAGACGACAGGTACAATCGGACCAAATTGCTCTTCCTTATAAACTCTCATGTCTTTGGTTACAGGGTAAAGTACTGCTGGCCAAATAAAATTATCACTCACTTGTCCTCCTTTTTTATTCATAATCTTTGCGCCTTTTGCAAGTGCGTCATCGATCAATTCTTTAATGTAGGCCACTTTTCCAGGTTCAGGAAGCGGGGTCAAAAAAGCATTTTTATCCCAAGGGTCTCCAAACGCAAGTGCATCTACCGCTTCAGTGAATTTACTTAGGAAAGCATCTTTTATCGTTTCTTGTAGGTACAGAATTTTTAATGCCGTACAACGTTGACCGTTGTAACTCAATGTTCCAGAAATACATTCAGCCACCGTTAGATCAAGATCAGCATCCTTTAGAACAATGCCTGGGTTTTTAGCTTCAAGCCCATATACCGTTCTCAGTCGGTTTGCTTTAGGATGTAATTCTTGAAGTGCGTTCGCCGAAGTGCTATGGCCGATAAGAGATAATACATCAACCTTACCTGATTTCATAATGGGTGATGCAATCGCTCTACCTCTTCCAAACACAATATTTACCACCCCCTTAGGGAAGCTTTCTTTAAAAGCTTCAAGCAGTGGGCTGATCAGTAACACTCCATGTTTAGCAGGTTTGAAAACCGCTGTATTTCCCATGATGATAGCTGGAATCAGTAAGCTAAAGGTTTCATTGAGCGGATAGTTATAGGGCCCTAAACATAAAACCACTCCAATCGGACCTCTGCGAATGTGCGCGAATACCCCTTGATATTTCTCGAATTGACCTGAATCGCGATCAATATCTTTGTAAGCCTCAATAGTGTCATAGATATAGTCAATGGTGCGGTCGAATTCTTTATAGGCATCGTTGTGATTCTTGATAATCTCCCACTTCAACAATTCAACGACCTCTTCGCGCTTTTCTTTCATTTTTTCGACAAAGCGCGTCATACATTCGATGCGGTCCTTCACCTTCATGGTTGGCCAAACCCCTTTACCTTGATCATAGGCTGCATAGGCTGCATCTAGTGCTTCAAGGGCTTCTTTTTCTCCTAGGTTGGGAACAGAACCGACACGTGTTTTCTGATAGGAGGCTCCGGAGGTTTTACTTAAGGTCGAGTAGACATCTTGGATTTCTCCAGTCCATGGTTTGATTTCTCCATTGACTAAATAACTTCGATGTTCGAGGGGTTGGATTTCTGGTATCATTCTGTAGGTAATGCTTTAATAAATTGAGGTGCTTTACGCACTTTTGTGGCCTGTTCGAAAGCATAGGCAATGCCGATAAGTTTTGCTTCTTCGAATTTGCCTGCGAAGAAACTTACCCCAACCGGTAGTTCACCAACAAAACCTGCAGGTACGGTAATGTTCGGATATCCCGATTGTGCCGCAGGACTTGAGCTTCCCATACCAAAGTGGTCACCATTAACCACATCGATGGTCCAGGCAGGCCCTCCAGTTACCCCCATTATGGCATCGAGCTCATTCGTCGCAAGCGCGTTGTCAACGGCTACTCTTGCATTCGAAGTCACCTTTTCAAGAGCCTCGAGGTATTCGGGTTCTGTTAAATCTCCTTTTTCGGCCGCTTGAAGAAGATGTTCTTGCTGAAAAAACGGCATTTCAGTTGCCGCATTTTCTTCGTTGAAGGCAATCAAATCATCGATGCTTTGAATAGGGCTGTCTGGTCTCGAGGCGAAATAGGCATTGAGGCCCGCTTTGTACTCGTACAACATGAGTTCGTATCCTGAGCGGCCGATGGCCCTGCGTTCGGGTAATTCGATATCCATTACTACGGTAGCTCCTGCTTCTTCAAGTGCTTTTACAGCCGATTCGAGTACGACATCCACTCTTTCATGGTTGCCGAAGGTGTCTTTCATAATCCCGACACGCTTTCCTTGAAGAGCGTTAGCATCTAGAAACTGAGTATAATCTGTACCTACAAAGGTTTCGCTTGCTAGTGTTTTTTCGTCTGCTTGGTCAACCCCAGTCATTGCAGATAGGAGTGCTGCAGCATCCGCTACCGTTCTGGCCATAGGGCCTGCGGTATCTTGTGTTTCTGAGATTGGAATAATACCGTCACGACTTACTAGGCCAACAGTTGGTTTAATACCAACTACGCCGTTAGTAGATGAAGGACATACCACCGAGCCATTGGTTTCTGTACCAATTGCAAGTGTTGCGAAATTAGCTGAAACGGCAGCTCCTGAGCCTGAACTTGAACCGCAGGGGCTGCGATCGAGTACATAGGGGTTTCGGGTTTGTCCGCCGCGACCTGACCATCCGCTTGATGAACGGCTCGATCTAAAGTTGGCCCATTCTGATAGGTTTGTTTTTCCTAAGATGATGGCTCCTGCCTCGCGAAGTTGTTTGACGACAAATGCATCGTCTGGGGCAGACCCATGCGTAAGTGCTAACGATCCCGCGGTAGTGAGCATTTTATCTCCTGTATCGATATTGTCTTTAATTACTATGGGTATCCCGTGGAGCGGCCCACGAATCTTGCCACTAGCTCTTTCAGCGTCTAGTTCTGCAGCGATTTGAAGTGCGTCAGGATTAATCTCAATAATACTATGTACACCTCCTTCAGATTGATCGAGAAGGGCGATTCGCTCCAGATAAGCCGAAGCAAGTTCTACAGCCGTTATTGTGCCAGACTGCATCTGAGTCTGTAATTCACTGACTGTGGCTTCTTCAAAGGCAAATTCGGCAGAAGATGATGATGGATTACAGCTTATAAAAAGCAATAAAAAAAAAGCGACAAAGAGGTTTTTCATAGAACTCGTTTAGGGCTTAAGAAGGTAAGAAAAATCGATTGAATTGGGGTTTAATTACCTCCTACATAAAATTTCCAAGGTGAATTATCTTGTACTGTGTCTTTTCCATCAGTTACCGATACTCTCCAATAGTATGTTGTTCCAGGATAGGTTTCATGTCGATGGGTATTCCAACCTGATATCTGATATTGTTTCGCAGTAGCAAAAGAACTTAATGTATCTACTTCAACCATGAAACTTAAGGAGGCTAAAAGTTCAGCTCTGTTTTTTGGACCATCTTCATCATCAAAACCCCATATTAGTTCAATGGGATTATTTGGTGCCCAAGTAATTCCATCCTCTGGAGTTTGTTTATTAATACTAGGAGGAGTATTAGGCTCTAATTCATCTATATCGGGAAGAGCTTCTTCTTCCTCACCGGTATGGATTGAGGATAGGTCTCTAATGATTTCGCTAGGTATATAGGTGGTACAGCTTATCACTAGCCCAATCAATATAAGGCTTAATAATTTCTTTTTCACCCTTAAAAGGTACTAAACTTTGTCTAATTTGGAGTGGTTTGGAAAGAAAATGGCTGGCTTTTTGCGGCTTCTTTACCATCTGAAGCGACCACCTTCCATGAATAAAATGTATTAGGTGAGATTTCAATGGTGTAGGTAGTTCCTTTTAAGTTGTTCTGATCTACCAAGTTGGTAAAAGTATCATTGGGTGAAGAACCATATTCGACAGTTAAATCATAAGATAATTCATCACCATCTGGATCATATCCTTCCCACTCGAGCTGAATAGATGTTAAATCTCCTGCAATTGACTGGCCAGATTTCGGGTAGATTGCCGAGGGAGGTGTAGGTACCAAGTTCGAAACTGGCTCACCTCTTAAATAGAAATGAAAACTTGCCGAACTCGCAACCTGATAAAGAGCGTTATTTGCTAATACGCCCCAGCTATAGGATTCTCCTCTCTTCAAATCGATTTTGTAAGAGGTCTCGGTGATATCATCTGTCGAGGTAATCATGCCGGAGGTGTCTGTTATTTTAAGACTATATGAGGTCGCTCCTTGTGCTTTTTCCCAAGAAAATACTACGGAGGCATTAGGGCCATTAATTATTCCTCCAGGCTCACAAATTTCTTGATTCTCTGGGAGTAAAAGATTAAATGGTCCAGGTGGGTCGACTCCTTGCGGAAGGTCAGTACTGCAGGCACTGAGCAAAATAATGAAGAGTATATTTAGTACTAAACGTTTCATTTACAACTTCACTACTTTAATTCGCTGATTAACCTCTTTGCCGGTCAGCTGTATGAGATAAACTCCGGACGGATAATTACCAAGATCATACTCAATCACCCGATTATTTCCGACCTGGATTTGATTATTGAAAAGCTTTTGACCTTGTAGATTTATAACCGAAAGTTCTATCGTGTTGTCTTTACCTCCAACATAAATTTGAACCTGACCCTCGGTCGGATTCGGATAAACGATCACCTCTTCAGAGACGAAGATTTCTTCAAAATAGGTTCCTTGACAGATAAGCTTGGTTCTAACTGCAATCTTGTTGTTACCTGGCTCTAGAGGTAGTGTAAGTCTGTTCTTTTCTGTTAGAAATTCTCTTTCGTTAATCTCGACAATATAGGGCCCATCGCCGCTTAGTATGAGATCAACCATTTTGTTTGAGTAATCTGCAGAGGTCACCACTTGCAGGGGTTCAGGCTCGGTTATATTGATTTCAAAGCACTGCTGGTAGTTAGCTACCCCTGGAATGGAAAGACACAATTCATAGCTACCCGCTGGTAGACTCGTAAATTCGTCCTTAAAATTGTTTGTTTCATTTAATTGAAGAGATGAGAGGCTTCCTGGAGACAAATTGACGATATAATCATAGGTTTCATCAAGTAATTCAACCTTGATTACTCCTTCATTGGTTCCGATACAAGTATTTGATAGTGTTTCAATAATAATGGTTTCTGAATCGAGTGCGAAAATTTCACATCCCTTATAGTCTACAGTTACCCCATTGGTTGTACTGTGGCATTCGTCATATGCATCAACCACTCCATCTCCATCTGAATCTATTTCATATCGATTGATGATTAGCGGGAGTAATCCTCGATGAATCTGAACTGAAGCATGCTGAGATTCGGTGAGCGGTCCGAAGCTAGTATTCATCGTTCGAATAGCCGAATAGTTTACCACATCCTTTGAGAAGCCACTCGTTTTTTGGGCGGAAAGCTGGAATGATATTATTATCAGAAGAGAATATATGACTCTTACCATTATAGGTCTCTTACTTAACAATTATAAAACTGATTTTTTCGTCTGCAAAAAGGGCGTTACCACTATTAACGTTAAACGTTACTTGATTTGTTCCACAGGTTGCTGTTATGTAGGTTTCTGTTATATTAATATCAAATACTGCTCCAGTTGTAACCATAAATATTATCGTTGAACTAGAAGAAACACCAAGCAATTTACCAAATCCTAGATCTGAACTTGTTATTGTTTTACTATTGCTACCTCCATTACTCGAGCTTTCAAATGTTAAGTCATTATGATTTACGAGACCTACCATAGAAGCGGTGATCCCGGATACGGTTCCTGTGAAAGTGGGTGATGCCAGGTTGGCTTTAAGATCTAGAGCGTCTTGGGTGTCTGTGGATATGGGTTTAT
>Ga0208547_1002137_pt1 | contig 10674 bp, 11 predicted proteins | sample DEB08_DNA_5_FD_185501 | JGI IMG/M metagenome (GOLD analysis project Ga0208547, IMG submission 185501) | Aqueous microbial communities from the Delaware River and Bay under freshwater to marine salinity gradient to study organic matter... | ecosystem: Environmental > Aquatic > Marine > Coastal ... | reverse complement strand
TCATATAATAGAAAGCGTATATTATGGATTAGGTAATAATATGATTGAAGTTACTGATCTATTTAAAAAATATATTGCAATAGAATCTCATGATACATCAAATGAAAATTTTGGTATATATAAATTAAAAGTTGGTAGATAACCAATAAAGTTATATAGTTTATATAAACTAGTTAGAATTATATATAATATTAATATATTATATAAATGATGAATAACTTACTATTATTTACTGAATGTTGTATAATAAGAAATAAAATAATTATTTTATACGGACATTCATGGAAATTTAAAGTAAATACTATTGTGTTGAAAAATACTAAAACAAATAAAAGTATTCAAACTAAAATAACACATTGTAGAAAAAGATCTGATTTTTATATTACGATAGATTCATCTTTAAATGAAATAATGGAAAATAATTTTGATATTATTGTAAATGATAATGTTGAATTTACAAATATTGAATTAAAATTTCCATTTGAAAAATGCAATATTCCATTAGTTTCGGATAAATCATTTATCATTAGTACTATGTGTAAAAATTACAATCATCGTTTAGATGAATGGATAAGATATAACAAAAAACTAGGTGTTTCAGGTATTATTATTTTTAATAATGATACTAAGCAATTGAATGATATCGAAAATAAATATAAAAGCTTTGTTACAGTTATAAACTTTCCTTATGTATCATTATATGGATCACATTGGAATAATATTCAAAGAATATCATTACATATTGGTGTAAATGCTTATTTAAAAAAATGTAGAAATATAGCACTAATAGATGCTGATGAATTCATATTTTCACATAATTATCCTGACTTAAGTATAGAAAAAATAATGGATCAATATAAATCTTCAATTATAATGAAAAGTAATATTATTACAAATAAAGAAAGTAATGATATAATTAATAATAATGTATTGACATTATGTAAATATAAAGGTCCTTCCAAGTATACTAAAATTATTTTAAATACGAAAAATATTAAAGAAAACGAGTTTATAATAACTCCACATAATCATAATTCTTGTAAAACAGTTAATGTAAAAGATATTCATCATTATCATGCATGGGCTAATGAAAGATGTAGATGGAATAATAAAATGCCCAAAATTAATTTTTTATAGTATATTTACTAATCTAAATATACTATAAATACTATAAATACTTATGTTATCCATTTACCATTTTTATATTGAATTACATTTTCAGCATGTTTTCTATAAAAGACTATCCATATAGAGCAATTTCCACTGGGACATATTATATATTTACATTTAGACATAATTATCGTTATTGCTAAATAATTTTGAACGTATGTAAAATTATCACCATTTTTAAATTTAACATTATCAACAACTGTTTTCCTATTATTCATATGTCTTATTTCGTCTTTAAAATAAAATGAATTAGTATATCGTTTTAAAGATTCATTTATGAAATTTGTTTCATCACTTTGTATTAAAAATTGTATATTTGGATTGTTTTTTTTTATTTCATCTGCACGTTCGAAAAATTCTGAATACTCTGCTAATTTTGTTTCTTTCCACTTATCACCACCTCTATAAAAAATAACACATGTATTTTTATAATCTATATTATATTTTTTCTCAATTGTTTTTATTATCTCTTGTGTAGTTTTTGAAGGTGAAAAATATTTTTCAATAAATGGATTTAAATTATTGAAATTTAACATTTTGTATATATTATACTGATGCGTCCAATGATAATCTATATTTTTTGTAAAATTAATATGTATATTATTAGTATAATCTGCAAACATATTTGATATAATCGAATCACCATCTTTATCTATACCAGGTCTTAAATATTTTCTATATTGATCTTTTGAAATAACATGAATAGGATATTTTTTATGTTTATTAAAATAATTAATTATATATGTTAATCTAACAGAACAACATGAAAAAAAACCTCCTCCTTTTTTACATATACATGGAATTACATTATACTTTACTTTTGATAAAAAAATTTTTGTAATATCTTTATAATTATTATTTGCTCCATATTTAACATTATTAATCTTTTTAATATTATTCAATTTTATTGGACTATTTTCTCTAAAATTTATTGTTTTATTTATATTATTTATATCTATATAGTCAATTATTAATGTTTTTACAATCATATGAGCTGGATCACATTGAAAAAAAGTATTATATTTCCTTTTTGGTATATTTATATCCATATATATATATTTACAAGTGAATATATATATGGATATTGTTTTTATTTTAAAGAATATTATTATATATTGTTGCGTTAAATCTCTTCGTATACTAATTTACTGAATCCAGATGTAATAGAAGGAATAAAAGTATGGGCGTTCTTACATGTATAAATATCTAAAAGTGTCTTATATAGATTTTCACCTTGTTTAAAATCGCTATTATAATGTATATTTGTTCCTTTTGTTGGTGGATTTGTATAACGAAATACTGTAGTTTTTGAATCTAGTTGTTTTACTAAATAATCGAAAAAGGTAGGACAATCTGTTGCAACAAAAACCGCAGAAATTCCTGTTTCCTTAATTTTATTTTTTATATCTCTTAATTTTTTTTCGGGCCCACCTTTTACCTTTTTATCGCGATATCTGAAATGGACGGCAATATATCTTTTACCTTTAATTATATCATGTATAATTTCCTTTTTTTCTTCAATAAGTTCACTTTGTGTTTTTTCTTCACTATCTAAATTTCTTTTTTCAATTACTTCGTGTTTTTTTAAAAAATTTTCTTTAATACGTGTTGTAATATCTTTATTATAAGTATCAACACCATAAATGACACTTATTATATTTTTTATATCAGTTAAAGAAATAGGTTCCTTATCTTCATACTTATATGTAAGTGTTTTATTTTCGGTATTAATATATTTTATGGTTAGTGTTTTTATTTTATTCAAGATTTCCTTATTATCATCAGGAATTTTTAATTGTTTATTTGTAATATGAAATGCTTTGTAATAAGAACCATTTATTTTTAAAGAATATGTTATATTTCTTTCTATAGCTGATTTTTGTTCGGAACATAGTCTATTTTGCACTACATGTGTAACATCCTTTTTATAATTTTTTACACCATATATGGCCTTATCTATTGTTTTTATATTCGTTATACTATGTTGGGATAATTCAATACAATCTATTGATTTTTTTTTATCGTCCATTGTAGTGTAGGTAAGAGTGAGAGTTTTGGGTAATTTCATAATATCTTTTGTAGTAATACCAAGTTTTTCATTATTTACACCTAGTGCTTTATAATAACTTCCACTAATATTAAAACAAATACATTTATTATTATTGTTATCTAAAATAGAGTAATCATTTTTATAATAATGATATGGGTGAGTGAGAATATTATTAATAAATGATGGTTTAAACTTAATGATAGGATAGATTTTTGTTTGCATAGTTCCACATACTAAAAGACAGTTTTTGTTAGAATTAATATGTTTTATACCCGTTTTATAATTTGCATTATTGATAAGAGATTTGTGTTTTTCTTCTACAATGTTAAATTCTTTAACAAAACTTGCAAGATCTTTTTCTGTTTTCAGTTCAATAATATTAAGTTTTTTATCTAGAAAATTCAGTGTATCATCTGCAAAATAACCAAATGGTTGATGTTTATTCAGACCATATATATAAAGTTTACAGTTGTATAGTAAGCATTTGTTTGCAGTCCAGGCTAAATTACGTAAACAATGTCCCAAACCTCCAGATGGTATCCAAAGTATTGCTTGGATATTTGAATTTAAAATACTCATATTTTAATATAAATTTAAATTATTCCTATATCTTAAATACTACATATAAACGCCATTCTTTACTTCCAAATTAATAATTTTTCTAAATGTTGCCAGAAAAGAACAAATAAAGCACTATTTAATCCATTCATAATTACTCTCATTTTAAAACCACGATAATAAGATCCTCTAAGATCTTTTACTAATTCAGAATACGACTTGCTTGGTGTAAATGCTTGCTTATTCGTTTTAATAACACGAAGAGGATTAACACAAATATCTGTAATAAAGGAACATATAAAACCAGTGATTAAACACTTTAAATTTTGATTTGTATTATTGAAATTAGGATTATTATGGAGTATTGAAAATGATGATAACCATAGGGATGAACTACAAGCATGTATGATGCCGTAAGCAAGAGTTCCACGATAGAGATTGCCACGAATATATTCTTTCCCTTTAATTCCGCGAACTTGATAGATATTGGCAATTGTATCTAATGGCATTATTCCCATTTTTACTGAACTCGCACAAACTCCTGAAATAATAGGAACATACTGTTTATTTTTTTCGTCTACACAGTTATTGAGTTTTTTATATAAAAATAAATCGGTTGTACGACCGATGCTACATTGGAGTGATGAAACTAAAAATCCTCGGTAAAAACGAAACCTATCAGGGTCTTGGTGCAATACCTTTATTGTATCTATTAACGACCTTCCATATATATGTTGGGTTTTCATGATTGGTTTCATCCAGTAGAGGAAAGATCCTTTGACAAGACACGCTCCACTACATGAAATGAACGTTTCGAGCAACATTGAGTTAGCTACTGTAATAAAATTGAAGTATCTTTAATTGAATTTAATAAGTATTAGAGAATGACATTTCTTTTCAAACTAGATGGTTTGGTGAGAGCAACTGTAGTAAAACGACCATCGAAAACCTGTAAAAGTCCATATGTAGCGGATATTGTTTTGCATGGAATAGACGGAATAATTGAGAATGAGAATAATGAACCTATTACAGTTATGGCTCATGCACCTGCATTAGGGTGTAATGGACTATGTGACAAAGGTGCTGTTGTTCTCGTTTCTCTCTTGTCTCCAAAAAAAGATGGAAAAATAGGTGTCTGTTCGTATCGCATTGAGTTGGCTGAAACAAAAGATGGTATTGTTGTAGGAATCAATCCTAAACTAGCTGAAAAAATTGTTGAAGAAGGTGTAATGAAAAATAAGAGTGATGTTAAAAATTATAATAGAGAGAAAACTATTTTGAATTCACGTTTTGATTTTGTAGGCATTTATTCGGATGAAAAAGAAAAAGGGAAACATTTTGTTATGGAGGTAAAGACTGTTCCATTATGTATTGAACCAGGAAAAGCTTTCTTTCCATATGGTTATCGAAAAAAGAAAGGTGATACAGTCAGTCCACGGGCAGTGAAACACTTGAATGATCTTATCGAGATTTCACAGAATTCGAATGCTGATGCCATGATGTGCTATGTAATTCAGCGTGGTGATGCTGATTCATTTGTTCCATCAGATAGTGATCCTATTTATAAGGATACATTTTATGAGGCCAAAGAAAAAGGGGTTATTCTTAAAAATCTTTATGTAGAATGGAGTGATGATGGTTCTTGTTTTATGCGAAAGTATATTAATTTCACATAAAACTTGGAAGTTTAGAATTTGGAATTTATAAATTTAGGCGCGTTTGATTGAAAAATCGCGAAAAAAACCCATCCATTTTTTACCCTTTTTTTTCACTTTTTTTTGCAAAAAATAAAAGTGAAATCGGAAATTCTATTTTTTTATTTTTCATTTTTTGATTTTTCGATTTGGGTTTTGAAAACAGGAAAAAAAATGAAAATTCTTCGTTATTTTTGAAAATTATAATTACTTCTTACTTTTTCTTGTTTTCTTAGTTTTATTAGTTTTTTTAGTTTTCTTACTTTTTTTAGCTTTCTTAGTTTTTTTAGCTTTTCCACCTTCATATTGATTAATATTGTATATAAACATATTTATATGTTTTTCTAAATCGGTGTTCCATGGATCCTTCGTATCATCAACATGTGATGCAAAATTTTTCATTTCTTCAACCCATATATTTTTAGAATTACTATCAATTATAAATCTCATTTGTCCTTCTGATGCCAAAAGTTTTTCTTCTGTAGTAGCGCCTATAAAATCTGAACGGTCCGAACCGCGTTTATCTATATGAAATATACCATAAACTCCACTTTTACTAGCGGCACGTGCTGGATTATCTGTGAAATTATCTAATGTAATTTCTTTACAGTTTGTCGAAATAGCCAATAATACCTGTAATTGTAATAAAAATGAACCACTTCTATTTCCTATATTAGAATATAGAGATGGTATGAAACATTTACGAGATAGGTCTGTTTCTATCATATATCCACCCGTGCAATATGTTTCATCATTAATATAGAATGTGATATATATTGTTTTTTTAGAATTACTATCTGGATAATTTATTTTAAATTGTATAGGAAACCCTTCATTCATTATCTTACTCATTTCAATTAATTCTTTTATTTGATTTGCTTTTCTCGTGATCTCATTTATAAATTTACTTCCTATATCCATTTACTGTATGTATATATGTATATTAGATTTTTATTATACTGTTAGATTCAAGATTCTAGAAATTTAGGCGCGTTTGATTGAAAAATCGCGAAAAAAACCATCCACTTTTTACCCTTTTTTTTCACTTTTTTTTCACAAAAAATAAAAGTGAAATCGGAAATTCTATTTTTTTATTTTTCATTTTTTGATTTTTCGATTTGGGTTTTGAAAACAGCAAAAAAAAGTGAAAAAAAAGGGTAAAAAATGAAAGGTTTTTTTTCGCGATTTTCTCCGTTAATTTTGAATAAAAATAAATCCAATACAAATAATTAAAATTAAAAAGGTTGTCATGGCTAAAATAATTAATATTGAGTAACATATATTATTAGTTCTTTCGTGATATACAATATGATTATAGTTGGGTAGCATATCTATAGTATGATTTTCTGGTATATTGGGATTCATTACTATTCGGTTTGAATCTGGATAAATTTCGCGAATTGGTTTTCTACATACAGGACAAGATTTACTAACAGACAACCATCTCGAGTAACATCTAGCATGAAGTTTTGCAGAACACCCACATTGACGGTTTATTTCATAATCTAATAAGTTCATTGCTGGTTCAGAATGTTGTTCGTTACAAATAAAACATTCTGAATCATTTGAATGATTTGAATCAATTGAATTATTTGAATAATTTGAATCAATTGACTCGTTTAAATCAATTGAATCAAAGGTAAATGAAGTAACACTCATTATTGTATTATACTCTATTATGTATATAATAATATATTATATTTAACTGATTATACAATATATTAAATTGTGTTTAGTTTCCTTCTTGCAGTGCTGTGCTTCCTTGCAGTGCTGTGCTTCCTTGCAGTGCTGTGCTTCCTTCTTGCAGTGCTGTGATTTCTTCTTGCAGTGCTGTGCTTCCTTCTTGCAGTGCTGTGCTTCCTTCTTACAGTAGATTTAGGAGTAACAACCATTTTTTTGATATAAGAGAGAAGAGGATCTACATCACGTTCTCCCATATATTCATGGATTTTATTCTTACGTAATACACGTATTGTTGGAAATTGAGTTACAGGAGGAAGTGAAAGCATTTGAGAAGCAGAACTATCAATATCGGCTATAAGAGTATTATCAAATCTTTTATCATTTGCCATTCTCTCTTTCACTTGTTCCCATTTTGGTTTTAGTGCTACACAATGAGGACACCCTTCCATCATATATACCATAACAGTTGCATTATGATCGTTGAATCGGGATATATCCAGATCGGTATTCGGCTCTATAATACGAATTATTTTCATTGATATATATATAGTATGGAAAAAAATATTACCATAGGTATAGCTGGTGTTATTTTTCTTTTAGGATTGTATATTTGTCTTAATTATACCAGTAATAGAATAGAAGCAATGGCGAATCCTCAGTATTCATGTCCCGATATTATTGTTAAAAAGGGAACAAAACTATTTTTAAAAAAATCCAAGGAAGCAGAAATACCAGGTGTAAATCCGATTGAATTTAATAATTTGGAGGAGTATGTCGAGTTTCTTCAATGGCAACGTTCTCAAGGAATTCATTGTCCTGTTTTATTTTTAGAAGAAAGTTATAACGCTCAAGGAGATCGTATTTATAAAATGCGACCCAATATGTTTTATCCTCAAGGAGGTCTCAATAGCTACAATCCAGAAGATCCACAAATAACAACTAAACCTTTATATGAAGAATCACAGATGATTGATGCATCGCGTGATGATCCACCTTATAATAGCAATGCATATCCAGGTTTCGACCAACAAAACCAATATGTTGGTCTTGAAGTTCCCATTGATAAACTTTTTCATCAACAAGAGCAAAATGTAAAGAGTGATAATCCTATGGATGCAAATTGGGGAGGTGTTAAATATTCAGAAGCATCAATTAAGAGTGGAAAATATGCTGATAGTAATGTAAATATCTTAGTTGAATAATTCTTATTACTATTATGAATTTATGATTTATGATTTATTTCTCTCTATAGAATAAATAATTCATGTCGAATACACGCAATCGATTACCTCCACGATTAGTAGGACGAATGGGAAGTCCGCAATTAACTAAGAAAAATATGGTATCTTTATCTGATTTCATGTTTCCTTCTGATTTACGAAAAAAATGTTCTGAAACACAGACTTTATTGTTAGATAATTTTGAAGAAAATGTAAAAACAGAAACAGTGAATAGAATACTATTAACAAATACAGATTTTTCAAATGGAACTTATCGAATTAAAAACCCAGGTATATATGTTTTGAACGAAGATATAGTCTTTAATCCAACATTTTTATTTCCTCAAGAATCTCAGAAAGAAGAGTATCCAACTGGAAAAAATGGACCTTATCATTTAGGATTTTTTGCCGCAATTACAGTAGAATGTCAGAATGTTATCATAGATTTAAATGGATATTCTATAAAACAATCCAAACGGCATAATTTATTGCAGCGCTTCTTCTCTCTTATTGAACTTGCAAGTTCGCCCTTTATTCCAAAACAAGGTCCTCATGCTTTTACAGATACTATACAATCCGCTAATACTTGTTTAGTTATGAATGGTTCTCTCTTAAACTCATCACATCATGGAGTTCATGGTAATAACGCTCATAATATTGTGTTGTATAATTTGGATATTCATGATTTTGAAGTAGCAGGTATAGCACTAAACGGTTCTACAGATTCTGTTCTCTCTCATTGTAATCTTAGAGGCAGAAAATCAGGTATCCCAGTATTATCATCATTTTCTCAAGCATTCTTTACTGCTCGTGTTTTGGAATTAGAGAAAGAAAGACAAACGTCTGTATATGCAAATCTGGATAGTGATTTACAAACTGCTTACCAAGAAATAATGAGTAATCTCGATCAAAGCACATATTTTTATAATGAAACAGGACAATACGATGGTAATATGTATGGGATTGTCTTGAATGTGAACGGTATTGTTATTAACGATTTTCTCTCTTCGAGAGAAAACTTGCAAGGTAATACTGATATTTTACTCTATAAAGTAAGTATCGATTATATAGAATCCCATCCAGTTGAAACAGTTGCACTTTCTACGATAGAAAAAAAAGAGGGTTATGGAGGGAATCGTATGGTGGGCGTTTTTGGTGATGTTTTTGATATAGAGAAGGTTTTAGATAATAATAAAAAGTATAATGGAAATTCTTTATCAGACGCGCAACTGTATTTAGCTGAACATTATCCTAGTAAAGGAACCCTCAGTATCAGCAATGATATTGTGAAGTGGAGTAAGGACGAGATATCATTTGATGATTTGTCGTTAAATGGTAGTGATAATGAGTCAACTCTTTTTGTGCCACGTGGTGATTCTATGGGACATATTATGAAAGGGAATATAGGGATTTTTATTTCAGGGGGGACTCGTATTGTTGTAGATACTACTTTGATAAGTGGTGTTATAACACGTGGAAAAGACGTGGGTTCATCCTCATTATTCAACAAAAACCAGTTGTATTTTCAGGGATCTAATTCTTATGGTATATTGACAACAGCATCCAAAAATATCGAAATTCAATCTGTTACCATAAAAAATGTAGAGAGCGAACATCCTGAAGGAATTTCAAAACATATCGAAGAATTATGACATTGACATTATGACGTTATAAATTATTTACACCTTTGGAAATTTAAAACGCCCACTTTATAAATAATTTTTTCGTTTTAGTTTTCTTGTCTTTTTCTTAATTTTTTCAATATTTCTTTCATAACTACCTTTGAAAATATTAGTGAATGTAGTTCTCGGTATTTCTTCTATAACATTTTGTATATTTCGTTTCAAATTGTTATATGTTAATCCTTCTTTTTTTTGTAGTTTTGATTTCATTACACTAAACCAGTTTTCAATAGCATTTGTAAAATGTTGATATGGAACGCTGTAAAGTATTTCATTTTCTTTATTAACTAAATCTTTTATACTTTGATGTCTATGACTGCTTGCGTTATCCATAATTATTAGTTTATTTTTGTATTTATTTACAATATGTTTTTCTAAAAAGTGATATAGTCTTTCAGTATTTATACCACCTTTTTCATATAATTCCCAACCTAAAACGCCTTTGGTAGAAATAGAAAATATACAAGTATATTTTTTAAATACTTCATTATTTTAGGTTTTCAATACACAACGTTTACCCTTTTCACTATAACAAAATTTACGCTTCTGTAATGATTTTATACTTGTTTCATCGATACATATTATATCATCTAACTTATATTGTTTAACTTTCTTGT
>Ga0208547_1002132_pt1 | contig 10692 bp, 13 predicted proteins | sample DEB08_DNA_5_FD_185501 | JGI IMG/M metagenome (GOLD analysis project Ga0208547, IMG submission 185501) | Aqueous microbial communities from the Delaware River and Bay under freshwater to marine salinity gradient to study organic matter... | ecosystem: Environmental > Aquatic > Marine > Coastal ... | reverse complement strand
TGACAATTGACAAAGCTAACTACTTTGCATTTAAGGTTGATGACATTGAAGAGGCACACTCACACGTTAACTTCCAGTCTCTGGCAAGTGACCGTGCGGCGTATCGCCTTGCTGACCAGTTCGACCAAGACGTTCTTGGCTACTTGTCAGGCTACACTCAGTCTGCACTTCATGCAAATGCTGACACAGCTAACACTACCGTTAACGGTACAAAGGCTATTGCAACTGCAGGTTCAGACGAACTTCTTGCTTCAATGAAGCTGGAAGCTGATGACTTTGGTGGTTCAGCCGGTTCATCAATTGGTATTCAGCCACGTGCCGGTGGCGCAACTTCTGCAACTGTTGGTTCAGGTAATGCCAACGCACTGCAGATCATTGCTCGTATGGCTCGTAAGCTGGACCAGCAGAATGTTGATACACAAGGCCGTTGGCTGGTTATCGACCCTGTATTCAAAGAAATCCTCATGGACGAAGACTCACGTCTGTTCAATGCTGATTTCGGTGGATCAGGTCTGCAGAATGGCTTGGTGCTGAATAACCTGCATGGTTTCCGTGTATACGTGTCTAACAACCTTCCTGTAATTGGAACTGGTCCATCAACAACTGGTGGTACTAACTCTTCTAACTACGGCGTAATGGTTGGCGGTCACGATTCTGCTGTTGCAACTGCAGAGCAGATTAACAAGACTGAAACCTACCGTGACCCTGACAGCTTTGCTGACATTGTTCGTGGTATGCATCTGTACGGTCGCAAGATTCTTCGTCCTGAAGCACTTGTGAACGCTAAGTACAACTTGGTATAGGGGGGATTTAGACAATGGCTACTCTTTCACAAACCGTTGCTAAAGGTGTTCGTGTTTACGAAGCCGAAGTAACCCTTCCTACCGCAAGCGGTACAGTAACTGCTGTTAGCATCCCAGCTAACTGCATGGTACTTGCTGCTGGTGCAGTTATCACTGAAGCATGTGCTGGTTCATCTGCTCACGTTGCTGACTTGTCAATCGGGTCTGCAGACATCGTGACTGCAATTAACCTGCAAGCAGGTTCAGTTGGTGACATCATTACAGAAGCCGCTGTACCACAAGGTACAACTGCTGCCGACACCATTGACGTTGTTTCAACTGTCACTGGCACAGGTACTGCTGGTAAAGCACGTGTCTACGCACTTGTTGTAGACATGTCAGCCCCACGCACTGCTGATGAAGTAGATCGTGATACACTTGCCTAATTAGTTGAGGGGGCAGGGCAACTTGCCCCTTCACTTTTTTATTAAGGACATAACATGGCATATGATTTTCTTGGCTTAGTAAACGCAGTAAATAGAAGGCTGAATGAGGTAGAACTCAGTTCAGCTAATTTTGCAACAGCTACAGGTTTTTATTCACAAGCTAAAGATGCAGTCAATGCCTCTATTAGATATTTAAATCAGTCAGAATATTTCTGGCCTTTTAATCACAACACACAAGAAACAACTTTAGTTGCTAATCAAAGCCGTTATGCTTTTCCAGCTGACGCTAAAGTAATTAATTTTCAAACTTTTCGTATTAAAGAAAACACTTCACTTGGTAATGCAACAACTCGTTTAACAGAAATTGCATACGAAGATTATTTAGATAGATATGTAGAGCAAGAATATAGTGCATCTCTTGGACAAGGTGTACCAACACAAGTAGCGCAAACACCTAATTTACAATTTATTATGACACCAGAGCCAGATAAGGCATATGAACTGGTATATGAGTACTATAGTTTTCCAACAGACTTAGCTGTAGCAACAGATGTTCCAACAATCCCGGAACGGTTTCAACATATTATTGTAGATGGTGCTATGCACTATGGTTATCTATTTAGAGGTAACACTCAAGATGCGCTAGTTATGAAGGAAAAATTTGACGAAGGTATCAAGCATATGCGTTCACAGCTTATTAATAGAACACCATACGTAAGGTCGTATATGCTTACTGGTGCCACAGGTGGAGCAAGCACAGGCTTCGGTATTTAAGAGGCTATCACAATGGATGCATGGCAAACATATCCAGTTGAGTTTCGTGGTGGTCTAGTAACAAACCTTTCTCCTCTGCAGCAAGGTATTAACGCACCGGGTAGCGCACGAATACTACGTAACTTTGAACCTTCAGTAGAGGGTGGTTACAGACGTATTGAAGGATATGATAAATACGATAGTGCTATTATCCCACCTTATGGCGCACCAGTTGTACACGGGGATGGACAAAGCGGTACTACTCTTATACTTGCTGCCATACATACACAACCGGATGCCGGAGATATTTTTTCTTTAGACGGTGGATTGGTAGCTGGTGCAGGTCAAATCGGAACATCATTAGATGTAGATGGATTAGATGTTGCGCCATCAGTTAATGATACATTTACTATTGATGGCGATGACACTATATACACTGTTACTGCTGCTACAGCTTTAGTCGGAACTGCGTCTACATTAACAATAGACCCGACACTTACTTTATCACCTGAAGATAACGCAGTTCTTAGTTTTAGATACACAGTTGCATCTGGCGGTGTAGTATACGATGCTACAAATAACAGGGCAACTCTTACCTTAGATCAAACTATTGTAGCTAATCCGTCAAATGCGGATAGTGTTACTTTTATAAGCACAATATCTAATTATCTAGCTATTGGTGTAGCTGCGTGGGAAGATAGTGCTATTGTTTGTAAAAATGCAGACATATTTAGAACAAACGGTTCCGGGTTTACTAAAATTAATGTTCCCGATTACGGAACGCCACTTGTAAATGGTGGTAGCCAAACTGGTAGTACTCTTATAATTGACGGTTTAGATTCTGCACCACAAGCAGGTGACGCATTTAAAATTAATGGCGTTGATTTAATTTATACAGTTACAGCAAACGCAACAGTAACGTCCGGTGGAACAACATTATCTATTGATCCAGCACTTGCAAGTAGTCCTGCAGACAATGCCGTAATTACTTTTTTATCTACAAGCAGAGAAGGTGCCAACAAAACAAAGTTTGCTAAATACAACTTTAATGGCACAGAAAAAATTGCAATTGTAGACGGTTTAAATGAACCCGCACTATACGATAATGCTACATTTACTGTACTGCTTGATGCACCAACAGAAGTTATAGGCGCAACATTTGTAACAGAAGTTAAGAACCATTTATTTTTTGCCAAAGGTTCTGTAATTACGTTTACTGCACCATATACAGATAATGATTTTTCTGTAGCAAATGGATCAGGCTCTATTAATGTAGGCGGCGTAATTACAGCACTAGCAGTATTCCGGCAACAGCTTATTATCTTTACTGAATCTAGTATTCACCAACTAACTGGCAATACAATTGCAGACTTTACACTTCAGCCAATTACAACAGATATTGGGTGTATTGATTCAGATACTGTGCAAGAAATTGCTGGTGACATTATGTTTCTTGGTCCAGACGGACTTAGACTATTAAGCGGTACAGATAGAATTGGAGACTTTGGACTAGCTTCTGTATCTAAAAGTATCCAAAGTGTTATGACAAGTTTTGTTGCTTCTAATACGTCTTTTACAAGTTGTGTCGTTAGAGAAAAATCACAGTATAGAATATTTGGATATAATAATAATATCACACAAGAAAATGCTCAAGGCGTTTTAGCTACGCAATTTGCGCCACAAGGCGGTGAAGGAATGGCTTGGGCAGAGACACGTGGAATACGTGCTTACGTAGCAGATAGTCATTATAATCAAAATGTAGAGTATGTTTTCTTTGCTAATAATGATGGTTACTTGTATCAAATGGAAAGTGGCAATTCGTTTGATGGTTTAAATATTAAAACCACATTTGCTACGCCACATTTGCCAATTAGTGATCCACGTAAACGTAAAACATTTTACAAATTGTTTTTGTACACTGACCCACAAGGTAGCGTTGCGTTTGATGTAAGTTTAAAGTTAGACTTTGATAGTCAGGGTACAATTCAACCGGCACCAATTAGCATCTTAAATACGCAAGGTACTGTTGGTTTCTTTGGTAGCGGTACATTTGGTGTTACAAGATTTGGTACGAAGCTACTTAAACTATTCCAAACACAAGTTGTTGGTTCAGGATTTACTGTGTCATTTCAATTTGAATCAGACGATCAAAACCCCCCTTATTCAATTGATGCGCTAACAGTTGAATACGGATTAAACGATAGAAAGTAGGAACTATGGGACAAGGCTACACTAGAAACGATACCATTAATAATATTGCTGATGGTAACATTATTAACGCCGCAGACTTTGATGGTGAATACGATGCCATTGAAGCAGCGTTTAACAGTAGCACAGGACACTCGCACGATGGTACGTCAGGCGAAGGTGGTCCTGTTACTGTGCTTGGACCTGCCCAAGACTTTGTAGCAAGTACCACAGAGATTAAACCTAAGACTACTAATACGCTAGACATTGGCACAAGTCTTCTTCAGTTTAAAGATTTATACTTAGCTGGCACGGCTAATCTTGTAGATGTAACTACCACTGGTGATGTAACGCTTACGGGTGCAGCTAATAATATTGTGTTTGATGCTAGTGACAACGCATTAGAGTTTGCTGACAACGCTAAAGCTGCTTTTGGTGATGCAACAACACCAGATTTACAAATCTATCACGATGGCACAGACAACTATATTGAATCCAATGCAGGTGAACTATATATACAGGGTGATGGTATTACACTCCGTAGCGATACTGACACCGAAACTTATGTTACAATGGATAAAGATGGTGCTGTAGCTTTATACTACGACAACAGTAAAAAGTTTGAGACAACAGCAACAGGTGTTGCTATTACAGGCAGTCTTGCACTAGACGGTATACACCTTGATGACAACGAAAAACTTACATTTGGTGATAGCGTTACACCTGACTTAGAAATATTCCATGACACTGTTAATAGTTACATTAGAGATAATGGAACTGGAAGTCTTAAACTAATGTCAGACCAAGTTGAGATTGTAAATGAAGCAAATACCCAATTTATGGCTGTATTTGATGAAGCTGGTCCCGTAAACTTATATCATAATGGTACTGCTAAATTCGCCACAGACGCAGATGGTGTAGATGTAGTAGGTCAGATTGATGTCAGTACAGATGTAAACTTAACAACAGATGGTAGTGCCATTAAACTTGGTGCAAGCGAGGAAGTAACACTTACACACGTGCATGACGTAGGTGTTCTGCTTGACGTAGAAAATGCTACAACTAATGGTGTCACAGACGTACTAAAGCTGCAAGCTAAAAGCACAGGTACACCTGCTGTTGGTATCGGTGTAGGCGTTGAGTTCTCAACTGAGACTGCAGCAAGCACAATCGAAACAGGTGGTGTAATTGAATCTGTAGCTACTGGCTTGACACCTACGGCTGAAGAGTTTGACATGGTATTTAAAACTATGTCAGCAGGTGCTACTGCTGCAGAACGCTTAAAGTTGAATGGTAGTGGTGCAACTATTGGTAACATCAATGTTGATGGCAATACTATTATCAGCACAGATACCAATGGTGATATTAACCTTTCACCTAATGGTGCAGGTACTGTAGTAGTTAATACTGATCTTGATATTGATAATATTAATATTAATGGTAATGCTATTACAAGCACAGATACAAACGGTAACATTGAAATTACACCAAATGGTACTGGCGAAGTTGACATTACTAAAGTAGATATTGCTGCTGGTGAAATTGATGGTACAGTAATAGGTGCTAACAGTGCGGCAGCAGGTACGTTTACTAATTTAACTGCCAGTACAGACTTAACACTTGCTAGTGGTGCGACTGTAACTGCTATTCTTGACGAAGACGACTTAACCTCTAACAGTGATACAGCACTTGCCACACAACAATCTATTAAAGCATATGTAGATGCTACAATTAGTGGTGGTTCATTTGGCAGTGGTATTACAAGTGGCGGTAACATTACTTTAGATGATGATGGCAACTCAAGCCCTAATGGTTATGCTATTGTATTTAAAGAAGCATCAGCTACATACACAACCACATTTAATAAAGTAACCCCAACAGACAATAGAATAATCTCATTGCCTGACGAAACAGGTACAGTATCTACACAGGCATTTGCAAACGGCGCAGCAGTTGCACTAGCCATTGCATTAGGATAATAAAAAGTACTTGACAAACCATTAGGAATATGGTATAATTAGTATACATTTGGAGTAGAATATGGCAAACGCTTTTTTATCAGAGACAGTAACAGCGGTAGGGACTACAACATCCCCTCGTACTGCAATATATACCTGTCCAGCAGACACAGAAACCACCATCATTGGTCTGAGTATCTCTAATATTGTAACATCACAGATTCTGGTAGACGTACAGCTTGATGCTTCAGCACGTACATCCGGCGCAGAATCTGCAGTGTTCCTTGTTAAAGAGGCTCCGGTTCCAGTTGGTGGTTCTTTAGTTGTGGTTGGTGGCGATCAAAAGGTAGTACTGGAACCCGGAGATGTTCTTCGTGTAAGTTCAGATACTGCATCATCTGCTGACGTTGTTCTCAGCCATCTTGACATTACATAAGGAATAAAGTATAATGCCTTATCTTGGTAATATACCAGCGATTAATTATAGTACAGTATCCTATCAGGATTTAACTGGCGGTACAGGGACTAGCTTTACCTTAGACCATGCCGCTGGTTCTGCTCAAGACATTGAAGTGTTTGTAAACAATGTTCGCCAAGAACCCGGCGTAGCCTACACTGTAGCTGGTACTGCATTGACAATGACTGGTAGCATTGTAGCTACTGACGATTTCTATGTCGTGTTCCAAAGCAAAGCCCAGCAGACTGTAACTCCGGGTGCTGGTACAATTACTAATGCAATGTTTGCACCCGGTACATCTCTTGGTGGTGGCACATATAAAGGTGAGAATGGCGAAGTAAATGCGGGTGGTGGTGACATCTTCCGTGTGCATCAGCAACAGCTAGACACCAACACAACCATTGATGCAGACGAAAATGCTTTGTGCGCTGGCCCATTGACAATAGCAACAGGGGTAACACTGACGGTAACAACCGGCGGTAATCTGGTGATAGCATGAGTGAACTAAGAGCAGACACAATTACAGCCAGCGATGGCACAAGTCCTGTCACGCTGACTAAGCAGAGTGCAGCGAAGGCGTGGTGTACATTTGATGCCAGTAGTGGAACACCTACAATATTGGACGACGTAAATGTTTCAACATTAACTGACCAAGATATAGGCCAGCAGACTGTAAATTTCACGAACAACTTTAATAATGCCTATTATGCTACAAATGCAACCACTGGTCAGGGTGGAAACAAAAATGCAGTATATGAAGGTACTGCGACTTCTAGTGTTGAGGTAAGAACACAAGTGGCGACCACTGGGGTATTTACAGACTACGACCACGTTACATCTGTACATCACGGAGACCTAGCATGAGTGAGATAAAAGTAGATAGCCTCACAGGCAAGACCACTGCTGGTGACATCACAGTGACAAGTGAAGGCGGTGCGGCGACTATGCAGTTGCAGCAGGGGTTGGTAAAGTCGTTTGAAATTCACGATGACGATGAAACAACTGTTTTAGAAAGTATAAATATTTCAAGCATTACAGATGGTACTACAGGCATATGCTCACCAGTTTTTATTAACAATATGTCTAGTGTAAATTATTTTACAGCTGGGTCAACAGGCGAAGAAAGCACTAGTTATGGTATAATTTCTTCTGTTAGACACGGTGCCGCAGCAACAACAAGCACTTACACTTACGCCGTGCAAAATTCTACAGCTACTCTTGTGGATAGAAATAATACAATGTCAGCATGTATCGGAGACTTAGCATAATGGCTGGAAAAATTATAGCAGATACGCTGGAACACAGCACCGCTGGGTCAATCGCCACGAACTATGTTGTTGAAGGTAGTGCGAAGTCTTGGGTGAATATGGACGCCACTGGCACAACATCACCCGCAAGCACAACGGGAGTGCGGGACAGTTTTAATGTAGCGAGTATTTTAGACATAGCAAATGGCGGTCAGACCGTAAACTTGTCCAACAATATGTCTAATGCTAATTATGCGATGACGGTAAACCAAAGAAACACCACTACGGTAAGAGCATTTGTCAATGGTGGTAATAGCGGTCATTCAGACCCAACGTCATCTGCTTTTGATGTGGCGGCATTTAACGAAACTGGAAACGCATATATTGACCCTAATTGGATATGGGCAGTAGTTCACGGAGACCTCGCCTAATGCAGACACCAGAGTTCAAAGGCACTCACCTGTTTGACCGCCTATGCTGGGCAAAAGAGAATTTAGAGGGTGTGCAGTCAGACTATCGTGTAGTGTTTGAGGACAGCGTTGATGGCTGCGCTAAGATACTTGTGCCTGACCCTAACTGGATGGCAGCAGCCCTACAAGGTGGCATACTCCCCCCTGTATGGGTGTATTGGGAACTGGCAAAGGACGAAGCGCAGCCTGACTTTAAGAAGCACACTCGTGGTTACTTGCTGCACAACACAGAACCAATGCCAGCTATGACTGAAGAAGAAGCTATCGAATATTTAATTCAGAAGGATGTGCCGCAGCACGTCTGGAAAACATGGAATGAAGGCAACAAACCAAAGATGGTTATTTGCCGCAAAGAACAGCTACCAAGCACACGTGTGTGGCGCAATGCTTGGAAGATAGCTGAACACATTGAAGCCACTGATATAGCAGCATAAGGAGTACACAATGGCTGTAACAACATACATCGTAGACAAGGACGGGAATCAGATTGACGCTTCTACGGCTACCGTTCCTTCTGACCGTGCCTTTCGTGGTGCATGGTCATTGAGTGGCAATGTCATTTCAGAAGACGTGGCAACTGCCAAAGACATCTTTCGTAATAAGATTCGTGAAGTTCGCAAATCACTGCTAGACGCAGAAGACGTAGCATATATGAAAGCACTAGAGGCTGACGATGCAACTGCAAAGGCTGCATCTGTAGCTAGAAAAGCTGCGCTTCGTGATGCACCTGCCGCCGCAGCAATTGACGCAGCAACAACTATTGCTGAACTCAAGGCAGCTTGGGATGCAGACACACTTGGTGATAGCCCTTACGCATAAGGAGTAGTAATCAATGGCTTTAAGCAAAATTACAAAAGCTGATGATATAACGTTATCCGGCGGTGTCTATTTGGGCGGCACTGGTGCGGCTAATTATATGGATGACTATGAGGAGGGGACTTGGACGCCTACCGGTTCAGCTGATAGCGGTACTGCGCCAAGTTTTGAGGCAGTGGCAGGTACATATACTAAGATTGGCAGATTAGTTACAGTAAATGCTAGTATAACTAATATCACGGCGGGGGACACGACTGGCGCACAGATTCAAGTCGTAGGTTTGCCTTTTACGCCAGATAATCAAGATGCTTTTGGTGCTTGTAATTTCGGTCATGTTGAAATTACCGCTGCTACTGGCGTAGTTGCAGTAGCTGATTCTAGTCTTGATCTGATTTCATTTTTTATGAATCGTACTAATTTAGGTCGTACAGGGGTGGATAATCAGCACATCAGCAGCGGTGTATCAGATTGTTTATTTACTATTTCATACACTACAAACCAATAGCCTACTGTATAGCTTTAGGTCGGACAGTCCATCCATAGGAGATAAAAATGGCACTCACTGAAGAAACAATAAACGATAAAATTGAAACCGTTAGTAAAGGTACTTATAAAGTTGTTGGTGTTCGCACAGTAACAATCATCAAAAGAGATGGCGTTGAAATTAGCAGAACATTTCACCGCAAAATAATTCTGCCAAATGATGACACTTCTGGTGAGGATGCAGATGTTAAAGCAATTTGCAACACAGTATTCACGCAAGCTGTTAAGGATGCCTATGCGGCACATCTGGCGGCGCAAGAAACTCCATAAGGAAACACGATGGCATACATAGGTAAATCCCCTACAGGAACTGGCGTTAGGTCACGTTATTATTACACTGCCACTGGCGGTGAAACATCACTGTCCGGTGCTGATGATAATGGTCTGACGCTAGCATTTAGTGATGGCAACTATGTAGATGTGTCATTAAACGGCGTATCTTTGGTTGCTGGCACTGACTACAACACTTCGACAGCCAATACCATCGGTGGTCTGGCTGCTTTGTCTGCAAGCGACATTGTAGAAATTGTGGTGTATGACATCTTTACTGTAGCAGATACTGTGTCTGCCAAGAATGGCGGTACGTTTAGCGGTAATGTGGCTATGAACGGCGACCTTACCGTGGACACTAACACCCTCTACGTTGATAGCACGAATAATCGGGTGGGCATAAACCAAGCGTCACCAAGCCACCCTATTCACGTTGGCACATCTGATTTGATACTGGACAGCAGCGGCAACTTGCTGGTGGGTAAGACTTCAACAAGCACTGCTCCTGAAGGTGTTGTTTTGGGTGCAGCAGGCAATCTGACAAGCTTCAATCGGGATAGTGACACAGTCGTTCGTGTTCGCAGGGAAACAAGTGATGGCGACATTGTTGAACTCTACAAAGACGCCACTAAGGTGGGTAGTATTGGGAATAGGGATGCTAATGACATTTTTATCAACACTGCGGGTGGAACAGGCTCATTAAGCGTTGGCGGCACTGAATATTTTGCTTGGAGTTCGGGGGTTATATACCCGTGGACTGATA
>Ga0208547_1002129_pt1 | contig 10697 bp, 16 predicted proteins | sample DEB08_DNA_5_FD_185501 | JGI IMG/M metagenome (GOLD analysis project Ga0208547, IMG submission 185501) | Aqueous microbial communities from the Delaware River and Bay under freshwater to marine salinity gradient to study organic matter... | ecosystem: Environmental > Aquatic > Marine > Coastal ... | reverse complement strand
ATTTGGTGTCAAGGTCCTACATTTGACTTTGTTATACTACAACATTTATATAAGGCAGCACAAAAACCTGCTCCATGGAACTATTGGCAGATCCGTGACAGTAGAACACTGTTTGCAATGATGCCCCAGGATCCACGTAAAGCAATACAAGAAGAACTTCACAATGCACTAGCGGATTGTTACTATCAGGCTAAATGTGTACAACAGTCATATAAACACTTTGGAGTAACTAAATGAAAGAACTATGGGTAGAAAAATATCGTCCTAAAACAGTAGACGGTTATGTGTTTCGAGATGAAGCACAACGCAAGCAGGTACAAACATGGATCAAAGACAAAACAATTCCGCACTTGCTGTTTTCAGGCAATGCAGGTATAGGTAAAACAACACTTGCAAAACTGTTGTTTAACGAACTTGAAATCAACGATTTAGATGTGTTAGAAATAAACGCAAGTAGAACAAACTCAGTAGATGATGTTCGTGATAAAATTGTAAACTTTGTACAAATGATTCCATTTGGTGACTTTAAGGTTGTACTACTTGACGAGGCTGATTATCTATCTCCAAACGCACAAGCTGCACTACGTGGTGTTATGGAAGAATATCATACTACAGCAAGATTTATTCTTACTTGTAACTATCCAAACAAAATTATTCCTGCACTACATTCAAGATGTCAAGGATTCCATATTGCAAAAATAGACCAAACAGAATTTACAGCAAGAGTTGCAGAAATTTTAATCACAGAAGGTGTGCAACCTGACCTTGACACACTGGACACTTATGTAAAGGCAACCTATCCAGACTTGCGTAAGTGTATTAACATGGTACAGATGAACGTACAAGACAATAGTTTGCTCAAACCCAACGAAGGGGACACAGGTGAAAGTGATTGGAAACTTGATATGGTTGAGTTATTCAAAGCAGGTGAAATCACAAAAGCAAGAAAATTATTGTGCGGTAGTGTACGTCCAGAAGAGATGGAAGAAATCTATCGTTGGCTATATGATAATATTGAACTGTTTGGTGATGAAGAAAAACAAGATCAAGCAGTGTTAATTATCAAGCAAGGATTGGTAGATCATACACTTGTTGTTGATCCTGAAATTAACTTAGCGGCAACGCTGATAAGATTAGCGAGGTTATAATGACATATCTTGTAAATGATAATTGTATAAAATGTAAGCACATGGACTGTGTAGATGTTTGTCCTGTGGATTGTTTTTATGAAGGTGAAAATATGCTCGTTATTAATCCTTTAGAATGTATTGACTGCGGTGTATGTGAACCTGAATGCCCTGTAGATGCTATTGTTCCAGATCACGCACTTGATAACGAAAAACAAGCCTACTGGGAAATATTTAATCAAAGATACGCAGACCAATGGCCTAATATAACCAAAAAGAGGCCAGAAGATGTACCTTCTGATGCTGACCAATGGAATGGTGTATCAAACAAAGTAGAGGAGCATTTCAGTGAAAAACCAGGTAAAGGTGACTAAAAATAAAAAACTACTAAATGATATTGTACGCATTAGTGTTCTTGAAGAAGAAGTTGAATATTATAAAACTCTGCTTCAACCGCACGATACAGGACACATACATACAGCAATTAGTTTTATCAAAGACAGAATTAGAATTTTAAAAGGAGGAGAGAAAGAATGGCCGTTCGAATAATTAGTTATTCTCAACCAGTAGAAGGAGTAACTGCTGAACACTTAAGAGATATTCAAGACTTAGTCGCATATTGTGCAAGAGTAAGCAACCCAAGCAATCAAATGAATAAAGAAACTAGTGAAAAATTAATTAAGTATTTGATTAAACATGCTCACTGGTCGCCGTTAGAGATGGTAAGTGCTTGTTTAGAAATTGATACTACTCGTGACATTGCACACCAAATAGTTAGACATCGGAGTTTCAGTTTTCAAGAGTTTAGTCAGCGATACGCTGATCCTAAAGAATTTGGAGATCAATTTGTATTACGTGAAGCAAGACTGCAAGATGAAAAGAATAGGCAGAATTCAATTGCATTAGGAAATACACAGCAAGATATGAACTTAATCAATAATTGGGAAACACAACAGCAAAAAGTAATTGATGCTGCTAAAGAGGCATATCAGTGGGCTATAGATAACGGCATTGCTAAAGAACAGGCTCGTGCTGTATTGCCAGAAGGTTGTACAAAAACTAGATTATATATGAACGGTACACTACGAAGTTGGATACACTACATTGAATTACGTGGTGCTAATGGTACCCAAAAAGAACATATGGATATTGCACACGCCTGTGCAAAAGTAATTGCAACAATCTTTCCCTTGGCGAATGAACTACATTGATGAATATCTAAAAGAATATGAATACAAAATTCCTTTGCATAAAGAAGGAGTTTTAATGACTCATATTGATTGGGCTAGACAATACTGTAAAGGAAAATTTGGTTGGCATTTTGATAAGAACAATAATGCTGTAGTAAGTTTTGAACGAGAAAGTGATGCAAGTTTTTGGTGCTTAAGGTGGATAGATGAGTACAATAAAAGAAATTCATAATTTTTGGGGAATTGGCTCTAAAAACATCTACGGAGAAGAGTTTACTGGGTATGAGTCTGTTTACCACCAATTAGACAAATTTGACAAACCTGCCTTCAATCGAGACCCCGAACATACTGTATCTAGTGTTTTTGACATCTATCGTAGTATAAATCTAGTACCAATTATCTATTACACAGAAAAAGGCATTTTAAGAGCCATTCGTGACTTTAAAGACAGTAGTTACAATGGAGTAAAAAACGGTAGAATAAATTTAGGAAACAACAAAGGACAACCTCTAAGCCGTTTCTTATTTCCAAATATGATGACTGCTGAACCCAAAGGCCGAGGTTCAAACAGTTTGCGTGATAGATTCTATGACGATAAAAAACTCAAACGAGCAATACGTATTTGTTATGAGATGCGTGAAGGCAATAATTTAGTTTATCCTACAGCAGTTCGTAGAGCATTAGAACTTGTTACTGGAGAAAACGTACAAAACTTCAAGCCACAAAATGCCCGTGCTATAGCAGAAGAACTATGCCCTGTGATGTGGGGCAATGTGTATGACTATAGTTGTGGTTATGGAGGAAGATTGCTTGGCATAGGTTCAAGTAATATGAAATACAATTATATAGGAGTTGAGCCTAATACTGAGACTGTAAAATATTTAAACTATTTTAATGAATGTATAGAAGAAGCAGTAGGAGTAAAAGGCACAATAGTACAAAGTGTAAGTGAAGAATATCAACCCACAGATATAGACCTTGCATTTAGTTCACCGCCCTACTTTAACTTGGAGAAATATTCAGATGAAGATACACAATGCATGGTGCGCTATAAAACGCTGGACGATTGGTTTAATGGCTATGTTGCTCCGACCATTGGACGAATATATACTGGACTCAATCGAGAAGGAATTTTCGCCACTAATATCGCGGACTACAAAACCTACGGAAATAAAGAATTCAAAGTCGTCGAAGATTGGATCAAAACAGCTGAAAGAATAGGATTTAAACACGTAGGCACAATTAAAATGATGCTAAACACCCGGCCAGGAGTTGGTAATCAAAAACTAGCCGGGCGCGAAAAGTTTGAAGGCGTTTACGTTTTTAGAAAATAGTTATTCATCTCCATAAATTTGTAAAACTTCCTTAACTGCTTCGTGTCTTTCAATATCTCCTTGTGAAAACTGGACTATGTCCAAACGGGTGGAATTCTTTGCCTGTAACCTTTGAACAAAGCGAATTAAACCATTGTCATTGATCCTGTCTGCTTGTGCAAGATCACCAGTTACAGCCATTCTAGATCCTTCACCTAATCTAGTCAGCAACATCTTCATTTGGTTTTCTGTTGCGTTTTGCATTTCGTCTGCAAGTATAAATGAATTTTTAAATGTTCTTCCTCGCATAAACGCAAGAGGAGCAATTTCTATAATGCCTTCATTTATCATTCCTTCTATTTCTCTAGCATTAAAATAGTCCCTTAAAACATCAAATATAGGTCTTGTCCAAGGCGCCATTTTTTGCTCTAGCGTTCCTGGCAAAAAGCCTAAATCTTCATCTACACTGACTGCTGGTCTAGTGACAATAATTTTATCAATTTTGCCTTCCTTGAACATCTTTACAGCCACCTGCACTGCAAGCAGTGTCTTACCAGTTCCCGCTGGACCAACTCCGAAGACTATGTCTTTTTTCGGATCCAACAGTTTTAGCATGTATGATTCTTGATGTATATTTCTAGGAAGTATTGTTACTTGGTTTTGTTTTTTAAAGTTTGAAAAGTCAACTACATTTGCGTAGTTAGTTAGTTGTCTCTGTTTACGAGACGCTCTTTTTGCACCCATTAAGTCCTCCTTATGGATTGATATAGTAGGACAAGTGCCAATGTAGGCTTTCGTCCTACATTATATTTAGCAGACAGTATCTCATCAAAAGCACATAGATATATGTTTTTTACGATAAATAACTATAACAAAACTGGAATAAAAAATGCAAGATATTTACGACATCATTAAAAACGTAGAAGGCATCTATGAAAGCACAACATCTTTTCAAGTTCTAAAAGATTTTGAGCGTGTTTTAGATGAATTAGATTTGTATGTATATGCAAACTGGCAAGACGGTGAGCTTGCTGACGGTCCTAAAATTGACAGACATTGGATTACTTGTAAATTCTTTTGGCCAAGAGCTAAAATGCCAGATCCAATGGGAGGCAAACGTTTACTAGATTATGACTGTAAAGTATCGTACGAAAAAACCTATATAATCAAACCTCGTAAAATTCGCAAACCAAGTGATATACGTCCTGGTACTAAAAAAGGAAAACTGGACAAAATGCCCATTTGGATTGTAGAAATTATGATGCCTAAAAAGTTAATTGCAACCATTTACAGTTCATATGCTGAAATGAAAGATATGATTGCAGAACCTGCGCAACAGGCAATGCAAGCACAACCAGGTGAACAACCTGCAGATGCAGCAGGTGCTGCAGGTGCAGTTCCGGCTCCGGCAGAAGGCGCAGCTCCGGCAGCTGGTGGTGAAGAAGCTGGAGGCACAATATAATGGGCCTACGACAAGAAGATCTTAAATCAACCATCTACGATATTTTTGAAATAGATAGTTTCCAGTCTAAAATGGGGGAAGACCAAGATATTGTTACCCTTAGTTTTAGTGTCAGAGACAAAGCTCCTGCAGATGATCTTGTAAAATTCCTAGAAGGTGGTTACAGTTTTATTTTAGATGCTGATGTAACACCAGGTGAACAAAGCGACGGAACATATAAAGTTTTTGTTGAAATGGAAAGAAATAGACATGTGCCTGAACAAGTTTATGAAATAATAGACGGCATAAAAAAGATAGGTGCTTTAGAAAATTTAAAATTTAGATATTACAAAAATTTTAAAAGCAAAGATGCTACACTTGAAAACTTCCAAGAAACTATTCCGCTTGATCCTAAAGACTACGGTTTAGTAAAAAATGAAACTACTATGGAAAATTACAAAAACTTTTTTAATAGAAGTTATCTAGATAAAATTGATATGTTGGAAAATACAATTTCTATAAAAAAGAAGTATGCAGACCAATTAGAATTTAAGTTTAAAGATTTTGGTGACAAACACGAAATCGATAACAAAATTACAGAATCATTTGATGTCAATGGATATGCGGAAATTCTTTATCTAACAAAATATCTAGGTGATTACAATATATCTAAATATGGTAATGATATTCATATAACTAATGAAGACAAAACATTAGTTGTAGAAAGGATCATGTGAGTCACTACTGCAAAAATTGCGGACATGAATCACACTGTGGTAATGCGTTAACCAGAGACGAAAAAGACGGTGATAATAAAATCATAAATATTCGTGTATGTGAGCATTGCCGTTGCCAGGCATGCCAAAAAGAGGAAGCAAATAATGGCTAAAGAACATTTTAAATTTGAATTTGAAGAATGGATGGCTGAAGAGCTTATCCATAGAGACGATTGGAAAGATTGGTATGAGGCAATGTGTGAGATATTACCTCTATGGGAAGTAGATACAATCGAAAGAGTTGCAATGTTTCTTGCTCAATGCGGGCATGAATCCGGCGGCTTTAGAGTTTTAAGTGAAAACTTAAACTATAGCGCCGCAGCTCTAAATAAAATCTTCCCTAAATATTTTATAAGGGCAGGTAGAGATGCACAAGATTATCATAGACAACCTGAGAGAATTGCAAACGTCATTTATGCAAATAGGATGGATAATGGCGACACTGATAGTGGCGATGGTTGGCGTTTCCGCGGCGGTGGAATACTTCAACTTACAGGGCGTTATAACTATACTAAATTTGCTGAAGCAGTAGAAATGACACCAGAAGAAGCAGTTGACTATGTGCGTACTAAAAAAGGCGCACTAGATTCAGCATGTTGGTTCTGGGATACAAACGGTTTAAACAAATACTGTGATGACCAAGATATTGTTGGTGCAACTAAAAAAATTAATGGTGGAACAATTGGTTTAGACGACCGCAAAAAACACTATCTACATGCATTAGATGTGCTAGGTGGTGACTATGAAGAACCTACCATTGACTACAATCAAACAATCCGTCAAGGATCACGTGGTCCATTAGTAGCAGAAGTACAAGAGAAACTTGGTATTTCACCTGCAGATGGTATTTTCGGTCCAGGCACTGGACGTATTGTAAAAGAATGGCAGTCTAGTCAAGGACTTGTTGCTGACGGTATTGTAGGTCCCAAAACATTGGGAAAGTTACTAGGATAAATTCAGGGATGTTTAGTTCAATAAGAATTGCTATGATACTTGTATTACTTGCTGGAGCAGGTGGTGCATATTTTTATGTGCAAAATTTACAAAAAAATCTAGAAATAGCAAGAGCAAATGTAGCAAAAATGGAAATTGCTGTACAAACAAGCGAAGCAAGTTTAAAACTTGAAAGAGCAGAAAGTGCGAGATTAGGTGAACTAAACAATCAACTTAGTAACGATTTACAAAAAGCAGAGCAGTACGGAGATGAACTTCGTGCTACTCTACAAAAACACAACTTAACACACTTGGCTAACAAAAAGCCAGGTTTAATTGAAAAGAGAATGCAAGATGCGACTAATAAGTTATGGGATGATCTTGAGTCTATCACTACTCCTACTCCAGGGGTGCTCGATGTTCAAGACGGAACCAAAGATAGTAACAGTAACTAACACAGTAAAAACTACTGTACCAATAGTTGCTCAGCCTAAGCCTGTTCAATTGAACGATGTTAAAATCTATGTGGTTTCAAAAGAAAACTATGACCAATTTGTCAAAGAATTTGAAGCTAAAAACGGTGCTGATGCATATATTGCAATTAGTGTAAAAGATTACGAAAACCTTTCCTTAAATTTTGCTGAACTAAGACGTTATATAGAACAACAAAAACAAATTATTGTGTACTATGAAAACGCAGTCAAACCAGAAGAAGAAGCCAAATCAGAATAAATACTACTAGTAAGGAGTTACTATGTGGGAAATGATACAACAAATGGCTGCTGACAGACTGTGGATTTACACAGCAATCGCAGGTTCTTTATTCGGTGCTGCATTTTTGTTCTGGTTTAAAGACACAAAAATGGCAACTTGGGGTGTAAGTAAGTTTGATCGTACACTAGAATATCTAGCAATAAGATGGGGCTGGACTTGGTTACAAAATGATCCTAATGCTTGGCGTGTAAAATATCCCAAAATAACTTCAAAGATTGATGAGCTAGAAGCTCGCATTGAAAAACTGGAGGGTAAAAATGCCAAGAAAAAGTCTTGAAGAATTAGATGCACCTAAAGCAGATGCAGAAATAGTTGTGCCTGCGGCAAGCGAAGGTGTAAGTAAAAAGGTTAAATTAGATCTTGAAGTTGATACAAGCGTAAAAGATTTAGGGCCTAATCCATATGCTAAAATCATACACATGGCAAGAGCAATAGATGCTTGGAGAATATTCCCTCGTATTTTTATTACAGTTTATATTATCTTACTGTATAGAGTTGTAATTTGGTACATGAATTTACCAGATCCAACTATGGAACAATCAGGCTTAGTTAGTATTGTAGTTGGTGCTGGCGCAGCATGGTTTGGTTTATACACAGGATCCAGGTCAGGTAAAAAGTAGGCTAAACACCAATAAGTAGTAGTATGGCTGACTACTATGATACACTAGGTGTTTCCCGAAATGCTTCTGAAAAAGATTTAAAGACTGCTTTTCGAAAACTTGCAGCGAAACATCATCCTGACGCAGGTGGTGATGCAGAAAAGTTTAAAGAAATAAACGAAGCATACAACACACTAAAAGATCCGCAAAAGCGACAGATGTATGACCAGTATGGTACTTCTGATCCACAGCAGATGGGTGGCAATCCATTTGGTGGTGGTAACTTTAGTTTTACAGGTAATCCAGAAGACTTACAAGATATCTTTGGAACATTCTTTAGTCAAGGATTTGGACAACCTAGACGTAGACAAAATCGCAATATTAGTATAAACTATACAATTGAATTCAGAGATGTTTTCAACGGTGTAGGTAATACGATATCATATAAATTACCAAGCGGTAAACAAGAAGTTATAGATGTTAGAATACCAGCTGGAGTTAAAAACGGGGATAGTGTTAGAGTTCAGGGATATGGAGATGATAGTATACAAGGAATGCCAAGAGGCGACCTTATAATTAAAATAAGAGTAAATGGATTAAAAGATTGGCGTAGAGATGGCGATAACATATACACATACAAAGATATTGATGTATTTGATCTTATGTTGGGAACAAAAATATCAATGGTGACTCCAGACAATAAGACGTTAAGTGTAGATATACCTGCGGGCACTAATCCTGGAACAACCTTAAGTGTGTCAGGATATGGTACTCCTAATGTAAATACTAATAGACGGGGAAATTTATATGTTACTATCAAGGCAAATACACCAAAACTACAAGAAAAAGAACTTGAGGAGATTAGGAAAATAAAAGATGGAATTAGTTTACGCACCAAATGATTGGTTAGATAAAAAGGTTAAACCTTTTGATTTTGAATCTAATAATGCTGTGGAAATAGCTCAAGAAATGGTAGATATAATGTCTACTAATCGAGGTATAGGACTTAGTGCTAATCAAGTGGGATTAGATGCACAAATTTTTGTTATGCAACCAACTAGACATAAAGAAATTAAAGATCCTTTTGCTGTTATCAATCCACAGGTGCAAAAACTAAGTCAAGAAACAAGTTTAGAATATGAAGGATGTCTCAGTCATCCTAACCTAATACTTAAAATTGAAAGACCTATTAAATTGGTTGCCAGTTTCCTTGACGCAGATGCAAAAGAATGTATAATAGAGCTTGACAATTACGATGCAAGATGTTTTTTACATGAGTATGATCATCTTCAGGGAATTGAATTTACAGATAGAGTGTCAAAATTAAAACTTGACATGGCAAAGAAAAAGAAAGCAAAATTAGAAAAAAGGTACGCAAATGGTTGAACCAAGTAAAGACTTACAATTAGTTTTTGATAAAAGCATAAAAGACGCACAAAAATTAAAACACGAGTATTTGACATTAGAACACATGTTGTTTAGTATGATGTGTGACGAAACCTTCTATAATATAATTAAAGGTTTTGGTGGTGATGCAGATTATATTAAAAGTAATCTTGAACATTATTTAAAAAACAACTGTCAAGATCTCGTAATAGAATCTACAAAACATAAACCAAAAAAAACACAAGCAGTAGAACGGGTTCTTAACAGAGCTTTTACCCAATGTTTGTTTGCCGGTAGAAACACTATTGATTTAACTGATGTTGTTCTTAGCATTATGAGTGAGAAAAAATCTCACGCAAATTTTTACTTAGAACAAGGTGGTGTCACAAAAGAACAATTTGCTGATTATATTAATACAGAATTAGAATCTAGTATTGAAGATGAAGAACTATCAGGACAAGGTGCTAGAGCATTAAGACAATTTGCAACTGATTTAAATCAAGAAGTCAAAAAGAATAAAATTGATCCAGTTATTGGTAGAGGAGACGAGCTAGAAAGTATTGCACTTGCCCTAGGACGTAGAAATAAAAACAATGTTTTGTTAGTAGGTGATCCCGGTGTAGGTAAGACTGCTATTGCAGAAGGTCTTGCATTTAATATCGTAAATGGATCAGTTCCAGAATTTCTAAAAGAGTATAATGTTTATATGTTAGACATCGGAAGTATGTTAGCAGGATCAAAATACCGAGGAGATTTTGAGGAACGCTTTAAGTTAGTGCTTGCTGGTCTTAAGAAAAAAGGCAAAACAATTATGTTTATTGACGAAGCACACATGATTTCAGGTGCTGGTGCAGGCGGTGGTAGCAATAGTGCAAACGATCTTGCAAATATGCTTAAACCTGCATTGTCAAAGGGCAACATTAAAGTTGTTGCTTCAACAACATGGGAAGAATATCGCAAGTACTTTGAAAAGGATCGTGCGTTAATGCGTCGATTCCAACGTGTAACAGTCGACGAGCCTACACCAGAAGTGACTGTAGATATTCTTAACGGTATTAAAAAGTATTATGAAGATTATCATAAAACAAACATTACAGATGATGCAATTAAAGCAGCAATTAAATTGAGTACAAAATACCAAACAGATAAAAAGTTACC
>Ga0208547_1002119_pt1 | contig 10725 bp, 9 predicted proteins | sample DEB08_DNA_5_FD_185501 | JGI IMG/M metagenome (GOLD analysis project Ga0208547, IMG submission 185501) | Aqueous microbial communities from the Delaware River and Bay under freshwater to marine salinity gradient to study organic matter... | ecosystem: Environmental > Aquatic > Marine > Coastal ... | reverse complement strand
TCTCGAACAGCAATTTATTCCCAGTTTAACTGAAAGGTTTCCTAAACTTTTCTCCGGTAATTTTGAAACAGGAATTGAACCAGATGAATGGAATTGGAAACAGGGAAGAGACCCAGAAAATGTTACTCGTCAAATTTGTAATGCTTGGAAATCTGACAATTCAATTAAAGATCTGGTTTGTCATGAAGTTTTAGGGAAGGCTTGTGCTGAACTGATGAATTGGAGGGGATCCAGGTTACTGCAAGATAATGTTTTATGGAAGCCGCCTGGAGGCAAGACTCTGGCATACCATCAAGATGCCGCTTATGATGATTGGATATCTCCTCAAACGATGATGACCTGTTGGATGCCCTTGGATCATGTATCACAAGAAAAAGGTACCTTAGAATATGTTAAAGGTTCTCATTTATGGGGATTAACTCCACCTCGAGGACAATTTCATTCCCCTGATGATTACAAAAAAGAATTAGTAAATTTTGCTGAACAAAATAATAAGCAGATAGAATCTCATTTATGGGGATTAACTCCACCTCGAGGGCAATTTCATTCACCTGATGATTACAAAAAAGAATTAGTAAATTTTGCTGAACAAAATAATAAGCAGATAGAAATTCAATATGTGGAAGTGCCCGCAGGGGGAGTTGCATTTCACCATGGATATACCTGGCATGGATCAGGTATTAATACCAGTCAAGATAACCGAAGAGCAGTAGTTGCACATTGTGTGCCTTCAGATGCAGAATTTCATCCAACAAATATTGGCGGCACCGCTAGAATTTATAAAAAATATAAAAAATTAAATTCTAATGAATTAGAAGAAAGTTTTTTTCCTATTCTGTGGACAAAAGAGGGGTACCGAACAAATGTTTGATGAAGAAGAGCCAAAAAAAGCAAAACCAATTGATTTAGATGATCTAAGCGTCGAGGAAATTGAGAAAATGATTCAAGGTCATCAAGAAGAAATTAAGATGCTCTCAGCCCTTTTAGAGAAGAAAAAAGAAAAGCTAAAATTAGCCGATAATTTTTTTAAAAAAAATTAGTAGCCTTCGATCAAAATAAAATCGGTATCAGCGCTTTCCTGTCGAACTTTTTTGGCCTCGGCATACTCAAGAGAATTATAAAACTCTTTAGCTTTATGATAACTTTCGAATTCTACAACCGTCGTTCTTTCCGCTGGCCATTGCCCTTCTGCTATTTCGAATGAACCTCCGCGAATGAGGTATTTTCCTCCAAATTTTTCTACAGCTTTAGTGGATAAAGGTGGATATTGCTGAAATACTTCAACATTTTTGATGTTGATACGAACAATAAGGTAGCCTTTTTTCATTTTATGGAGGTTATTTTTAGACTTTTTCACAGAGTTATCCACAGTATTGTAGGAATTATAAAAATAAATTTTTAGCTATGTAAAAATTCAATTTGACTTTTTTATCTAGAATCAAGATTTATGGCGATAATTTACGAAATTTTGAAAAAAATTTTCATAATTTGAAACATTCAGTGCATATTGAAGAAAAAAATAATAATCTCGTACAAGTTATGCACAGTTTTGCCGCGTTTTCTCTCAAAGTATTAATTTTCATTATATTTCAATGCTTTTTTGTCATAAAAAATTCATATAGCAGTCATTTAGAAGTGAAAGTGACAGGATTTAATAATGCCACAAGCCCCGTTTATGTTTGGGGTTATGATCGAAAATTTTATTTTGATGAGAAATCGGCTCCATTATTTATGGTTCAAGAGAGAGATGTTAATCGTTTTCTTAATATTAGCCTAAAGGCTTTTCCCCATATCGTTATTGGTTTATTTGCCTTCCAAGATATTGACGGAAATGGCGAGTTTACTGTAAATTTTAAAGGAGAGCCTCAAGAACCCTATGGTTTTTCTTTAAATCCGGAAAAAAATTATCAAGACACCATCTTTGAGGAGATTGCTTTTGATATGGAAAAATTTGAGCTAGTAGAAATCAAGCTTAAGCAATGATTTCTCGAATTTTTTTCACACATTGAGTTATTGAAGTTTTCGAAGTATCTAAAGAGAGTTCAGGGTTTAAAGGCTTTTCATAGGGACTGTTGATTCCAGTAAAGTTTGGAATTTCTCCTTTTCGAGCTTTTTTATATAAGCCTTTGGGATCTCGCTGTTCGGCAATGTTTAAAGGTGTGGAGATAAATATTTCCTTAAATTCTCCAGATTGAAATAATGAACGAGCCATATCTCTTTCGGTGCGAAAAGGAGAAATAAAAGCAGTAATGACAATTAATCCCGCATCACACATCAGCTTCGCCACCTCTGCAACACGTCGAATATTTTCGACACGATCCTTGTCGTTAAATCCCAAATCTTTGTTGAGACCATGACGAATATTATCACCATCCAGAACATAGGTTTTTTTGCCCTCGGCATATAATTCTTTCTCTAACGCATTTGCAATTGTTGATTTACCCGAACCCGAAAGTCCAGTTAGCCAAAGTACTTGCCCTTTATGACCATTCATTTTTTCTCTTAATTCTTTAGTAATGCTGAGTGACTGTAAGTGAATATTCTGTGCACGGCGTAAAGCAAAATTAATCATACCGACGCCAATCGTTTGATTGCTAAGGGGATCAATCAAGATCATCGAGCCCATATTTTTATTTTCTTGATACGTCATAAAGGGAATATTTTTACCAAGCGAGACCGTTACTTCTGCCACATCATTTAAGTCTAATTGTTTTCCAGGGGAGTGCTCCAGCGTGTTCACATTATAAATTTTTTTAATATCTAATATTTTAATGGTAGCCGAACTATTATGAATTTTGGCAATATAAGATCTTCCCGGAAAACAATTTTCCTCTGACATCCATATCATGTTGATATTGAATTGATCGGCGCTCTCGACTATGGAGTCCTTTTTGCAGATAATATCACCGCGAGATATGTCGATTTCTTTATTTAACGTTAAGGTAATACTTTGCTTATTAGTGGACGATTTTATTGATTTATCGCCAATAAAAATCTCTTTCACCTTCGCTTTTTGATTAGACGGAACGGTTCTAATTTCTTCTCCCACTTTAATACTTCCGGAGGCAATAGTTCCGGCGTATCCGCGAAAATCTAAATTGGGTCGATTCACTCTTTGCACCGGTAAAATAAATTTAGAAGATTTTGTAGAAGTTACTTGGACAGTTTCTAAATAACTAAAAAGTGTTTGTTGTGAATACCATTTCATCATTTTTGACTTCTCATAAACGTTATCACCTTTGAGGGCAGAAATGGGAATGCTTTGAATATGTTTAAAATTTAAATTTTTTGCAAAATCTCGATAATGGTGATCAATCTGCTGAAAAGTTTTTTGATCATAGTTGACCAAATCCATTTTATTAATTGCTAAGATTACATTTTTGATTCCCAACAAAGAGACAATAAAAGAATGACGCTTGGTTTGGGTCACGACTCCATGACGAGCATCGACTAACAAAATGGCTAAGTCAGCAGTGGAGGCACCGGTTGCCATATTGCGTGTGTATTGTTCATGACCTGGTGTGTCCGCCACGATAAATTTTCTCTTACTACTGGAAAAAAAACGATAGGCTACATCGATTGTAATTCCTTGTTCTCTTTCTGCCGACAGACCATCTACCAGTAAAGCAAAATCTATTTCTTCTCCTTGGGTGCCGTGTTTTTGAGAGTCCTTTTTTAAAGAAGCGACCTGATCATCAAAAATCATTTGAGACTCATAAAGCATTCTTCCCTCATAAAGCATTCTTCCAATGAGCGTACTCTTGCCATCATCAACCGAACCACATGTAATAAAGCGAAGAAGGTCAAGGGATGCTTGTTCTTTGAGATATTGATTAATCGCCGTTGAATGTTTCATCAAAAATACCCCTCGAGTTTTTTCTTTTCCATCGAGTTACTGGCGTCTGCATCAATAGCTCTACCTTGACGCTCGGAGGTTTTCGATTGCAGTAATTCTAAAACAATACTCTCTAAACTATCGGCCTCTGATTCAATCGCGCCTGTTAGGGGATAACAGCCGAGGGTTCGAAAACGTATTTTTTTTAACTCAATTTTTTCATGCGGTTGTAAATTAAGACGATCATCATCAACCATCATGATCATTCCTTCTCGCTGAATGACAGGTCGGGTTTTGGCAAAATATAAAGGGACAATAGGAATTTGTTCTTGATAGATATACTGCCAAATATCTAATTCGGTCCAATTGGAAAGCGGAAATACCCGAATACTCTCGGATTTATTGACTTTGGCATTATACAGGTTCCAAAGTTCGGGTCGCTGATTTTTAGGATCCCACTGATGAGTGGCGGTACGAAAAGAAAAAATTCTCTCTTTGGCGCGTGACTTTTCCTCATCTCGTCGAGCACCTCCAAAGGCAGCATCAAATTGATATTGATCCAGTGCTTGTTTGAGCCCTTGTGTTTTCATAATGTCGGTATGAACCGAAGATCCATGATCAAAGGGATTGATATTAGATTTGACACCTTCGGGATTAATATGCGTGATGAGCTTCATGTTGGATTTCTTGGCCATCCAATTTCGAAATAAATACATTTCCTTAAATTTCCATCGTGTATCCACATGCATTAAAGGGAAAGGGGGAGGGCTTGGATAAAAAGCTTTTTGAGCTAAGTGCAACATGACAGAGCTGTCTTTGCCAACTGAATAAAGCATCACGGGATTTTTAGTTTCACTGACTACTTCTCGAATAATATGAATACTTTCTGCCTCTAAGTCGGAGAGATAACTGTTCTGCCTAAGACTAAAGCTCTTCGTAAAAATAGTTTTGGTGGGATCGATTTCAGTAGCTTGAAAAATATAATTAGGAAATTCAATTTGGTATTTATTTTTAGTAACAGGAATTTGAAAATCTTGAAATTTGGAAAGCAAATCTTGGCTGGGCAAAAGAATAATATTTTTTTTTCGAAGTTTTGAAAAATATTTAATACCTTCATAAATATCTTCTATTTTATTTGATTTAACTTTTACCCAAAGTCGTCCTTTTCTTCGGTCATTAGCAAAAATGAATTTATGATTTTTACTTTCAAAGTATTGAATAAATAAAATTAATTTTCTTTGTCTTTCATACTCCTGAATAAAATAATTTTGAATTAAGGAGTTGAGGCGATCGCCAAGAGCATCTTTATAATTTTCAAGATTAAGATTATGAGGAAGGAAATCTTCCTTTTCCACCCATCTCTCATAGGAACGCTTAGTTTTAAAAATTTTCTTTTGAGCTAATAATTTATAATGACTATCGGTATCCCAAGCGGGATGTTTTAATGATGGGTTATTATTATAAAATAAAGTAGGATTCATAGTAATTAACTTTTATGACGTATTTGCGCAAATTTACTAATTTATAGCTCAATGTATAGAAAAAAATTATCAATATTATAAAAAATGGAAATATTTAACAAATTACGACATTTTGAATTTGTTGAGCAAATCATCCCTTGTTTAGAGCAATGCGGTCAAAAAATCATGGATATTTATGGCAATTTCAAGGTTGATATTCAAATTAAAGAAGATCAAAGCCCTTTAACTCAAGCGGATCTTGTCTCCCATGAGCTTATCAACGAATGTCTCAAATCGACAAACTACCCCGTCATCTCAGAGGAAAGTGATAATATTTATACCAAAGCTTCGAAGTACTGGTTGGTTGATCCCCTTGATGGAACAAAGGAATTTATTAATAAAAATGGAGAATTCACTGTGAACATCGCTTTAATGGAAAATCGATATCCTATTGCGGGCTATGTTTACTCTCCTACAAGCAAATCTTTATACGTGGGCGGTATCAATAAAAATTCCTTCAAAATACAAGACGCTGTTCTAGAGCAGATACAAACTTCACCAGTAGCCGATCCCATCCGGATAGTTGCGAGTCGAAGTCATTTAAATGAAGAGACTAAAAAATACATCTCGCAATTCCCTCGATATGAATTACTACAATCAGGCAGCTCCATTAAACTTTGTATGGTTGCCGAAGGAAAAGCTGATCTTTATCCTCGGTTTGCTCCAACTTCCGAGTGGGACACAGCGGCGGCTCAAGCCGTCGTAGAAGGCGCTGGGGGAACCGTACAAGATACCCAAGGTGAAAGATTAATTTATCAAAAGGATCATATTTTAAATCCTCATTTTATCGTCAAAGGTAATTAATTACTTACTGGGATTTTTTTCTCGATAGGTTTTCTCTAAACTAACATCATCAACTTCTGTGTAAATTTGAGTTGTTGAAAGAGAACTATGTCCTAACAGCTCTTGAATAACACGTAAATCACCCCCGTTCTTAAGTAAGTGAGTGGCAAAACTATGCCGAAGCGCGTGAGGGGTTGTGGTGTTGGGAAGTCCTAAATTAATGCGTGCTTGTTTTAAGTCTCGTTGAAATGCCGACGCCTTTAAAGGGGCGCCCCGGTCTCCTACAAAAATTGGCTCATGAGATTTCAAATCATAAGGGAGCTCTTGTAAATAATTTTCCACTTTCTGATACACAATATCTAACATCGGTATCATTCTCTCTTTATTGCCCTTACCCATTATTGTAATAGAGCTTTTTTCTCTTAAATGATTTTTAGTAACAGAAAGAGCTTCGGCTATTCGCAATCCACAGCCATAGAGAAGATAAAGAAGAGCTAAATTTCTTTTTTGAACCCAGCTTTTTTTCGATATTTTTAATAATTCTTCCATAAGTTGATCGATTTGTTCTTCAGATATAGGTTTAGGAAGGGTTCGGGGAATTTTTGGGTTTTTTAAAAGTTGAATTTCACCATAGCTAAATTTGTAGCCCTCTATTTTCGAAGCGGAAAATTTTAAAAAGCTTTTTAAAGAGCTAATCGATCGTCGACGCGATCTCGCCGAGAGAGGTTTTTTGTAAACATTTTGATACTCTCGAACCCCCGCCATGTCCGCTACCCAAGCACGAAAAGTTTGAAGGGTGAGGTTGGGAAGGACCCCGTGGGTTAACGGCTCTTGATGGTAGTATTGATAAAAAATGAAAAAATCACAAATGTCATAACAATAGGATTGATAGGTATTTTTTGAGTACCCCTTGATGTCTTTGAGGTGAAAGAGCCAATTTTCAAAATCCTGGATGACAGACTTATCAACATTTGAATGTTCTAGGAGTTCTGTAAAATTCATTTCATTATATTATAAGTAAGAATCGAATTTAAAAAATGTCTTATTATTATGAAGTTATCCCTCTCAGCCAAATTAATGAAGGTTTAACTTACAAACTTGATCAATCCATCCCAATTGGATCCATTGTTCAAATTCCTTTAAGAAAAAAAACCGCGACAGGAGTTGTATTATCCGAGTGCAAAGTTGAAAACATCACCTTTGATATTAAAAAAATCCTCAAAATTCAAAAAGCGTCTCCCCACATCATTAATCAAGAAAATTTAAATTTTTATCAATATCTCTCTAGCCATTACTTTATTGATTTAGGAATGGTTTTTAAAATGGCCATTCAACAATATCCCGATGGTCAGCTTAAAAGTTTTTTGAGCTACAAAGGAAAAATTTTCTCATCCCAAAAAGAGTTAATCAAGTCATTCGAATTGAAACCCAAGCAGTTTAAGGAACTGCTTGAAACAAAAGAAATAAGACTGACCACCAAAAACTTTCTTTTTGATCAAATGCAAAAAGAAATCAAATTAAATACCGAGCAACAAAAAATTTTTGATGATATATGGCAGTTCAAGCAAGGTTTTAAAACTCATTTAATTGATGGAGTAACCGGATCGGGGAAAACAGAATTATATCTCAAATTGATTGAAAAAACTTTAATTCAGGGAGGTCAATCGCTCGTCTTGTTGCCTGAAATTGCTTTAACCGAAGAGTGGACCAAGCGTTTTAAAAGTTATTTTGGATGCGAGCCTTTTATTTGGCATTCCAAACAAACTCGATCGCAAAAAAGTCGAGTCCTTCAATCTCTTTTAAAAGGAGAACCATGTGTCATTGTGGGTGCTCGATCGGCTGTTCTTTTGCCCTTTAAAAATTTACAAATGATTATTTGCGATGAGGAACATGACTCCTCTTATAAACAAGAAGAAGGACCTCGATATCATGCTCGAGATATGGCTATTTATAAAGCTAAATGTTCCAATAGTATTTGCACTTTGGTAAGCGCGTCCCCATCACTGGAGAGTTTATTTAATGCGGAAAATCAAAAAATCACCGCCCATCATTTAACACAACAGTTTCATCAAACCGCCTTACCGGAAATTTCTATTATTGATATGAACGTTCACCGACCCAGTTCTAAAAGTTGGATTTCAAAAGAAATCTACGATGAGACGATGTCAGTCCTTAAAAACAAAGGGCAAGTATTATTTTTTTTAAATCGACGAGGGTATGCCCCCACCAAAATTTGTGTGAACTGTCATACAGCGATTCAATGTCAACACTGTGCCGTCAATCTAGTCTACCATAAAAAAATTGATCGACTGATTTGTCATCACTGTTCGAGTTTTTATGACCCTCAGCAAATATGCAAAATGTGTTCTGCTGATAAATTTATTTCCTTGGGTATAGGGTTGGAGCGACTGCAAGAAGAAGTAATCCGTTTATTTCCTGGATTTCAAAGTCAGGTTTTTTCCAGCGACACACTCAGCTCCAAAAAAAATAAAAAACAAATGATGGAAAAAATATTTCAACAAGAAACTAATTTGCTCATTGGCTCACAAATAATCGGAAAGTCATTTCATTTTCCAAACTTGAAGTTAGTTAATATCATTGATGGCGACTCAAGTTTGTTTAGTCCTGATTTTCGCGCCATGGAGAAAACATATCAACTACTGCAGCAGGTCGCTGGCCGATCGGGGCGAGAAGGGGAACGAGGCAAGGTGCTGATTCAAACCTATAGTCCCCACCATCCCATTTTTCAAAGCATCAAAGATCAAAACAGAGATAACTTTATTAGAAATGAGCTGGATCGAAGAAAACAAAGCCACCTTCCTCCTTTTGCGAAAATTGCTCAATTACAATTGGTCCATCCGCACTACCCGGAGTTGCGTTCCCTCTGCCTCGAGTTTCTAGAAATTTCCAAAAAACTTCAATTGGGAGTCCTTGGGCCTACCCCTTCGTTGATTCCCTATAAAAAAAACCATTATCAGGAGAACTTTTACTTTAAAGAGGCCTCATATGCCCAGTTAAACAGTAAAATCTCCAAATTATTGTCTCAATTAAGCCCTAAAAACAAACGTTTTTTGCACATTGATATTGACCCTCTATCAATTGCTTGATGCGTCATTTGTATGTTCTTATTCACCTGCATGATGTGATAAAAAAACCCGATTACTTAATAATATGAGCAATAAAATAGCATCCAAACGATATGCCGTCGCCCTTTTTGATACGGCGCAAAATGAACAATTAGACGCTTTGTTGGCGGATGCCCAATCTCTATATCAATCCATTCAAGAAAACCCCGAGCTCGATACTTTATTAAAATCGCCTTTGACCCAAAATGAATTAAAAGCCAGTATTTTGATGAAAATTATTGAAGGGGCGCCTTCTCAAAAAATTATCGGAGGGCTTATTAATGCCCTGAAGAAAAATAAGCGATTAAATTTGTTTGCGGGTATCTTGCAAGATTTTCAAGATGTGCTGTATGAAAAAAGAGGATACCAAAAAGCGAAAGTGACCACGGCTCATGATATTGATGAGGCAACCAAAACAAACATTCAAGAATTATTAAACAACCAATATGGTTCCAAATTAAATTTAGAATTTCAAATCAACAAATCTTTACTTGGTGGGATGACTGTTGTAATCGGTTCAAAGATGATCGATTTAAGTATTGCGACCCAAGTATCCAAATTTACCAATAACGTGAAAGGAGACATTTAATGTCAATTAAAGCATCGGAGATCTCTTCTATCATCAGAGATCAGATTAATAACTTTGAAAGCCAAGCAGACATTTCCGAAGTCGGAACTGTGCTGAAGGTGGGTGATGGAGTTGCTCAAGTATACGGCTTAGATAATGTACAAGCCGGTGAAATGGTAGAATTCGCAGGGGGCGTTCAAGGAATGGCCCTAAACTTAGAAGAAGATAATGTCGGTATCGTTATATTTGGTGATGATAGAGGTATTAAAGAAGGCGATACCGTTAAAAGAACACAAAAGATTGTGGAAGTTCCAGTTGGTAAAGGTTTATTAGGTCGAGTCGTCGATGCGCTCGGTAATCCTATTGATGGTAAAGGTCCTATTCAAAGTAGTGAATCACGTCGTATTGAGGTAAAAGCACCGGGGATTATTCCAAGACAAAGTGTGAGCGAGCCGATGCAAACAGGTCTTAAGGCGCTGGATGCGCTTGTGCCTGTGGGTCGAGGTCAGCGTGAATTAATTATTGGTGACAGACAAACTGGTAAAACGGCTGTCGCGATTGATACGATTATCAATCAAAAAGAAATTAATCAATCCGATGATGAATCCAAAAAGCTTTATTGTATTTATGTTGCGATTGGTCAGAAAAGATCAACGGTGGCGCAAGTAGTGAAAACTTTAGAAGAAAATGGCGCGATGGAGTACACCATCGTGGTTTGTGCGTCGGCCTCCGATCCCGCACCTCTTCAGTTCCTCGCCCCGTATGCAGGATGTTCCATGGGTGAATTTTTCCGTGATAATGGAATGCACGGTCTGATTGTCTATGATGATTTATCCAAGCAAGCGGTAGCGTACCGTCAGATGTCTCTTCTACTTAGAAGACCACCTGGACGTG
>Ga0208547_1002109_pt1 | contig 10749 bp, 16 predicted proteins | sample DEB08_DNA_5_FD_185501 | JGI IMG/M metagenome (GOLD analysis project Ga0208547, IMG submission 185501) | Aqueous microbial communities from the Delaware River and Bay under freshwater to marine salinity gradient to study organic matter... | ecosystem: Environmental > Aquatic > Marine > Coastal ... | reverse complement strand
AATAGAGTGTTGAATATACTTTCTTGGAATCTTGAACCAGGCATAGTCTGAGCTTTCCTTAGTTAAAACAGGTTTTTTATCAAAGGTATATATACCAATAAAGGAAGTTGTAATAACTCTAACCTTGTCTTTACCAATTTCTCTTTTATCTCTTTTTACATCACTATAGGTTCTAACTTGTGAGAGATAAGCGGGGGCAATACCTGTTTCCTCAACAAACTTACGCAATGCAGCATCTTCAATTTTTTCATCAGCATTTACAAAGCCACCAGGTAGAGACCACTTATTTTTCTGTGGAGTAATGTTTCTTTTTATGAGTAAAACTTTAAGGGCACTCTCTTCCCAATCTATTTTAAAACAGACTACGTTCACGGCATTTAGAGATAGTGGGTATCTATTTGTCATGAAGATAAGTATACAAAGAATGTCTTTATAGTGCTATGTACTAAAAAACTTTAATATTATTTGTGCTTTTCACCATAAACGTGTATATTAATGGTGATAAACACTAATAAGGGCTGCGATGACGAAACTTAAGACTCCTTACAGATCAACACTATGTTGGTCTGCGTTCAACGGGACTCCATGCTTGTGCAACGAGTGTTGGAGTTGTAAGAGGAAAATGAAATATCACACTAAAGAAGAAGCTGGAAGAATTGCATTACGAGCTAGTAGACGAACTAGTTCACTTATACATTCCTACTCTTGTTCCTACTGTGACTCATATCATATTGGTCATGTAGGAAGAAGACTTTAATGGCAGTAGTTAATCTTCTTGGCGACAGCATTATTGATAATAAGTTCTATGTTGGACCTCACGAACTCAGCGTCACAGAGCATTTACATAATTTAAATGATGACGTCATTAACTCTATTGCAGTTGATGGTCATACAACAAAAGATGTGATTCATGCACAACTTGATAAACTTCCTCACTACTCAACACATCAGGTTCTTTCCATAGGTGGAAATGATCTTCTACAAAATATGTATTTCTTAAAAAATGCAGAACAGTTCACTGCTAATGAAGTTTTCGAACAAGCTGTAGGTATTATGGTACCAATTAAACGAAGGTATCAGACCATTGTAGAAAAACTGTCACTGCAGAATTCTAATATTTTGTTATGTACAGTTTATGAAGGAAATCTATTGAACGACCCCCTTTTGTATGATATTGCACTTTCTTCTAAGGCAATGGTCTCGATGCTGAATGATATTGTCTATTCCACTGCAAACACCTATAAAGCTGAAGTTTTGGAGCTTAGAAATATCTTTACTACACCAAAAGATTATGCAAACCCAATTGAAACTTCACATATTGGAGGGTCAAAATTTGCCTTAGAAATTAACGATTGGATTAAGAAGAGTGCTTAAAGCAGTATATGTATATGTAATGGCTTCATTATGGATTGGTGGATGGGGATTTTTTGCTATAGATGAAGTAAATGCAACAGTCACTCATCTATTAGAAAAAAATAGCACCCAGATAAGTTCTGTGCTTAAACCAGGTTATGTAATGCACGAAAAAAATGGAGTAAAGTTTATGATCAAACAAGAAACTGCAGAGGCTCTAGGGGTAGTTACCCTAGATATGGAGTGTGATAGTCCAGAGTTTTGGGATAACATTGAATTCGAAGTTGATCTTGAAACCTTAGAATTTTTAGTAGATTTCAACAATCTAGATTACAAAGATTATAAAATTCAAAACCTTTATGTAATTACAGAACCGTATTCACCTGATGCAGCAGAGTGGCGTTTGAACACAAAAGGTTTTGAGTATCACAACTTTACAAAAACTCTTATACCCCATGATGAAGAATCATCAAAAATTAAACTTCCTTTGTATAAATCAAATTTTGCTTCTATAGAAAAACCCTATCCCCTATATGTAAAGCTTGAGGCAACTGCAATGAATACTTCTACTTCTGTTGCCTGCGTTAAAGAGGATGTTACCGTAATTCCCTTTGAGAGATTTAAAGACTTTAATGATCTAGAACCATTTTTTGCTGAAGGTATTTTCCAGCCATATGATATTGAAAATATAGAAGTAGAGCCTACTGAAGAAGATGCCTATATTAAAAAGTTTGTCGAGTACCAATTGATTAGAAAGTCTGGAGAAGATCTTCCCTCTTTTGAAGCAGCACTAGCATTGCTTAACAAAGATTTAACTTACTATCCAAATGATGATGGTGACTATTCATGGATTTCAGACCCCATACGTAATAAAAGAATCAGAACAAAAAAAACAGTCCTCGGATTATATGGAGATGTTCTTGAATCCGATTTAGAGGATGTTAGAAAAGTAATAGAAGTCTTACATGTTGTAGCACCTGGTTTAGATATCTCTTATTCGAGTGACACTAGAGATGTTACTTTACCTATTCATATCACTAACTGTAAGGACAAACTCGCTAATCATATCGGATGTAAAGAAAGAGGTTTTGCAGGTGTCTACATGTGGGAGGATTTTATCTGGGTTGATGCAAGCAAGCGAAAAGACTTCAGATCACATGTGATTATTCATGAAATTGGTCATGCTCTAGGACTAGGGCATAACTTATGCTGGCATTCAGCGATGACCTATGAATTTTCAGGTCCTCAAGTCCCATATTTAAGCCACATAGACTTGATGCAACTACAGATTTTATATAATCCAGAGTTTCAAAAAAAATACTATAGAAATATTAATTTCTCTTATTTAAATAGAGATAGAGTCATTGATGAACTTGGTCTTTCTGAAGAACGCGTGGCATATTATGAAGATAATATTCAAGAGGCATGCTATCAAAAGCCTGGAGCATATGATCACTTGATAGATATGCAAATTGGAAATAAATAAGTGGGGGCTTTTAATAATGATGCTGAGGAAAATAGTTTTATTCGTAATTTGCATCTTCTTTCTTTTAGTAAGGAGATTTCAGAAACCTTAAATATAGTTTGTGAAATGTGCGAGAAGCCTTTTTTCATCAGCGGGTTAGGTGTAGATGTCTGTTCAGATTGTCATGACCACATACAGGAACTCATTGAGGAATTTAAGGATGATTTATAACGATAGGCTGAGGAAATGATAACTACTGATACAAAACATAAAATCAAGGTGTATACAACGCCTGCATATGTAGAACATTTTCGACTCTATCTAGAAAATAAAGTCGTCATTAAAAATAATAACTTATGCTTTTTCTGTACTCAAAATATTAAAGAGAGTGCAATTCTCCCCTTTCCACTTGTTAAGTTTCTAAATAATGATTTTGATTTCTTAGTAAGACTAGCTGACAGCATGGGGGAAGAGTATTCAAAACATGAGCTGATACCTCCCTATATTTCATCGTGTAAAGATTGTCTAATCCTAGTAAAAGATCCTGATCTCTTAAGTGTCTTGCAGAAACCAAAAAAAGAAAAAGTAGAATTTCCACAACTTTACCCAGGATTTAGATGGACAGGGCTAATACTTCTTGGCATCTATATGTTTTATTTTGGTGTACATATTGCTAATGGATAAGAAAAGAACTTCAAAGAAGGATTTAGATAAAATCGATGTTCCTATAAGTTGTCCACCCCCAGATTTTTCAAAATGTAGTAATTGTGGAGATGTCCATGCTGAGGGTGGTGATCCATTCAGAGGTATAAATGACCTGTGTCCATCGTGTATAAATTTAGAAAAGTGAGATAAAAGAAATGTTAAGCAAATATAGAGGTGTGATACTAGGACTGGCATATGCCGATGCCCTTGGTGCTGGTTATGAATTTTTTAAAGGAAGAATTGGTGAGGATGAAGTTATAGATTTTCTAGAAATTCCAAAAATTACTGCTCATAAAAAATATGAATGGTCTGACGATACTGCAATGACTTATCTCACCTTAAAAGCAATACAACCTGGTAATTCCCATCGACTAAATGTTGATTTTGAACTGTTATCTGAATTATTTATTGCCTGGTATAAAGATGCACCAGACAAAGGAATACACACTTATAATGTTCTATCTCAGACGGAAGCTTATAAGATAAAAAATCCTAGCGAAAAGGGCGTCATGACAAAAATTGCAAAAGAAATAACTTTAAATAATCAAATGACTGCTGGTAATGGTGGGCTAATGAGAATTGCAGCGGGGTTATTTCCTCTTCATGTGGGAGGAATCACAGATGACTTTGGGATAATGAAGACAGCTTCGGCATTAAATAACCTAACACACCCACACATAGATTCTGAACAGTGTTGTAGGCTTTTTTTATTTCTATTACATCAATTAGTTGACTCTTATGAAGAAGTAACAAGTAAAAAAGATTTTTATAAATTTTTACATCATTGGATGAAAACTCTTGAGGCAGGAAAGCTTGGAGTCACGATAAGCGCTGCTCTAGATGCAGATTTAAAATCTTTAAATCCTAATAGATATGTTGTTACTACTTTATCTTTAGCCATCGGAGCAATCTATCAGACTTGGGATGATGGAATATCACCAAAAGAACATTACATTAACACTATCCACAAGTGCATTCGAGTGGGTGATGATACCGATACTACTTCCGCAGTTGCTGGTGCTATGGTCGGTGCACTTTATGGCGAAGAGTGTTTGCCTGATGATATAGAAAAGATTTTTGGTTATGCCGGTGAACAACATACACAAGTAACTTACAAAGATATGGTGAAAACAATTGATGAACTTTTCTAAATTTAGTACTTTGCTGATATCACTTTTACTAGTGTCTTGTTCAGTAACTGAAGAATCTAATGTTTCAACAATTCAAGCTGAAACTTCAACTACATCAAATACTCTTGCTTCTACAGAAAGTCAGGAAAGTTTCCTTGATATTGATATTGATCTTGCATTAGATAATTTTGATGAGTTCTGGGAAACACTTTTAAAAGAAGATAATCCCTTAACTCTTGAAGAGCTTGTATTAACTTATAACCTCAATGAGTTGATGAATGAAGATTTTAACTGGTATGAAGGTACAGGTGCATATTTTTATTTAAATGAATTTACTTGTAATGAAAAAGTAAGAGGAACAGTACCTATTGGTTATTTAGATGAGAATCACCCAATAGGATTAACTGATCCAAATGCTTACGCTCCAAGTTATTTTTGGGGATATTGCAGTAATGAAACCTCAGAAGATGTAATAGGAACTTTTGGTGTTCCATTTTTTCAAGATGGAACTTGGTGGACTTTTGCTAATACAGATATCTACTCAAATGTACTCAGTGATTGTAGAAAAATTTATGAGCCTTGTTTGTATACGTTTTCTGGTTCTTTTACGACAAGGATGTCTATAGAAATTCCTGATGATTACATTATTGGAACTGACGGTCCTTTTAATGAGTACTGGACATTTAACAAATTGAAATCTTACCCTCAGCTAACACAAGAAGAAATCGAGATAAGCAACACTATAAATGAAGATAAAATATCTTATTTAATTCTTGCTGATGGAACAGAGTGTACAAAAGATATTGGTGGCTTGCGCACAGGTGCAAGGCTTGATGAAGTGAACCCTTTGGAAATTAAAGAAGATAGAAAATGGGGTTTTCTGGCACTTCAATCATACTCATGTAGCGATGAGAATAGACCTGGAAGACTATTTGGAGAATTCTTTTATCAGGACGGAAAATGGTGGACTTTTGTTGAACAAAGTGAAGAAGAAATAGCTATCGAAGAACCTTGGGAGAGGATGGATTTAAATGTTTGGAAATTTGCAACTAGAACTGAGATAACACCTGGTACTTTTACTGGAAATTATACCTGTAGAGCTGATGCCGATTATATAGAACGAGTTTATGAAAAGAAAGAAGTCGATAACTATTATTTTTACAAAGATAAAGAAATTGATTACTCAACCCCAAATACTTTAGATGAACTTGATGAGATTATAGCTTTATTGGAGAAGGCCCAGAAATATTACAAATCAGCTTTAGCCTTAAGGTTAGGATATAATTTTGGAGATGTTGAAGACTTAGATTTTGAAAATTCGTATATTGATGCGGTGTTGTATGGAATGATTGTTAATACAAAAGACAATCTTAGATCTAAATACGCTATGAGAGATTACGTAATTGAAAATGGTCAATTTGAAACAAATGCAGAAGTAACTAAATGGTGGATGGCTAATTCAACATACTCCGCAGTTGAGTGGAGAACAACAGATGAGTATGTTGAATTCTATATTGGAAAAATGGAAGATCGGGAAGATTATGGAAATCATATTATTGAAGATTATATTGCCCCTAATCCTGATTGGGTAATCAGTGAAGAGTATCCCAAATATACTTTGAGGGAGAAGTGTGAAAACTGATAATAAATTTGTCATACTCAATTATTAAATTAAGATTAGATTAAGCATCAGGAGTGAATAAGCAATTATTCTGCCAACCTGCTTGAGGAAAGTAAGGTGGAATACGATGTGGTCTTAATGACAATTAAGTTCCTCATCTAAACGAGCTGATGTAGCTCGTTTTTTTTATTTACTACTGATATATAAAGGAGTAAATAATGGCAGGTAATAATTACAAAGAAGAGGCTAAAAACTCAATAGAACTTAGAAGAATCTATGATATAGTTGCAAAAATATCATGCGATCTTGCAAATAATTATGAAAATCCTGATATTGATACATGGTTAAAGCATTACTGGGGCGCATGGCCAGTTGACAAAAAAGACAAAACTATAAGAAGATTACTTCAACTTACAACTGAACATAAATCTTTACAACCGTGGCATAAAATACTCAAAAATGACAAAGTTATTTTAAATGTTGTTGGTGAAGAAGAAGTATCTAATAATAGTGGGCCATTTGGACACAAGTCTGAGACACTGTACAAATTAAGTGATAAAACAGAGATTTTATATACAGAACAAGGAGGAAGAGGGGGAAGCTATCGTTCCTGGAACATAATTACAACAGGGAAACTATTTTCTCAGATATCTTATCAAGCCTCTCTACCACTTTGCTACGGAAATGGTTACAACTCAATTGACATTGAGAGTCTTGGTCGTCTTATCAGTATTAAAGAGCCGCGACTCGTTCTTCCAAGAAAGCAGCATGGAGATGCATGGTTTCATCAAAGTGTAAGTTATGAACTTGAATTTGAAAAAAGAAATGAACTCAGCCAAATAACTCTTCACCTACATCCCGATGCAACATTTGATTCCTTATTCTTAGTTACATTCTTTGGTGTCGACCCAAGCACTATAGAAGCTACTAATAATAATTTTCCGAAATACATTTATACAGCACCTGAAGATGTTTCTTTAGTGCGTTTATACCCAAAAGAGATAGGAGTATAACAATGAGAACATATAAAAAGTATGTCTTGGGAAAAATACAAAGAGATAAAGAAGGAAAAGAAGCATTTATTTATTTTGAAGAACCTATTGAAGAATCCGAGTACGGAAGAGTTAATAATGTTGACATCTCAAAAATTTTTATTATTAGAGATTTAATTGTGATGTACTTATCCGACCTTGATGGCAGATACATTTTAGACCCTGTCCTAAAAACATTTGTACCCGGAGAGGAAGAAGAATAATGAAAATTGAAGATTTTCCATACCTTAGAGGATTATCCATTGATTATAAACACCATATTGGTGGTTATATGGGTGGTGGTTCGTGGGCGATTACTTCAAAAACTGACGCTAATGGAGACAGAGCAAGAATAATTCTTGGTAGAGGAACATCTTATAGATCACATGGAGACAATGTCACATTTAGAATTGTCGAACCAAATCTTGAAACCTTAAAGCTTCAGTGGACATTTTTTAGTGGAGTGAAACGATTTCCTGATAATTGGCGAAGAAATCAGCATTTTGGGTACAACTCAGTAATTTACGCTCATTTTCAACAATTTAAAGGAAGATTTGAAAAACCTTTTCGTTGGGATATGATTTCTATTCACACAACTCTTTCACCTCAAATATTTACAGCAAATAAAAACGAACTTGGAGGCTGGGATGAGTGGACAAAGAGTGAGTTTACTCATGAAAAGCGGCATCAAGAGATAAATCTTAATGAACGATGGTGGTATCAAAATTCTGACATGAAGGATTTACATCAATTATTTGATCAACAGCTACGAAGTGAGAAAAATCATGACTAGCGAAGGCAATGAACCCAATCATGAAAATGATTTATATTCAAGATTGTATATAGACGCGCATTTGTGTAGACCTCAATGTGGTGACCTTGGGCAAGTAAACTCCGAAACAGGTAAAGGAATAGTATATTTGGCAGCTTTTAGAGGACCCTGGATTGCGGCAATATTTCTTCAATCAAAAGGTTACGAAATTATTACAGATGAAACATGTAATCAGTGTGGCGACAGAGTAAAGATAATAAGGAATCTCTCTAAATTAGAGAAAAGGAGATGTAGGGACTGCGATGATTATTTTTTTATTGAAACTGTTAACTGGTCTACTCGTTCATTCACAGTCATAGATAATGAACTAGAGAGAGATAGATATTATTACCAATGTCCTTCTCATTACGGAAAGCAAGATAAGAATACAATGTTCTTATGAATATTTAACATAATTCTAAAAAACCCAGTAACCAATTGTACTTTTTAGAGTCTAAATAATGTAAACAAAAGAGACAGTATTGTCTTTTTACTCAATCATCATAATTTGAAAATACTTTGTATGAATCATTGAGCTCAAAATTACACAAAATTAACACTGTATATTTAGGAGGCTAATGAGTTTATTAATAAATAATTATAAAAAAGGGTATGAAAAAGGACTAGCTGCTTTTGCTGAAATACTTAAAGAAATTACTATCAAGAAATTAGATCGCAATAAACAACTTATTGAACTTCTGTGTTCTGATTGTACGCATTTGATGAATAGTCGTTGTTCTAACTGTACAAGAAGTATTTCATCTTCTGATAAATCAAAACTATGTTCTGAATGCTTTATAGATATTTTTGAACTATAAAAAATAAGTTATCAGTATTAAAAAAATTCATATACAAACTTAACGAAAGCAGGTTCATGGAGAAAGTACTATACGTAATCCCAATAATTATCTTTTTTATGCCATTGAAGGAACTCGTAATGGCTGAGAGGTTAAATAAGCATCTGAAAGAAAAAAGTGATAATTTAGAATTACAGAATATGCAGCTACGAAGAAAAATCGGTCAACAGAAAATAGAAAAAAATCAATACGGAATGATAAATGACAAACTTTTGTGGGCAGCAAATACCCCAGATCTCATTAAAGAATTGGTTATAAGACTAGGTGACGATGGAGAACCAATGATTGTCCCACATTTTAGTGTTGATGCTTATGGTCGAAAGCAACTCATGGCACTAATACCTAGAGTTACTTTTTTTACACGTTGAAATATATTTAGCCTTGTAGCTTGGAAATATTTTAAAAATTTGAAAGGAACTTCATAACAATGAGTACATATTTATGGGAAGCAACACTAAAAGAACTTGTAGTAGAAATCGTAACAAGAAAGACTGACAATGGAAATCCATATTTTAAGGAGCATTTAATTTACAATCAAGACGGAGACATTGTAGTTACAGGCCTTTTAGCAACAATGGAAATAATTATGACAGAGGGTAACTCTTGATTGAGGAATCCAGAATACCCCTTGATACCATCAAAGAAATCTGTAAACAGTCTGGGATGTGGGAATTAGACAATCCACGAGTTATTGGAATGATGAATAGCATTTTATTATGTTTAGAGACCGAAGAAGACCTAGATGATGAATCTCGTGTAGCACTAATGAACATAGTTCTAACAAATTTAATTATTTTCAGTAAATACCAGGTTTCTTAAATAATCTTGACGCACATTTTGTTAAAAAACGTAGGACAGTCTTAGATACACCTAGATACAGTCATATATCGTCCAGTGATCATTGGGGATGATTTGCCCCTAGTATGTAGTGATTTAGTGTTCCTTATAGCTAGGGGTATTTCGTATCTATAATTTACTTATGTTTTTTAAACCACCAAATAAAAAAACCCAATATTACCTGAGGTTTATCGTAGGTTTTATAATTCTTAGACAGATATTAATTTTCTTATTCTGAACCCGCGACCTTAACCTTGGCAAGGTTTGTCACTAAGAACCTTTACTCCATAGACAATAGTCAGTAACAAAGTTCTCGTTTTTGTCCATTACTAACATTTCCATTTCGTATTTTGTAAAGGTTGGGTCTACCCAGTACATAAGTTCTTTAGTTTCATTCGGTGCAGGTAAGTTATCATAAATAAACAAGTCATCAGCTCTAGAACTATCTAACCAACTTACAATATTGAGAACCTCTAATTCTGAACTTCCTGTGTAGATAGTAAATTTAAACCCTAAGAATTCATCTTCTCTAGTTTCGGGTTCGCATACGATTTCTATTCTTGGTTCTATATTTACTCCACTAGCAATAGTGGTAGTTGTAGTTTCTGGAACTGTAGTTGTAGTTTCTGGAACTGTAGTTGTAGTTTCTGGAACTGTAGTTGTAGTTGAGGAAGTTGATGTTGTAACTATTGTTTCTTCTTCAACTGGAGTAGACACAGGTTCAGCTGAACCTCCACAAAAAGAGATTAGGAGTGTTAAGAGGATAAACTTTTTTGAATTCATATGGACATCATAGACATCATTATGTAAAAAGGGTGTGACATAAAAGTAGAAAAGGGAACCGGCGAGATTCCCTTTTCGTGACAAAGTACTAGTGAGGTTTACCTAAACCTATATAGAAACTTTGACGCTTGAAGTTTAACAGGGTATTTCTTAGAG
>Ga0208547_1002105_pt1 | contig 10762 bp, 9 predicted proteins | sample DEB08_DNA_5_FD_185501 | JGI IMG/M metagenome (GOLD analysis project Ga0208547, IMG submission 185501) | Aqueous microbial communities from the Delaware River and Bay under freshwater to marine salinity gradient to study organic matter... | ecosystem: Environmental > Aquatic > Marine > Coastal ... | reverse complement strand
ATTTTGACCATAGTTTGAGAATCGTTCATTGAAAAAGATACTGCTAGCTGCCTTGCTAGGCACATTATTAGCTCTGAGTTATGAGCCCTTTAGCCTTTGGTTACTTGCGCCATTTTCCTTAGCAGGTTTTATCTATTTGCTTCATAATCAAAAAATATGGCAAAGATTTTTAATTGGGTTCTTTTTTTCTCTTTCATTTTGGTTAATACAGGTAAATTGGCTAAGCGTTCTATCGCCGATCGTTTTGGTAATAACTGGGGCAGCTTTAAGTTTCTTTTTTGCGATTTCTTCATCTACGACAATAGTTTTTAATAATACTAAATTTTGGGCGCCGCTCTACGCTTTAGTTTTCTTGACTTTAGAAAGCCTGTTTAATTATTGGCCTTTTGGTGGTTTTAACTGGGGAACGATTGGATACATCAGTAGTGAAAATCCGCTAGCTAAGTTAGTTAGTGTCATAGGGGTATTTGGACTGTCTATTTTAATATTTTTACTTGCTGTTTTTCTAATTTATGGGTATTTGCTTGCAAATAAAGGGTCACTAACGGCGGGCTTTGTATTAATAAATTGTTGGATATTGTTGGTTGGCTTTTTAAATTATTTCTCAGATATTCAATCGACACCTGAGGCGACGGATGTTTTGACGGTGGGTGCTGTTCAAGGAAATGTTCCAAGACTTGGACTTGAATTTAATGCCCAAAGAAAAGCTGTTTATCAAAATCACCTAAATGAAACAAAAAAGTTACTGTACGAAAACCCAGAAGTTGGTTTCGATTTGATTATTTGGCCTGAGAATGCACCAGATGTTGATCCTTTTGCGAATGAAGAGATTATTCTTGAGTTAAATGAATTAGCTAAACAGGCAAAGGCACCTATCTTGGTAGGTTCTCGAATGATGTCAAATAACGGGCCAATTAACGCTTCAATTTTGATCACTGGTGAAACGACTTATGAAAATGCCTTTTATTATGCAAAAAGAAAACTGGTGCCTTTTGGTGAAAGGGTACCTTTTGAAAAGTACCTTGGCCCAATCGCGAGTAACTTTGGTCCAATTTCCCAAAGTTTAGAACCAGGCTCGAAAGTGGGAATTCTCGAACTAGGGGAGCGACTTCGAATTGGATTACTTATTTGTTTTGAAGTTGCCTGGGGGCAGTTAGCTAAAGATGTGGTCGATAATGGAGCCAGCGTGATTGTAGTGCAAACAAATAATGCGACTTATGGACTAACTACGCAACTTCCACAGCAATTTAATATAGCAAGGCTTAGAGCGATTGAATCTCAAAAACCAGTTTTAACGGTTGCAACTAGTGGTATTAGCGGTTTAGTTGACAAAGACGGTACAGTACTTTGGGAGGCGGAGGAATTCATCGCTGAGAGCAAACTCCTACAAATAACTACTTATGAGGGTCAGACGATCGGGTTAGCCTTAAATTATTATTTACAAATTATTGTATTATCATTATTCGTGGGATTATTTCTGATTTTTGCCTTACATGGAAGGCGCTTACATCATGTCAAGTAAAACTCTAATAATAATTCCAACATATCAAGAATCTGAAAATATCATTTCAATCCTTGAGCGAGTTCAAGCCGCAAACCCTGAAGCAAATGTCTTAGTAGTTGATGATTCCAGCCCAGATGGAACTGGTCAGATAGTTGAAAGATTGATGAAAAGTAATCCCAAAATTCGACTGCTGACTAACTCAGTTAAAGGCGGATTAGGTAAAGCCTATGTCAAAGGTTTTAAGTGGGGATTAAGTAAAGATTTTGATATTTTTGTTGAGATGGATGCCGATGGATCTCATGCTCCAGAGCAGCTACCATCTATTTTGAAGAATCTTGATGAATGTGATGTGAGTTTAGGGTCAAGATGGGTACCTGGCGGAAGAATTGAAAATTGGCCAATATCCAGGCAGATTTTGTCAAAAGGTGGAAACCTTTACACCCGTTTGATGTTGGGATTCAAGGTAAAAGACGCTACAGGTGGTTACCGGGCGTATAAACGTGAAGTATTAGAGACTATTGATTTAGATTCAATCGAAAGCCAGGGATATTGCTTTCAGGTAGATATGGTCCGCCGTTCTTTAGCATTTGGCTTTAAGGTTTGCGAAACCCCCATAGTTTTCACTGAGAGAGAAGCTGGAAACTCCAAAATGAGCCGCCAAATAGTTATTGAAGCTTTCACCCGAATCGGTTTTTGGGGATTAAAACGTTTATTTAGATTAAAGTAATTGTCCGATAAGATATATTATGTAAAGTTAAAATTCCGGTATTTAAGCATTAATGAATTAGCGACCACAAAAGTTGAAGATAACGCCATCGCCGCCCCCGCCCAAACGGGCTGTAAATATCCAAGCATGGCGATGGGAATCATTGCTGCGTTGTAAGCAAAAGCCCAAAAGAGATTGACCTTAATTGTTGAAAGCGTCTTTTTCCCAAGCTTTATGGCACTGACAACTTGGTTTAGATCTCCTCTCAGGATTGTGATGTCGCTTGCCGCTAATGCCACGTAAGACCCTTCAGACATTGCGATAGATAGGTTGGCCGCACTCATTGCCGCAGCATCATTCAAGCCATCTCCCACAAAAGCTACTTTTTCTCCCCTGGCTTTGTATTCTTCAATGACCTGAACCTTTCCTAAGGGATCAAGTTCACTTATTACTTCATCAACACCAACCTCGTGGGCAATGTTTTCTGAACTCTGCTTGCTGTCTCCAGTTAAAATCACCGTTTTGGTTCCCGAATTTTTAAAGCTGTCAATTGCCTCTTTGCTGGTTTTCCTAACTGAGTCCGACATCACCCAATAGGCAATTAAGGTTGAGTTTTCAGTGAGCCCTACATATCTCATGTTGGTGGCAGTCATTTCGTCTAGGGGTTCAACCTCTAACCATTTGAAATTCCCTAGTCTGTACTTTTTGTTGTTAATGGTAGCCTCAATGCCGCCTCCAGCAACAGAAACAAAATCATCTACTCTTGTCATCAAATCCACACTCTGATAGCGACTAATTGCCTTAGATACTGGATGAGTACTTCGGGAAGCTAATTGATATGCAACGGCGTTGATGGTTTTAGCGTCTGAGCCTACAGCTTTAAAGTCAACCACTTCTAATAAGCCAGTAGTTATTGTTCCAGTCTTATCAAAAAATATTGTAGATATCTTATTCGATAATTCCAAAGATTTAGAACTACGAATCAAGATTTGATTTTGATTTGCGATAGCACTACCAACCAGTATGGCAACTGGAGTTGCTAATCCTAAAGCACAAGGACAAGCTATGATCAGCACTGCAAGTGCGTTACTCAAGGCAAAGCCTGCGCTCTCACCAAGCAATAGCCAGGTAAAAAAAGTCAAAGTGGACAATACCAAAATTGTTGGTACAAATACATTGCTTATTTTGTCAACTAAATACTGAGTTTGAGATTTTTCACTTTGCGCACTAATTATTAACTGTTCAATTTGGCCGATTACGCTAGCTTCACCAATTTTTGTTGGTCTAATTACCAATTGCCCATCAAGCGGCGTAGAACCAGCGATCACTGGAGAATCTAGTGTCTTTAGTAGCGGCAAACTTTCGCCAGAAATTATACTTTCATCAACATCTGCTTGACCTTCAACAACTACCCCATCAACGACAATTCGTTCACCGGGTTTTACGACCAATAGATCACTCATCAAAATTTCACTAACTTTGATCGTGATTTTTTCACCATCTCTAATAACTTCAACTGATTCACTTTTAATTCTCTTTAGGGCGCTAATTGCGTCTAAATTCCGATGCTTACTCTTTGCTTCGAAGTAGCGACCCATAAGAATGAAGGCTGGAACTACCGCTGCTACTTCTAAGTAGAGCCCTCCCCCACTAGCTCTTTCAAAAAAACTGTGACTCATCTTCATGCCCAAATCACCCATAGAAGTGAAAAACAGGGCATAAACACTCACTGCCAATGCGACCAGTGTGCCAAGGCTTATCAGGGTGTCCATATTGGCAAAACGATTCTTGGCCGCAATAAAAGCAGCTCGATGAATGTCGGTAGCACTATAAAGATGCACGACTAAGGTTAAAAGTAGTAATACCCACTGCCACCCAAAAAACTGCAAATTTGTAATCATGGACACGAATAAGGCAAAGCTGCCAATAACTACAGCAACATTTCGCTGGCGCCCAAGTTTTCGTAAAGCTTTATCTTCATCAATTTCTTCTAAGGAGGCCCTGTAGCCGAGTTTTTCGACTGTTTCAATTAAATAATCTACTTGAACGCTTCCCTCAGAAATTATCGCTGCGGTGGCAGTTGCGTAATTAACACTTGCTTTTGTCCCTGATAGCTTATTTAATTCTTTTTCAATCTGATTGGCGCAAGAAGTGCACGTCATTCCCTCAAGATGAAGTAACACTTCCTTCATTCAATCCCTCAACTCTCGGCCATAGCCATATCTCGAATATCTGGACATGCGCAAACTAGATTTCGATCTCCATAGGCACCGTCAATTCTATTGACACCTGGCCAATACTTTCGTGACACTACCTCAGGTAGTGGGAACACAGCTTGCTCTCGAGAATATTTTCTATTCCACTCTCCTGCTATGTCTTGTGCGGTATGTGGAGCATTAGCTAATGGTGATTCTTCGTGACTCATCTCACCTTTTTCAATTGCAGAAATTTCTTTGCGAATTTGCGACATAGCTCTGATGAATCTATTAATTTCGTTTAGATCTTCACTCTCCGTAGGTTCAATCATCAAGGTTCCAGCTACTGGGAATGACATAGTTGGCGCATGGAATCCAAAGTCCATTAATCGCTTGGCCACATCATCGACAGTTACCCCGGTATTTTTAGTGATTTCCCGAACATCAATGATGCACTCGTGCGCTACCCGGCCATTTTTACCTTTGTAAAGCACTGGAAAATGTTCATCAAGCTTTTTGGCTAAGAAGTTAGCGCTTAATAAAGCTACGCTGGTAGCTTGCTTCAATCCCTCTGCACCCATCATTCTGATGTACATCCATGAAATAGGTAGTACTCCCGCACTTCCCCACGGTGCACCACTCACAGGGCCAACAACAGGATCTTTTGGTCCGGCATTTTCATTTAATGGATGAGAAGGAAGAAACTTACTTAAATGCGCTCTAACGGCAACTGGGCCAACTCCTGGGCCTCCACCACCGTGGGGAATAGAGAATGTTTTGTGCAGGTTAAGGTGAGACACATCAGCACCAAATTTTCCAGGCTTACTTAGGGCAACTAACGCATTTAAGTTGGCTCCGTCTACATAAACTTGGCCGCCAGCTTCATGCACTGATTGGCAAATTTTTACAATTCCTTCTTCGTAAACCCCATGGGTTGAAGGGTAAGTCACCATAATTGCAGCAAGCTTTGCAGAGTATTTTTCAATTTTCGCTGATAAATCAGCTAAATCAACATCACCCTTCTCATCGCACTCGACAACCACTACTTCCATGCCTGCCATTACCGCACTTGCCGCATTTGTACCGTGGGCACTAGATGGAATCAAGCAGATAGTTCTTTCGTGATCTCCATTGGCTTCGTGAAACGCCTTTATCGCCAATAAACCGGAAAACTCTCCTTGGCTTCCTGCGTTCGGTTGCAAGCTAACTGCGTCATACCCGGTAATAGAACAAATATATTCCTCGAGCTGTTTAATTAAAGTTACCCAGCCTTCATTTTGCTCAGTTGGAGAAAAAGGATGAGCATTAGCAAATTCTGGATAAGTAATTGGTTCCATTTCAGCGGCAGCATTTAATTTCATGGTGCATGAGCCAAGTGGAATCATGGAACGATCCAGAGCAATATCTTTATCGCTGAGCGAGCGCAACCAGCGCATCATCGCGGTTTCATTGTGGTACTTATTAAAGTGAGGATGAGTTAAATACTCACTTTTACGATCCAGTGACCCAAAGTCCAGTGAAATAGAACTTTGCTCATTTCTTTGCAATCCCAACGCTTGATACAAGTCATCTAGATTGTCACTAGTTGTTTCATCAAAACTAACTGCTACCCATTCCGGATTGACCAATCGAATGTTTATATCTTGGTTTTCTAATCTTTTTACTAGTGCTTCTGCTTGATCAACTTGCCAAGCGACAGTGTCAAAAAATACTTCATGCATAGTTAGCTGGGAATTTTGCTTAAGTGCCTGGGCGAATTCATTGGCTTGGGCGTTCACCGTTTTCGCGATCGCTTTTAATCCTGTAGGCCCGTGGTAAACCGCGTAAGCAGTTGAGATAACAGCTAATAGCACTTGTGAGGTACAAATATTGCTAGTCGCCTTACCGCGCCTAATGTGTTGTTCGCGGGTTTGTAGAGCTAAGCGATAAGCCAAACGTCCTGCTGAGTCAACACTTGCCCCAACTAAGCGACCGGGAAGCATTCTAGAAAGTTCATCTTTAACGCTCATGAAACCAGCATGTGGCCCACCAAATCCGAATGGAACACCAAATCGCTGGGCGGAACCAACTGCAATGTCAGCTCCCCATTCACCTGGTGAAGTTAAAAGAGTCAAAGCTAACAAATCTGTTGTAGCTATTACTTTCATTCCCAGTTCATGGGCTTTGACTGTTAAATCCTGATAATTCTTTACGCCACCTGTGCTTGTGGGATATGAAACTAAAACTCCAAAAGCACTTGGATCTAACTCATCTTTCATTGCATTTATTAACTTGATTTCAATTCCGATAGGCAAGGCACGAGTTTTGAGCACAGCAAGAGTTTGCGGATGAATATCACGATCTACCAGAAATAGATCTTTATCATCGCCAGTCGCTCTTTGAGCCAATCGCATTGCTTCAGCGGCTGCGGTTGGTTCATCTAATAAAGAGGCATTAGAAATATCTAATCCTGTCAAATCAGAAATCATGGTTTGAAACAAAACCAGAGCTTCTAGCCGACCCTGGCTAATTTCAGGTTGATAAGGTGTATACGCGGTATACCAAGCAGGATTTTCTAAGATATTTCGTTTTATTACATTTGGTAGATGACTGTTGTAATAACCAAGACCAATAAAGTTTTTCACCTGTTTGTTTTTTAGCGCTAAAGATTTAATTTCACTTAATGCAGCAGCTTCGCTGAGTGCGGGTGGAAGGACTAAATCATCAAAATGACGTATTGATTCAGGAATAGATTCCCCGAGAAAATCATCGAGTGAGTTATACCCCAAATACTCAAGCATTTGTTGAATTTCATTTTCCGAAGGACCTATGTGACGATCCTGAAAAGCTCGAATTTTTGATTCAGTCATTTAAAGACTCCTAGGGTCGGTGAATACACCTTCCCGCTGTCCCCGCGCAATGCGACCTGAGAGCTTTATCCCTGTGAAAAGGATTTACCCCTTCGGCGGATGCAAAATTGCATCTCTCTCCAGCAAGGTTAATTCAAGCGGTACTTATGCCTGAGAGGTTCCGGGAAGGACTTGCTCCTTCGGCGTTCGATTTAACGAACTCTCCCACTTGATTTAGTAACCTTGAGTAAATAATACCTTAACTAGGCAGATTGTTCGCGTTGCGATCTGCGCTGAGCTAATTCATCAATCATGTTTTCAGGCAAAACTAAACGACCATCTAGGTATTCGGCAGGAAATTCTTCAAGTGCTCCCTCTACTTCACGAAGCACAGAACCCACGGCAATTCCAAATACCCCTTGACCGCCTCTAACGAGGTCGATTACTTCATCGTCACTAGTACATTCATAAACCGAAGCGCCATCTGAGATGAGGGTGAGCCTGGCTAGATCTTCAACTCCTTGTGCACGTAGGTGATCAATAGCTAGGCGAATGTTACTTAGCGATACGCCTGTATCTAGAAGCCTCTTAATCACTTTTAGCACTAAGCAATCTTTAAAGGAATACAAACGAAGCGAGCCGCTGCCAGCTGCGTTACGAATTGAAGGCTCGATTAGGCCCGTCCTCGCCCAGTAATCTAATTGCCGATAACTAATTCCAGCTGCTTGGCAAGCGACGCTTCCTCTATAACCCGTACCCTCAGGGATTGGTTCAACATCCAAATCAAAAAGAGAGTCCTGTATCAATCTTTTTGATTTGTGATTATTAGCAGCCCTGCCATCACTTAACATGAGGAAAGATTATCAAGAGATTCATCAATAAACCCTATAGTCACACTTGACACGCCGCTCCAACCTTAAACCTCAAGTTAAGGGTTAGGAAAGACTGCCAAAATCCTCAGGATTTACCTCATCTAGAAACTGTCTAAATTGATCAACTTCTTGTTCTTGGTCTAGCGGAACTTCTATCTGGGCTTTTTTCAGCACTTCTTCATCACAGTAAATGGCTAAATCAAGCTTTAAGGCGATAACAATTGCATCCGATGGACGGCACTCAACTGATTTATCCTCAAAATCCAAGGTGGCCTTAAAGACACCCTCGTCAAGCGAATTTATTGAAACCTTGGAGATCTTGCCCCCAAAGATACCTACCAGTTCGACAAGCAGATCGTGCGTCATTGGCCGGGGTGAAGAAATGTTTTGTTGAGCCAAGGCAATGGCTGTTGCTTCGGCGGTTCCGATCCAAATTGGAAGATAATTTTCGCTGGCCTTGTCTTTTAATAAAACAATCGGCTGATTTGAAGGCATTTCAACTCTAACCCCAACAACCTCCATCTCAAGCACTACAGCTCATCCTCCAATGCGGAGTAAAGCAGAGCTGCCTGCAGCAAGTTCATCAATCCTGCAATTTCGACTTTCATTTCATGGGCTTTTTCAAGAGCTTCAGGATGGTTTCTTTTGGCAAACGGACTAGTTACTTGGTTGATTAACGCAATTTCTCTATCTCTTGAATTTTTAGCAAGCTTGAGATGACGAGGTTCAATACCATATTGGGATAGATTTTCCACAATTTTACAAACCTTCAGCGCCCAATGATCAAAGTGTCTTCCGTCAGACAAACGTGAAACTAAGCCAACTTTTTCCAGATCAGACAATTGCCTTGCCTCTAATCCAGAGGCATTTAGTACTTCATCTTCAGTGAGACGAATCGGTTTAGTTGATTTTTCATTTGGCTTTATAGAAATTTTTGGCACCATTGGCGAGGCATCGTTAACTTGCGGAGGCTCTAAACCTCGGTCCATCGCCTGTAGGTGCTCCTTTATTACTTTTAAAGGTAAGTAATGATCTCTTTGACTTCTTAGGACATAGCGAAGTCTTTCGATATCGTCTGATGAAAACTTGCGATAACCACTTTCACTTCGCCCCGGCTCTATTAATCCTTCTGCTTCTAAAAACCTAATTTTTGAAATTGAGATATCATTAAATTCACCACGTAAGGCATTTAGCACCTCACCTATGGTTAAATCATGGTGAGCGTGACGCGCAAGTGGTCGATTCATCGGAATTTTTTAAGCCTTAGGTAGTAGAAAAGAAAATCGATATTTACCTATTTGCAATTCATCGCCTGCATTTAAAGAAGCTTTTTCAACACGATTTTGATTCAAATAGGTGCCATTGAGGCTCTTTAGGTCTTCAATTTGCCAAGTAGAATCTTCTCTAGAGATCTTTGCATGGGACCGAGATACGGTTACGTCATCTAGCACGATGTGAGAATCATCAGACCTTCCGAGAATTATCTCTTCTCCACTCAAGACAAATCTTTGGTTCTCTTGGGGGCCTTGCCTAACTAGCAGCGCGGCACTGTTTTGTGGCAAACCAGTTAAGTGACCCTCGTCTATGGGCGGTAATTCGGACGTATCGGTAGAAACTGCAGGTATGGCACTGGTGTTTTCATCTTGCATAAAGTAAACCCTATTACCGCAGACTAAAAAGGGTCAAGTTGAGGTTAAGGTTTAGCCCTTTGTTAAGGCTTCGTAATCAGTAGCGCTTAACAGCGATGATTCATCTAACGCACCAGAAAGCTGCACTTTTACCATCCAGCCGGATTCATAAGGATCTTGATTAACCACTTCTGGAGTGGCGGTTAGTGAGTCATTTACCTCAACTACCTCACCAGACACTGGCGCGAATATATCGCTAACGCTTTTTGTTGATTCGACTTCTCCGCAAGTGTCGCCAGCAACAATTTTAGATCCAGTCTTGGGCAAACTAATGAAAACAATATCTCCCAGCGCATCTTGGGCAAAGTCAGTAATTCCGAAGGTAACCGTGTCACCTTCTACTATGACCCACTCATGCTCTTTGGTGTATCTGAGATTTTCTGGCGTGTTCATTACAGCCTTTCTTTTTCTTAGATTTTACTGGCTTGGTTCTGCATTTTGGGGTGGAATTGGTGTCAATATTGCATCTATTTCTATGTTGTTGTTTTTCTGGATTTCGATTTCTCCCCCATTCGCAATCACTGTTTGCGAGAAACCTCCTGGAATCAACATAGCAGTTTCAAGAGTTTGTGGATCGCCTATAACTCTTATCACTATCGGTGGGTTTAGCACTTTCCCTGAAACACTAACGCCACCAACAGTGTCTACAAACCAAGTATTGGCGACCACTCTGACAGAATTAATTTGAATTGCTAAAGATCCAGCATCCCTCAATTCCTGTACTGCATCTAGCAAAGTAAAGGCATTTACTGCCAACCTATCTCCTTGAAGTGAAATATTGATTCCTGGCCCAGCTACAGTTCTAGTGCCCGCAAGAACACCCAAGGCATTCGCTCGATTTATTGCCGCTTGATTAGCATCTTGGGTTGAACCTGATTGCAGGCTTCTTAATAAACCCTCTTGGTCATTGATTTCCTGCGTGAGTTGTTCATTTTGTCGATTTAGATCCGTTAATACTTGGACAAGTTC
>Ga0208547_1002102_pt1 | contig 10765 bp, 16 predicted proteins | sample DEB08_DNA_5_FD_185501 | JGI IMG/M metagenome (GOLD analysis project Ga0208547, IMG submission 185501) | Aqueous microbial communities from the Delaware River and Bay under freshwater to marine salinity gradient to study organic matter... | ecosystem: Environmental > Aquatic > Marine > Coastal ... | reverse complement strand
TATCAGAAGCCTAGGGCTTTGCGCTGGGAGGAAACAATATCCACACAGCGCAGGCCTAAACTTCTTCGGATTAAAATGGTATTTCGTCTGATTCTTCCTGACTAACACTTGGCTTCTCCTCTTTAACTGCTACAGGTTTTTCTTTCTCTGTTACAGGTTTATAGTTTTTGCCATAGTCGTCATCAATTCTCAGATAACCTTTTTCATTTTCAATGATATTACACAATACAGTTTTACCAGTCAGAGCTGAAGTATTTGTATTAGTTGGGCTTAATTTTTCTAAGCCAGCTGCTTCCATAAGCGAATTGAGCTTACGCATGCCAACATTGGTTGCTTTTGGATTACCATTAGCAATCGTGTACCACTCTTTTACAGAAGCAGATCCTTCTGGAAAAATAAACTGTATTTCCAGTTGTGTATTCGGCCCATTCTTGTCCTCACCTTTAACCAAAGACTGCGATGCAACTTTAATTTTGTGTACGCCAGGTTCAATCTTTGAGCCACCCATATCGATTTGTTCATCGAAATTTATTTCATTATTTAATTCCATTAAATACTCCCTTAAAATTATCCCAAATCATACGAATCATATTTTTCAAGATGATCAATATAATCTGAGATATCTGCGTTAATAAATGCAAGCCACTTAAACCCATCATGCGGTAAGTTGTTGTTATCTTCATCAATCATTTTTAATTGTTTATTTAAAACTTTATTAACTCGTCTTAATGAAAGTAACAGTCTTTCGGTTTCGGGTAGTTTGCTCACTTCAACATTTCCTTACGGATTATTTCCCAATCCATAGGTAATTCAGGTGGCAATCCATATCTATTTTTTGCAAGATAGCCTGGATCATCCTCCGTGAAAATGGTTCTTTCTCCTTTGTGCACTTTGGTTGTCATGCCACCACTTTTGCCTTTGACAGAAACAGTGCCTAACTTTCTAGCACAAAAGAATACAGCATCAGCGTGTTCAACGATTAAGTCAGAGGCCTTTCTGTGGAGTTTAATTTGATGACGATCCATGGGATCTTGTGTGGGATCTTCATATCTTTTTATTTCATTGTGAGCTATTTGGACTACAATTTTACCAGCATCTCTAAGTTCATCAACAACACTAAGATATTCTTTCCACTCATTCAGAGCAGCCACATAGCCCTTACCATAGGCAGGCGTATCTATCTGCGCCCAACCATTTTGTTCGCAAACATGTCGCCATAAAAGACCTTCAGCCCAATCAAGACTATCAACGCCAACAATTTTATGAGGCCTTTGAACACACTCTCTCAAATTTTCCATAAATTCTTCCCAGCTTTCCGCGCAATCATAATGATCGCACTCAATCTTTCCAATGCCATCTTCTGTTTGAACCATAATAACTCCATGTGTTCCAAACCATTGGCTATCTTGTGGATATATGGCGTTCTCACCTTCTTTGCCCTCCTCCCATTCTTTCTTGGTAACATCTTCAGCTATAATATTGAGCTCAGAATCTTTGACGACATTTCTACCCATGTGTGTAACAAAGTGTGTTTTACCAATTCCACCAGTTCCATATAAAACAATTATTGGTGGCTTTAGCTTTGCCTTACTTCTAATTTCTTTTAAGCTCATTGAACAACCTCAACAGTTTCTTCTTTATCACCGCCTTCAACAGCATCTTTTAATAGATTGCTTTTATGTTGTGAATAAAGCTCACACTTTTCAATTTCTACTTGTAATTCAAAATTGACTTTAGCTCTTTGATTTAAAAAATCATTTCGCTGGTTATTGCTAAACACCACTTGGTTATAAAGCAATTTATTTTCATCACTTAAATCATCAACCAAATACTCTTGACCATCTTCATCAAAAGTAAAAGTTAATGGTTGCTTTTTATTTTCTTCGGACATTTATTTCTCCTCGTAATATTTTTTATAAGCATCACAGTTGGGTTTAAATGCACAGAATCTACAATGATCCCCTGCAACAAACTGTGGGTTTTCTTCAAAGCAAGCATCAATAGCTGGCTTCAAATCGTTGAAGCCCCAATGCACAAGATTGGGTGCTGAAATCTCAAATGTTTTTATAGGGTTGCTAACTTTTGGTTGCACGATAGTCAGCTCCATAGTGATATCAGGATTGCCACCTCCGTATCTGGTTAATGCTCCTAAACCATAAATCATTAACTGTTTATTTTTCACAGGATCTACAGCCCATTTACCAGACTTTAAATCAATAACACAAATTCTATTTTCTGCTAACAAGATACAGTCAGCAGTTCCATAGCATTTATCTGATATCTCGTTTAGGTAAACCTTTTCTTCTATTACTTTCCGCGCACCAAGTTCTTCTTCTCTCTTTAATATGTAATCAACATAAACTTCTGCGCAGTTAATCATTTCTTCGTCTATTTCAATTTCAAAATCTTCTATGACTTCTTTTCTATCCAACCAATAATCGCGCAATGTCATATCGCGTAAACGATCCTTTAATAACATCTCTGTCATATGGTGAATAAGTGTTCCGTTTGCAGCAGCTAAATTGGTTTCGTATGGCATGTCTGCATTAGCTAATACAGAGCCTGGACAATTAAACCAGCGATCAGCTGATGATGGACTAGCTAGTGCGTGCGCCATTAGAAATGTATGAATCCTTTTCTAAAGTTTCTATTTCAGAAAGTTCGTATAAAACCTTACCACCTATCTTGTAATAGTTAGGCCCTTGGTTTTTACCTCTCCAATTCTCTAATGTTCTTGGACTTTTGTTCCAGCGTTTCGCCAGCTCATAAGTGTTTAAAAATACTTTATTGCTTTCAGACATTTCTTTTAGCTCCCTTTTGTATCTATTTATTGTGTAAATTACACTTTTTCCCTTATAATTGCAATAACTAATTTTAAAAAAGGGAGTTAAAGATGAGCATTGATAATGCAACAGATAAAGATTGGGATGAAGCTATTAGAAATTTGGCTTCTAAAAAACAGATTGGGGGTAGTCATTATAAGACTTTAAAAATATCTCCAACTGAATATGTTTATGCGAACAACCTGTCTTGGAATCTTGGTAATGTAATTAAATACATAACCAGAAGAAAGACAGACCAGGTGGAAGATCGTGTTAATGATCTTCTGAAAGCAAAGCACTACATAGACCTAGAGTTGCAAATGGTTTATGGCAGAGATGCAGATGGAAATGACATAGGGCCATATACCATAGAAACTAAGGTCTAGGAGCATGGATATGAATCTTGCTGACTTTAACGATCCTATTCTTTCAGAGAGGAATGGGAGAAAACCTGTTTATATGGATAGGAATCTGGTTAAAGACTTTTTAGTATTCTGTAGAAACCATAACAAAGATCCTCATAGCGTTGCTGAATACCTACTTAAACTAGGTATTCATGCAACTCAAAAGGATAATATTTGTATTGATATAGATAACTTATAAAGTTCTTGAATTGATAATGCTTTCTATATGATTGCCGACTAGGTTTGCGTTTTCGATAGCCTTGTCTTGATGAATGTGAGCATACCTTTGGGTAGTCGCCTGATCTCTGTGTCCTAACAATCCACCCACTTCAGCTAGACTTACTTTCTGTAATGACCAAGATGCGTATGAGTGTCTTATGTCATGTAAGCAAACATCTTCTAAACCAGCAAGTTGTTTAATCTTCTCCCACGCGCGCCGAGGGGTTTTTATTCCTACGATATTCTCGCACTCCCCACGCGCGCACCCAGAGATGATCTCCATTGCCATGGGTGCAAGATAAATCACACGATCCTCGCCCAACTTGTCGGTCTTATGATCTTTGATGACGAGAGCGTTACCATGCAAGTCAGACCACTTGGCGTTGCCGATTTCCCCTTTGCGCGCGCCTGTTAAGATTAATAACCAAATAAAAGCTACAGACTTTTTATATTGCGGTTTGTCTTTAAGTTCGTCTAAGACTTCGGTGATGCGTAAAAGCTCTGCGTTAGTGAGATAGCGTTTGCGCTTGTTCTCTCTGTTCTTTCCTATGTGTGTAGCTGGATTGCTTTCTACATAGGAGAGTGTGATAGCCAGGTTAAACATAGACTTCAGCATAGTTAAACAACTATTGGCGGTGTAGGGTGCGCGGTCTGATATATCAAAATGTAATGTTGCAATATCACCGCGAATGATGGTGCTTATATCTTTATCGCCAAGCGTTTCTTTAATATTGTTGTTATAGGTTTGTTCTATTTTAGTAATGGTCTTGCATTTCCTTCTAGCAAGATCTTTTTTATAAATCACAAACAAATCATTAAGTGTTTTCATATTAGTCCCTTTGTGTATGTTTGTGTAGTTTACTAAATATTTTTCAAAATATCTAGCAAGTTGCGAACAGCATCATTATTCTTCATGTGTTCATCAATGATGGTTATTTGATTTTCTGTGTGTGGTTTTATAAAGACTATGTTGCGGTGCTCTAAAGAAACCAAAGCAAAGATATCTATTAGGCCCTTTTTATATTCTCTGTCTTTAGTATGTGATCCTCTGCGTAAATCAAACCGCCAATTCTTTTTGTGCAGTTCTTGTTTGGATTTGGTTTTAACTTGTACTCTGTAGAAAATATCTTGGTATTCAAATATGAGATCAGCTAAACCAGCGTTGGGTGTGAGTAGTACATTGTCTGATAAAAGCGAGAGGACAGAAGCTGTCAGATATTCACCCGATAGACCAATTCTATGGGTTGGATGGGACATGGTTTATTAGGGTTGTTCTTCTTGAATCCTTTGACTAAGCAATGCTGTGGTTGCTGGTGTTGTTGTTTTTACTGTTGGGCTTATGCCAGTTAAAAGTCCAGTTAAGGGAGATACCCCAAATGGTCTTGACATTAATATTTCAGAGGCTGCTGCTGGGCCAACTAATTTTGCTAATTTAAGAGGGTTTTGTATAACATCTTGAGCTAACAATCTTGATGCTGTTCCTGTTTCTGGAAACTGAGATCCTAGAACTTGCTGTGCTTGAGTTGCAGTTTCTAATAATGGTTTTTTGCCAGCTATTAATTGTGTTTTTCTTTTTGTTGCATCAGCTTTTCTAATCGCTCTGATTATTTGTGCTGGAGTAAATACACCTTCTTGTATGATTGCCTGCTGCATAGCATCATTGATTGGTATTAGATTGGCATACACTCTGTTTATTTTTTTTAATTGAGAAGATCCAACATTTTGTAAATCTATTTCATCTTCAAGAATATTTTTGGCTTGTTTAATTATTTGACCTATTTCTCCTTCAAAACCACCCTTTTTAGAGAAGCTATCTCCTAATCTTCGTAGTTCTGTTTGTGCATTTTTAAGATCTTTTCCAGATAATTTTCCATCTTTAACTTTATTAAATAAATATTTATCTAATAACTTTAAAACCCTACCTTGTTCAATTTGATCTAAAGCACTTTCCTCTATAGCATTTAATAAATTGGTTTCTAAATTGGATGTATTTTGTAAAGATAATTTGCTTATAACATTCTCATATTCTTTTGAAATTATGTCATCAACATATTCATAAGATTCTTTTGGGGTTAAATTTTTTGGAATTTTGATGCCAAGTGGCTCAACTGCCTCATCTAATAAAACCTTATTAGTTTTTATTAAACTTTCCAATCTTTTTGCTTGTATAGGCGCGCCAGCACCTGGGTAAGATGTAGATAAATCTTCTAATGCAGTAATTAAAGTTGATCCTATGCTTCCAGAATCTCTTAATGCTTGACCAGGAGTTAATGGTATTCCTTTTTTTTGCAATTCTTTAGCAACTGCTGATTTTTTTGGTAAAAGTTTTTCTGCTCCTTTTGATATCGCTCCACCAGCAACAGCACCTACGCCAGCTCCAATGGCTCTACTTTCTAAATCTTCACCAGCTCCAGCACCATATAATGCGCTTTCAATAGCCCCAGCCTTTCCAACACCAGTAATACCAAGCCTAGCTAATCCAGCTCCTCCAGCTAAAACAGATGGTATTGAGGATAGAATTTCTGTTCCATAAGCTGCAATTGGAGCTTCTTCTCTAAAGGTTTCTAGTTCAGACCTAACTTGAGTTAAAGCATCATCATATTTTTCGCCTTTTATCAATGATCTTGCAAAAGCCTCAACCTCATCCCCAAAACCAAATAAAAGTCCTTGGCCAGCAGATCTTGCTAATCCAACACCTATGTTAGAAGGTGCTTTTTGCCTATAATCTTTTGGTTTTGGTGCTGCCATTATAAAGCTCCTTCTATATCTTCTTTGGTTAAAACCCTGAACTGTCCGTAAACACCATCATAAACAAAATCTCCAGCTTTTAATTCACCTTTTTTAACCTTGCTATCAAAGTCTTGATCTGATTCATATGATTTATATAAAGAGCCAAGTTGCTTATCGGCATATTCTCCAAATCCCAATAAACTTTTCTTTTCTCTTAAATAGTCATCCATTAAGAAAAGCCTTTTCTTGTTATATTTTGCGATAGCTTGCAATCCTCCGACTAATACCTTGTTTCCTTCTACTGTATTTCCTAGGTTTGGTACAGCAGATTTAAACAGTTCTATTTCTCTATCAGATGTTGAGCCAGATCCAGCTACTCTCATTCTTGGTATTATGTAACCAGTTGTGGCTATAAAAAGCTCTTGTTGTCCCAATTTATCTAATTCTTCTTGGGGTAAAATATTTAATCCAGCAGCTATTCTTTTAAATGGAATTTTTATTTCCTCAAGAACACCTGTCTGTAATGGATCTGTTCCCTCTAATTGTTTTTGAAGTATGTCTAATCTATTTTCTATATCAGAATAGCTTTCTATTGTTTCTTGTGCTTGAGCTTGTGTTTTAAAGCCAGCTTTTGCTGCCTCTTGCTCAAAAACTTTTTGTGATTGATCAATGCTTACAAGAGGTGATTTTTTATCTTGTAAATAATCCATAAATGTTCCTGCATAGCCTTGCGCTCTAGCTAAACTATAATTTCTTTGGTCTGCTGTTAATTGATCTTTTTGTTCATATAAGGCGTTGTATTTATCTTTAACACTCATGGCTTTTAAAAAACCTTTCTGTGTTTCTGGTAAATCAGATTGATCTATTAAATTATTTAAATCTTGATTAATTTTTTGTTGCTGCTGCTCTAATTGCTGTTGTTGTAAAAACTGTTGTCTTTGTATAAAACCAGCACTAGGATCTTTGCCAGCAAAAACATCACTTAAAGAAGATAAAAACAAACCAAGTTGTTGATTCTTTGAAAGTCCGCCAACTTGTTGTTGTGGTTGTTGTGGTGGTAATTTTCCAACTGCCATATTAAATATCCTTTATAAAGCTGCGTAATTAACCATGTAATAGCCATTATCGTCTTTAACAACCGCTTCAGGCATGTATTTCATAACTTCTTGAGCAATAACTCCTATGGTTGGATCATTAACTCCCATGCTTTCAGCAACATCATTCCATTTCCAGGTATAAATGTTATGTCCTTTTTCTTTGCCTATTAATGTAATATCTTTTTTCAATCTTTTGTCAGATAATCCCATTTGTGCTGTGCTAACACCGCCAATAGCTCCGCCAGTAGCACCAGCTCCGCCTAATAATCCTGCAAATGGATTTATTCCGCCCATAAGAGCTGCGCCCGCTAATCCTGTTAAACCGCCAAGAATACCGCCAAGACCTACATCTTGTTTTCCTGTAACTGTTTGACTGGTTAAAGGCGTACCCAAGCCAGCTTGTAATAAACCAAGCTGTTGAGGGCCATAAGCCAACGCTCTTTGAAACTCTTGATAAGGAACTTGGAGAGCTTGTTGTTGCAGTGCTTGCTGTTGTGCGCCTATACCACCAAGCAAACCAAGTCTTTGCATCTGTTCACCACCTAGCGCACCCAATAAGCCAGCTTGCTGCGCTCTTGCTTGCAACTCAAACTGCGGTGCGAATTGTGCCATTTGCATTTGTCTTGCAATATCGGATTCAGCAGCTCTTTGTGCTTGCTCAAATCCTGCTTGTCTTAAACCAGCAACTGTTCTAGCTGCTTGTTCTGCGTATGGTCTTGCAGCCTCTGCTTCTAATAATGCAGATCTTGAGCCACCAAAAGCTCCTGCTCTGATTGCTCTTTCTTGTGCTTGTTGTTGAGCTACATCTGCTTGTCTTTGAATATCGCCCAATGCAACATCAATAACTTGTTGTTGGTAGGGTGATTGATAGGCTGCGATATCAGCTTGTAATAAAGATGGTACTTGACCAACTGTGGGTGTAGGTGCTTGTGCTAGTTGTTGAATACCAGTTAAAGGATCGTATTGCATCCCTGTTTCAAACAAGCCACGAGTAGCTTCAAAAGCTCTTAATTGATCTGGGCTAAAACCAGCAACTAATGGCCCTGTATAAGGTACAAATGGTTGACCAGCCAAACCTTTAGCAGCCGAATATAATTCTTGCTGTTGTCTTTGCTGGTATTCAGGTATTGTTACTGTAGTTGTTTGTGATGATTTACCTTTACTCATAATTCTTTTCTAACCATGTATTCTTCTTCAAATCCAAGGTGCTTGATCTTTCTAAGCCACCCTTTCCTGCCACCCCCGTATAAGCGTTTGCATCCTAATTTCTTTGCAAACAATTCTATAGATGGCAACATTTCTTCTAACTCTGTGTAATCACCGCCACAAAAAAGCAAGTTTAATGCTCGTGCTTGTGGAAATGTTACCAGTTCAGTTATAAGAGCTGATCTTTTACCAGCCCATATATGAAACATTCCATGTTTTATTTTATCTTTTATATCCTCTATTGTATAGAAATCTTGATATTCTAAAGACTTTTCAATCCAGTGTTGGCAACGCTCAAACTCTATTTCCCAAAGCTCTCTATCATCTTTAGGTTTTAGTTCTACTACTTTATTAGTCGCCTTTACCATACTCTACGATACTCATAAACAAATCTACTTTATCTGCATGAGAAGCAGTTACTTTAATTATTTCGCCCTGAGTTAGTATTAAACTCCTGCTTAATAATTCTCTGTGTTCGTAAGCCTTAACTACTTCGTTTTTAAATAAACTGTATTCAGTACCATCGTGAGTAACTGTAATGTCTAGCGTAGTTTGTTGGTTGCCACGCTCACTAGCGATTAATGATTCTACAACTACAAAGTCAAAATCACCGCCAGATGGTGCTGTATAAAATGTGTATTGACTGGTTAGTGCTAGTCTTAAATGTACATTATCAGCACGCTGAATAAACTGTCTTTGTGAGGATAAATCCATTAGCGTTTACCTCTAGCCTTGGTATCTATTCTTATATTACCAACTTGAAAGTCTTGGGTTGTTGAGCCTGTCACTTTCATTTGTATTTGTCTGGCTGTAAACCTTGCATCGGTATAGCCATCACTTTCAAAAGTAAAGTCGCCAAAGTCTGTTTCTGCACCTAATGGTGTGAATTTACCTTTAAAACTAATGGTTACTCCTGGCAGAGTATTTGCTTCTTCGTCTGGAATGATTTGATTAACTTGAACTAATCTATCACCGCTACCTATTTCTATTGGGCCTGATTGACAGAATGGTACAGAGCCATTGATGTTAGGTGATGCTGAGAGTGTGCCTGATTCGTGTTGGTAAACAAAACCACTAGAATCACCAGCGATAGGATAATTAAATGTGCCTTGGTCAATCCAGCATCCTCTGTCTAGTGAGCCGATAGACCAAACATTTTGTGCATAGTTCCAAATCACATATTTATTCGGTGTGTATTGAGATGTGCCTGATGGAAAGCCCCACCATATCTCATTAAAGTTAGAGTTATGTCCACCCCAACAAGTTTTCTTACCTGGTATGTTTAGATTATCAAATACATAATCGTGTACTTCGCATGGTATTTCTCTTACAGAGCCATCAAATACATAGAAAGCGTTTTCACCCATCCATGCTAAGAAGTTACCAGTAGATACTACAGATCTTCTACTTACGGATTTACAGTTTTGTCCAGCCTGTGCAATACCATATACAAATGGTGAGCCAGCGTAATACATTCTATTGATTCCGTTTTCTGTAAAGATCATCACATCGGATTGATGTTTGATAGCGTATAAAGCTCTACCGCCTACAGGTACTTGTAAATCACCAGCAGTATTATTAGCTTTAGATGTCCAGTTAGTTCTATCTTCTCTATTTGACCAGGCTACTAATCTTGGATCTCCGCCTGATCCTATAGCAACCAAATGTCTTTCGTTGGTTACTACAACTGATTGGTTTCCTGTGGGTGCATTGGTTACTGCGGTTGCAATAGTGTCGGGTGTGCCACCTGCAGTATCTGGCGACCACTTATAGATCTTACCATCGCCTGAAAAACAAAAGATTAAATCCTCACCCCAGTTGTCAAATGAGAAATGACCTGAGTCAAAGGGTAATCCAGATTGGCTTCTAGCATCTCCGTAATCTTCTGATCCGTAAGTATATGCACCAAATCCTAGTGGATCGTTGTCTGCATCGCTAATAAAACCAGTGGGAGTGATATCTGTCCAAGTGCCATCGTAAAGCACATAGACTTTTTCTCTAGTGCCAACTGCTAATACCTGACCGCCATTATTATCGTTATAGGCGTACATCCCAATGGGTGCGCCATCTAATGCGGTTGGTTTTAATCTTTGCCAGCCACCTATAGGTTTTAGGTAGCCATTTTCAAAACGAACTAAATCCCCGTCAACCCAACGGCCTTTGTTGGCATAATCAGTTCCGTTTTTGACTATGCCTGCGGGTGGGGTGATTGGGAATAGTGCCATTCACTAAGCTACAAGTTGCTTGGTAACTGAAGTTGGATTCTTTTGGTCTGCAATATTAGCAT
>Ga0208547_1002100_pt1 | contig 10771 bp, 13 predicted proteins | sample DEB08_DNA_5_FD_185501 | JGI IMG/M metagenome (GOLD analysis project Ga0208547, IMG submission 185501) | Aqueous microbial communities from the Delaware River and Bay under freshwater to marine salinity gradient to study organic matter... | ecosystem: Environmental > Aquatic > Marine > Coastal ... | reverse complement strand
CTACAGGGGTCTTAGTTCACCTGTCTGGCATGCTATGCAGGATGAATTACTTCGCAGGGATAAACTTGACCTAGCCAGAATAATGAGGGCAGAAGTCAAAGCCGCAAAACTAAAGGACAAAAACCTTGATCGCAGAAAATTGCGCCTTAAAAATCAACGACTTGCAAAGGAAAAAATACCACGGTAGTACCCCCCTACCACCGTAGCATTGTTATGAAGAAACACGACATCCTAAGCCAGCGTCAAGAGTACGCTAAGATCAAGGCTTTAGAAAAAGAAAAGTTGGGCAGGATACCACCAACAGAGATGACACCAGAGCGTGAGCATCTTCGCCTTACATTTGCTAGAGAGTGTTGGAAAAAGAAAGGAACTCTTGCTCCATCTGGTATGACTTGGGAGCAGGTATTTAAGAATCATTGGGGGATTGACCTGTTTCAATTTGCTGAAGACGAGAAACGACGCCAGCAGGAAAAGAGTGAAACGCATAGTATTGTGGTTGATCCTGATCTTCCATAAACCCTTCATGATCTTTAGTCATAGCAATAGTTATAGTATCATTATCGTACTTGACTAACCATCCAACAGAAAAAAAGGTGGGGCAAGTTGGTGCTTGCTCCCACCCTGCTGTTGCTACAATGTCACGCCACTCTACTATGACGAGGATTTTTTCTTCCGCTCTAGCGGCCCGGGCAAAATCCACCCCAGTATTATTGGTCCCACAAAAAACAGTATCAGGCCCCATCCTGCAACCTCCACTAAATCTTCTATAATTGTAAAGAAAGATTTTCTTTCTATGTATGATACGCCTTCTGCAATCTCATCTTCAGTCAGGTCGGCAAGGACAATCCCTGTCGAGGCACCCACCAGCGCACCCGCCATCGGAGCAGTTACACCACCGCTGATTACAGTTGCGGCTCCCGCACCGATTGCCGCTCCCGTCCCGCTGTACGTCGCGTCCCTCAGAGTCTCGCACCCGCTTATCAGAGTGGTCAAGAATAACCATGTTATGCAGTGATTATGCCAAGAAGTACGACGGCTACCACGATAGCCACTATCTTTTGTTTCGTCCCTAACTGGTTCCACTTCTTTACTGTTTGTTCCCACATTATTTCTTCCTCGCTGTCTTGGCTGATTGTTTAAATGCCTTTGCTGTTGGCGCTCCTTTGCTTCCGGGCTTCCGCATTTTCTCTCCTGATCCAGCCTTGATTCGTTTACGTTTGGCATGGATGTTTGCGTATAAACCTTTGCGTGGCATTAGTATTTTTTCTTACCTTTCTTCATAGGTTTCTTCTTCATGGGTTTCTTCATCTTTCCGTACATTACAGTTTCCTCCCTTTGATTGGCCCGATGTAATTAGTTTTTGCTTTCTTCTGTGCAGTCTTTGACAACTCGTTCTTATGGTACAGGTACTTACTGTTCTTGGTATGTCTAGCACCAGACATCAGTTTGCCTTTAGCATCCTTGTGAGTGCCGCCCTTGTGTTCCGTTCCATCACGGAAATAATGTTTAACGCCTTTCACCACTTCACCTTGTTTGCCCAGTAAGCCGCAGACATTTTGCCTTTGGCTATGTTCTTAGCATGACGCGCTTTAAAAGACGCTTGCCTTTTGGTTGGTTGCTTGTCTCCAGTTACACCCTGCTGACCAAAACGAATCGTCTTAACCTTGCTACCTTCTTTTGCTACCACAACGTGGGACTTCTTCGGGTGGTTTGGTGTACGTTTAGGTTTGTTGTAACCAGATACGCCAGCCCTTGCTAGCCTTGAGTCTTTCATCGCATCTCCTTTCCAAACGCCCTGTCGATTGTCGCTTCAAGACTTTCAATCCTGTAGGTCAATACGTCTAAATGATCGACCATCATCCTGATGTCATCTCTGTCACGCTTTAACTCTTCAACGTCATTAGATATACCAGATGCCCACCAGATAGCAGTGGCGGTCTGACCAATAAGAAATATAATTGCGCCTAGTAAATAGGATGGTATGTTTATTCCGCTCATGTTTTTTCCTCGGGGTACACTGGGTTAGGGTTGATGCTAAGTGACGTACCATTTGACTGACCGCCCCAAAGAATACAAGCCTCTTCCCTATCCTTATTACTTCGTGTAACCACGAGGGTAGACGTTGTTTGCTCTTTGTTTACGAATAACACAATGGTTGTGTCAACGCTCATGTGGCTCATTACCATAGGTATTTCGCCGTAGTCTTTCTCAAGATGCTCCATCATGCTGGTAAAACTAGGAGTACACGCCAGTTGAAATGGCACATCGAAGGTATACATATCATCAGGCATGGGTAGTTGCGTAAGCATGAGCGCCGCTAGTATTTCCTTCATCGTCTACGCCTCTCTTTGTTTAGTTCGACTAAATCTTTGTTTAGTTCTTTAATTATTCTATTCTTTTCTTCCGCGCTTATTTGACCATCCCTAGCATCTCTTATTGCCTTTCTTTTTCTTGCTTGTATATCTCTTGCTCTAGCGTCAAATCCTGCGGCCCTTCTCTTCAACAATTTAGATGTGCTTACTGGTTGAACCTTTATTCCAAAGCCGCTTAGTCTCGCCGCAGTTGGGGTGTATACATCTCTGGTTGGGCTGTACTTACCGCTCAACGCTCTATCAATTTTCTCCCCAGAATAAGAAGGGAAGCCTGCTATTGGTAAGTTGGGTATGAACTGTCTAGCAAGATCACTGGCTCTTTGTTCCATGCTTGTGGTAGTCTGACCAGTGAACCTGTTGATACCAGTTAGCGCATCATATATACCACCTCCTGCCCCGAATGATGGTTGCAAAGATTCTGGAAGATAAGGAACTCTACCGACAGTTGCATCTTGTTCTACTCCAAATATGTTACCGCCGGGAAGAACCCTGCCTATGTTCAGGTACCAATCATCTCTTGTTTGTGGACTGATAGATTCTGGAAGTTTAACCATAGTTGATGGCATACCAGGAATACCAAACATCGTTGGGTATTCTTCATCAAGCAGGCTTCTTTGCTTTGCGTCCTCCTCTCCAAGAGAGTTTATGGTTGATACTAACAATCCCCACTTTGCAAATTTGATTGGTCGCTTTGCCGCAGTCTCCGCAAGTTTTGGTACAACACCATACATATAGGATGCAAATGGTAGCGGCCCTTCTCTCAATGCCTCAAGCACAGGGCTACGTCTTTCGTAATCAACGAACCATTCCCTTGCCTTTCTTGCGGCCATGTCCATAGCCTCTTCTCTGCCAATGCCAGAGTTGATAAGTCTGTCACGCTCCGTCCTATACAGCGCCATTCGGAACACTTGATCCTCTAGGTTGTATAGTTTTGCGGCTTTATCCCAAGTAAGATTCTTTGTTTTCTGCGCTACCTTTGTGGCGTAATTAATCCCACCACGAGCAAGCATCATATTGTTTCTTGCTGTTCCAGAATACATCTCAACCAAAGGCATGGCATCTCTAGCAACCTCTGAACCAAAGAAACCACCGAATACACCACGCTGTTCTGCCTGCATAAAATCATCAGTGCTTTTCTTTATATCTTTAATAGCCTTGAAGAAGTCTGTTACCTTCCCGTTTCCAAAATCAAAGTGGATAATGTTAGAAATAAAGTTATTGAAGTGTACCGCTGGGTTAGCAATAGTCTTGCTACCTTTCCACAACCTGTTTAACTTTCTGTAAGGCTCCATAAAGTTTTTGATCTTAGATGCGGCGTTCAATTCTCTGATAGCCATCAGATCATTATAGGTTTCCTTGCTTACATACTTTTCTTTTAGGTCTCCATAAACGCTACTGTTTGGAACCTGTTTATTAAGGCGGCCAGTTGCATTTACTGATGCAACATCTGGATTATCAGCCATCTCTCTGAAAAACTTTAATGCGCTAACATCATTGGCTAGAAGTTTGCCAGTACGATCAAAGGCGATCATGGCATCTGTAACTTCACCCATTTGAGATCGCTCCTCTGGAGTCCAGTCTCTCCTTACCTTTACTGTATTCCCGCCTGTCGCATACTGTGTTCTTGCTAACTCTTCCCAACCGTCTGCGTCATCTGGCCTTTGACCAGCATCCCATTTTGATGCTGGCATATCTTTTACATGACCGCGTATTTTAAGTTCATCACCAGCAACTAAAATCCTAGAGTTTGCACCACCAGTTAGTCTATCTGGATCACTGTAAACTCGATGGATATAAGTGTCGCTATTCTCATCGAACCTTTTCCGACTTATAACACCCAAGTCAACAAGTTCATTGCCGTATTTGTTTATGGTGTTTCTTGCTTCTGTTGCCAAACCTTCCAATGCCTGATCTCTCGGAGCATTTGGGTCTGTCAACATACCGTAAAGAACCTTGCGTTGTTCTGCTGGAAGAGCCGCCATCTCTCTGGTTATTTTTTCAAACTCACCAGCAATAATCTTTCTTCCACCTTTGAACATTGACCTTGCATTGATCCAAGCATCAACCAATCCATAGTCTGGGATGATAGCCCTAGCAAGCGCACCATCAGTAGCGGTATTAATACCCCTGCCTCCAAGACCAACGGAGCCTCCGATCAAAGCGCCAAGTACAGCGTTCTCCATCTTCTCTGGTATAGTTGCGTTATCGTCTGTGTTGTAAAGACCAAGACCACCACCAGCAACAGCCCCAGCCCCCTCTGGTTGCTTGATAGCACTCCACACAACCTCACCAATAGGCTCGTATGCTTTCTTAGCACCCATTGCAAGAGGGCCAATAGCCGCTCCAAGACCAGCGCCTAGTGCCGCTGTCTCCGCCCTACTCTGACCTTCTGGAACATAACTCAAACCGCCTGCAATACCTCCGCCAACAACGCCAGGAAGTATTAACTCCCCAACCTTTCCAGCAGTTCTAAGTTTTGATAACGGCAACAACCATCCAGCGGGATCGGCAATCAAACCAGTAAAGTATGCACCCTTTGCCCAATTCCCGTACTCAGGATCGGCCAATAGTTCATCAAGATAATTTTGCTCTTGAGCCAAATCATCCTCATTAATGCCAGAAATCTGCTGGAGTCCGCGAATAGTATCTTTAAATCCTATTCTTGCGGCATCCCACATAATCTCCCATCTCTTTTTTCTTTGTGTGGGTTGGACATCGGAATCGCTCATGTCGAGAACGGTTCCGCCTTCAGACATATCTAAAATTTTAGCCATTCGGATACTTCGCGTTTACTGTAGCCTGTATATCTTCTTCAGATGCGTTTGGATATCTCTTCCTAACCCTTGCTTCATATTGCTCCCGAGTTCCTTCATTCTGTTGAGTAACAGATGCTTCCTTTGCTTGACCAGTTGCAGAGTCTGCAAAGTTTGATATGAATTTAGACAACCAACCTTGAGTCTTTTCCTCGGTCTGTTCTTGTTGTGTAAGAGGAGGAAGGTTTATTCTAGCCCTTATTCTGTTGGTTATATCAATAATCATTTGGTCTAATTCAGCACGGTCTATTCCAACATCCTCGCTTTTCAGTTTAATCAACTCAGAGAGAAGTTGTCTATCTTCTGACGCTGTTGGCGGTCTGTCTATAAATCTATTCGCCAACCCAAAAGCCAACTTAGCCGCTTTTTCCTTTTCTGTATCTTCTAACATACCAGCCCAGTATTCATATGTTTTTACTGCGGCTGGTTTTCTATCTTTACCTCCATCTTTACCAAACGTAGTGTCAGCAAGTTCCTTTGCTTCCTCTGGTGTTCCACCAAGTTTAATCACTGCGTTGTAAGTTTCTTCCCAAGTTCCTGGCGATCTGAACTCACCATTCTGGTCAAAGAATACATCCTTCCAAAGACCTTGCATCCTTTCTTCTTGGTCAAACTTTTCTATGACATCTAGTTTTTCCGTAGCCATCTTGACATACATAGCGGCCTGAGACTTGCCACCAGTAAACTGAGCAATAGCGTTTAGTATCATCGCGTTGCGGTATATCTTGCTAATCTCATCTAAGTACTGTTGTTTGCGAGCCTTCGGATCACGGGCATACTTACCATACATTGACTCAAGAATCTGGTACTTGTTAACCAATTCCCTATCTGATCTAACTTCAGCGTTATAGTCTGGTCGTGGCTTTCCTATTCCAGAATTTGTTTGCTCTCCAGTGGTTGCCACTCCTGTTGCGGAAGTAGGCGCTGTAGTTTCAGAAGTCGTTGCAGTTTCAGTAGGCGCTTTAGTTTCGACTGGAACAGCATCCTCCATTACTGAAACATTTGATGGATACATATTATCCAGTTCCTCGCGGGTCGGCATACCCTGAGTAGTTACAGCAAATCCTGCGCCCTGATCTTGAGGGCCGATAAGAATTGGCTCCTCGTCAACTTGTTGCCCACCAAGAAAACCAGATACAGCATCGCTGATAGAATCAATAGATGCGACTGGCATATCTAGAGTTGCTATGTTAATGTCTGGCAAAAGACCTGCGATTCTCTCTAACTTTTGCTCTGGACTGACAGCCCTCTGTGGATTTAAATAACTAAGATCAACTCCAGCCTCTTCCGCTGGGCTTGGGCCAGACGGTCCGTATGGTGGGATACTTCCACTCTCTGGGCCTTCCAATGCAGACACACCTCTACCCGCTGGTAGAATTCTAGGCATACTTACAGATGGAAATGATTTGCCTATAAAAGTTTCACCATCAATAGAAACTGGTGTAGCCTCTCTGCTAAGAATGTTTGTAATTCCAAATGATCCCGGCCCCTTATACTGGCTATCAATAGACCACTCACCATCTGTTTTAACTAATCGCGGCAACAATCTATTAGTTGGATTGCCTGCCATAATTGGCGGCCTTCCTCTACTACGCCAAGCCTCCTCAAGAGATGGGTTTCTTTCCATGCTCATCGATGGTAACTCTGGAATAAATCTATCAGGAAAAGACCTAACGCTAGATGCTGGAGGTAATTGAAAAAACTTACGACCAGAATCTTCTACTGTAGTTGTAACAGTAGTTGGTTGACCCTCTGTTTCTTTGATTACCTTTTTTACTTTTGGAGGTTGATAAGTATCATAGTAACCTGTTTCAGTATCAACAGCAGGCGCTTGCATACGGCGCAGTAATTCCATTAAATCCATTAAAAGCCTCCGCTGTATCTGTCTTTCTGTTGACGCGGTAGTAAGGTATAAAATCCTGGGTTTGGCGCTTGGGCTGGAATATCTGGAAGAGTGGGAGACATAAGTCCAGTAGGCTTTACATTACCGCCTACTCTTGCACCGCCTCCTCCTCCTCCTCCGCCGCCACTGCGGGAAGGGCTACCACCCATGTCACCAAGAGAGCCTAAAGCCGCGCTAAGAAAGTCTTTGTCTATATTAGATTTCAATTTATCCCACCAAGACATAGCACCTTCTTCTGATATGTTTGCGCCGCCGCCAAATATGTTTCCATGAGCAGGGGTTCCAATAACAGGAAATTTTAAAGTAAAAGAATCAACAGGCATTACATCTGCACCACCCCCCATTCCAATTCCAAATGGTTGCATAGGTTGCGCATAGTTTCCAGAATCGCCGGGGATAAATTGAGGCACTTGTGGAACGGAAGGTGCAATCGGATTTGGCATTACACCAACAGCCCTATGACCACCAATTCCACCAATAGGCGATGAAGTAGTTAAATTTTTCCACCAATCATTAATCATTAAATTGCACCGTAATAAACGTGTTTAACTCCGTCAATTTCAGTAACGGCATGAGGATAAAGAACCTCAACATCCTGTGCCATTACACCCCTACATCTACGGTCATCACCAATGTAGTTGTAAGTATAAACATCAAGACCTTTCCACTTAGTACCTTCAGAAACTATATTTTCTTTTATTCTTCGATCTGAACCTACAGCCCCAGTAATAAGAGCAGAGCCAAGAGTACCTAACAATTGCATACCAGAGTTATTTGGAACAGTGCTGGTAGTAGATGAACCACCGCTAGAAGTGCTACCGTAGTTTCCAGTAATCATAGACATATAGTTTTGCAATGCGTTCATCGGAGCCGCCGCTTCGTAAGCATATCGAGCCTGATCTCTGTTCATTGCTTCTTGAGTCATTGCTCTACGTTGTGCGCCTATGTCAGCAATAGCGCCATACATAGATAATGGTGCGCCCATAATGCTTGGATACAATGATCCAGATTGCACCGCTCTCTGTTGCGCTTGGTTGTATGCGTTGGTATACATTTGCGCCAAAGGAGTAGTCATGCCAGATTTAACTGCGTCTGCCACTGCTTTGTTTTGTTGTAGTGCGGCACGGCTTGAGCCGCCAGGCTGATACATAACTTGTTGCTGTCTAATTCCTGGCAGAATATTTGCCTGCAAATTTCCGATTACATCTTGTGCATAAGCCTGCGCCATTGGATCATAAGCAGATGAATCAATCTTTCCGCTTAGTCCCTGCATTAAACTTGCTTCTGCACCAGCCTGCATACCTGCGGCGCGTGGGCCTCTTGCGTAATCTATAATTGCTTCTTGTGCAAAAGTTTGTGCTGGATCAAAACCTGCTAGTGTTTCACCGGGGTAGTAATCAGGTGGGCCTTGCTCATACAGTTCTTTGGCTTTCTGAAAACCACCGAGAATGTAAGGAACCTGTGGCGACCACGGGCCTGTTTCGCTACTAAAACTAGTTGCTGACGTACTGGTTTGGTTTCCGCCTAAACACATAATTAATTCCTCAGTTTGTATGCTTTACCTGTTTGTTTAAACCCAAGTCTTTTTTCTAAAAATTTACCAAGACCATCTGATTCGTGACCATTGCTAACACCAATGCTAATCTCTCTTACTCCTTGTGACTTGGCCCACTCTATGTATTTCTTTATCAATTGAAGGGCAAGCCTAGTCTTTCTGTATTCTTTGCTAGTAAAGATACCGTAATCACAAGTCATTTTTTCTTTAGAGAATATGTATTCCGATATATCGGCAAGAAATCCTGCAACAACTTTTCCATCCTTCTCTCCTACCCAAGCAAAACCATTTCTCATACACCCAGATATTGTGCTGACAAACTGTTCTGTATGAAACGGTATGTCCTTGTAGTTTCCTTCTGCGTGCATCTCCTTTGCTAACGCTACCACTTTGTTAAGGTCGCCTGTAACCATAGGGCGAATCATATTATGTTCCTCTTAATTATCCAACGTGTTCGCCTGCCGCAACACCGGGGTCGCCAAAATCACCGCTTGCGCCAGCCCCGCCGGGGTCTCCGTACACTTCTGCCACATTTGCAAGTTTTGAATACCTATCCTGTTGTTTGCTAATTGCTGAGGCCATAGCCGCCGCTCTCTGTGACTCCGCTAACGGTGTGTCTGGGTCGCCGTATCTTCCGCCACGCTGGTCACCTCCCACATCAGATGGTGTTGTTTCTGGAGAACCACCACCGCCCTCACTTAATCCTTCTTCTATAAGACTAAGCACGATAGGATTAGAGTATGTAACCTGCGGGAATCCTAACTGCGGAGGCTGATAACTTAGAATGTTATTCGCTATTGGAAATGCTTCACGATACTGTTGTGTTCCTGGTTGATATAACAATCCACCCTGACCGCCAAACGGACTCATGCCTGTATATGCAGAGTAATCAAGGGCTTGAGGCGCTGAATATTCTGGCACTAGCATTGGGAAATATACGTTTCGTTGAGCGGCTTCTTGAATAGGGGAAGGCCCAACCTCAACACGCGCAAGCGGTGCGCTAGGTGCGCTAGGTGCAGAAGCGGAACCCTGTTGCCAAAACGCTTTGCCCTCTGGCTCAAGTGCTACGTTTTTGTTTTTCCAATTTACAAAACTATTCCGCCAAGATTCCCAAGCTTGCTTGTTGTCAGTCGGAGAAATAATAGAGCCTCCAGCCCTGTCATAACCTAGTTGTTTAGCGTGGGCCAGTACATCTTCTTGCTCTCTGCGCCAAGCCATACCATCCCCACCAAATGCTTTTTTGACTGCGTTTTCACACATTTTTAAAACCTCTTGTTCCCAAACAGCATTACCCTGCCGTTGTTATCGTAAGTTACACCTGTATCCAAGTCGTCAGTAATAGGTTTCAATAGCATTACGCTATACCCATTATCGCTAAAGTTATACTTCAACATAAATGGTAGCGGTTCATCAAAGCCAAACTTATCGTATGCGGCTACCAACAGTACAGAAAACATTATTAACTCTACTTCATTCTTTTTAGCAAACTCTTGTATGCGATCCCACTCGTCTTTCTTTTTTGAGTCTTCTACCAAAGACCCACAGACGGTATTACCTCTTCCATTTCCTGTTCCGACGACTCCCGCATACGAGCAAGCAATGTTTCCAAACGCTCTTGCTCCTGCTGTCGTTCCTTCTTTGTCATACTCTGATACGACAACTGGTTTTCCAAACGTAAGAGCGTACTCGATTCTTTTTCTGAATTCTGCTTCACCTATTTCTTTTGCCCATCCTGTTTGTAGATAGATAACATCTGCATTTTTGTAATAAGCCTGCAATCTTTCGGTATTCTGGTCAGCAATCATGTGCGGAGTAAGGTGAACACCAATAGGTTTGTTAACTCCTTTTTTGCGTAACTCTTTTACAAGAGTGTTAACCTGTTCAGCACTGTAATACTCATCACACTCAAGACAGACCACATAATGGCTAACAAGATCGTCAACCGCATCAACAACTTTATTTTGGTAATCAATCTGATTCTGTAAACCCAGTTTATAAACGTCTGGAGAATCGTCTGAAACGAGCCATACGACGGGCTGTATGCCGCTACTACGCAACCTGTTAAGGCGGTTGCGCCAATAATCCCTATCAATCCCATTTACATATCCAAAGTCTTTGGCGGTACTTC
>Ga0208547_1002096_pt1 | contig 10780 bp, 3 predicted proteins | sample DEB08_DNA_5_FD_185501 | JGI IMG/M metagenome (GOLD analysis project Ga0208547, IMG submission 185501) | Aqueous microbial communities from the Delaware River and Bay under freshwater to marine salinity gradient to study organic matter... | ecosystem: Environmental > Aquatic > Marine > Coastal ... | reverse complement strand
GTCGTTGGGCGAGCAACCCAGCAGAGGTCACAGTGAGCGCTGGTGATGCCGATGCTGGTGATGGTGGGGATTCCGGCGGTGACGCAGACTCGGACACCGAAGCCACGACGCCGGTAACGACACCAACAACTACCGCACCTACAGGCACAACTGCTGTGCCGTCGCTGGCTGAGGTGATGGCACTTCCAGAAGGTGTTCTTCTTGACGTGCCGTCGATGACCGCCGGTGGCGAAATCAATGTGACCGTAGGAGGCTTTACCGCTGGTGACATGGTGCGGCTGGTTGTGGCATCAGACCCGCAGGTGCTTGGTACAGCGGTTGCAAGTGCAGCTGGCTCGGTCACTCTGAGTGGTGCGATCCCGCTAGATCTGTCAGTTGGCGAACACACGCTCGCCGTCATTGACGGTGATGGGTCGGGATTCCGTCAGACGATTACGGTGACGGCCGCAATGCTGCCTGCCACCGGATCGGATTCATCTCTGATGTTCCCGGCGTTGATGGTTGCTCTCGGCTTGGCGGTGCTCCTGATGAGCCGACGTCGCGTTATCTGAGGCCGCTCGCTACCAGGTCGAGCTTTGGCTAGCCGGAGACTCTCCGCCCAGCCAACGGCGACCCACCGGTTACCGTCCGGTTACCGAATCAGTGGCTGACAGGGGCAAATAGCGGCAATCAGTGGCGGATGCTGCGATTGCGGAAAATCAGCGTTTGGCCTGCATACGCTGTGTTTTCAAGGGTGCCCTCGGCAGGATTCGAACCTGCGCACACGGCTCCGGAGGCCGATGCTCTATCCCCTGAGCTACGAGGGCGGGATGACGCATAGCGATGCTACCGGCACGTGTAGAGCACCATGCCTGCGGGCTCAGCGTTGCGGTATGAAGGCCGCCGACCTGGCTACATGGCTGACCGAGCGCATTCAACTGAATATCTGGCGAGCACGCGGGCCGGAGGCTCGGGCAGTGTCTACCATCGGGCACATGTCCGGCCTCCGGCCCAACGTGTTGTTGATCACCCTCGACCAGTTCCGCGCCGACGCGATGTCGTGCGCCGGGCACCCGTTGGTGCGGACCCCGAACCTCGATCGTTTGGCCGCGGTGGGGGTGCGATTCGCACGGCATCACTCCCAGGCCGCTCCCTGTGGGCCAGGCCGCGCCAGTTTGTACACCGGCATGTATCAGGCCAACCATCGCGTGGTCGCCAATGGTGCGCCGCTCGACGATCGATTCGATCAGATCGCTCGGCTGATGCGACGCGCCGGTTATGTCCCAACGCTGTTCGGCTACACCGATCAGTCGCTCGACCCAGCCCTCGCGGATGGCCCCGAGGACCCTCGGTTGCATACCTATGAAGGTGTGCTCGATGGTTTCGAGGTTGAAGCGGCGCTGTTTCAAGGGTGTGCCGAGTGGCTCGACTGGTTGCGTGAACGTGGCCACGACGTGCCCGCTCACACCGGCCATCGGCCCGACCACGACGTGGTCATCGGCGTGCTCGCGGCCGAACCCGAGCGCCCTGCAGACCACTCCATTTCGGCATATCTCACCAATCGGTTCATCGACTGGCATGCGACAGGAACTCGCCCGTACGAACCGTGGTTTGCGCACCTGTCGTATCTCCGTCCGCATCCTCCGTATGCCGCAGCCGGGCGTTTCTCGACCATGTACGACCCCGCCGACACCGGTGAACCGCACCCCATTCCAGAGCGGCGCCACCCGTATCACGATCTCGTACTTGCAGTTCCTGAGGCAACCGCTCCGGCTGATCCCTCGGAACTCGCGCATATGCGAGCGCAGTACTTCGGCATGGTCAGCGAAGTCGATCATCAACTCGGACGGGTCTGGGATCACTTGGTTGCAACCGGTCAATGGGAAACAACGATGATCGTGCTCACCGCCGACCATGGTGAGCAACTCGGTGATCAGGGCCTGCAGGAGAAGCTCGGGTACTTCCCGTCGAGCTACCACATTGGGTGCATTGTCCGAGATCCAGGTCGACCTGATGCGCATGGGTCGACAGTTGATGCCTTCACCGAGAACATTGACGTGCTGCCCACCATTGCCGAAGCGGTCGGTGTGCCGGTGCCGTTGCAGTGCGACGGCTTCCCGCTCACACCATTTCTTGACGGGAGGACCCCTGCGCACTGGCGAAGTGCAACGCACTGGGAGTACGACTGGAGGTCTGTGTACACCCTGATGGGTGTTGCCCCGCAGTGGCCCTGGGATCGGCGTCTTGAACGAGCGAATCTTGCCGCCGTTCGCACCGAGGATCATCTCTTCGTGCACTTCGGTGACGGGTCACAGTGGTGCCTTGACCTGGCCGCCGATCCGGGCGGGTCGGTGGTCGTTGACGATCCAGAGCTTATTTCATCACTCGCGGGTCAGATGCTGACGTGGAGGGCTAACTCTCTCGATCGACGGCTTGCGGGCATGCTCACTCTCGATGGCGGTATCGGCCGCACCCCGTGAACGACGACGCGTCACACCAAGCGGAGCGGTCCGCGTTGACACACCTGATGCGTACTGTGGGATCCGTGGGATGTGAACTTCATGTCGACGTGGGGCTGAACCCCCTCGCCGATCGGCTGATCGATCGGCTTGTCGATGTGCCCGCCGAGCCGTTTGCCGAGGAGCTTGTTGTTGTCCCAACCGATGGTGTTCGCAGCTGGCTTAGCCATGTCATCGCCCGTCGCATCGGTGTGTGCGCCAACGTACGGTTCGTCTACCCCGGTGCGCTCATCACCGAGTTACTCGACGATGTCGTCGACGTTGCCACCATTGAACACGCCGATGTTCCCCAGCGCGGTCGATGGTCGACAACCACACTCACATGGGCGGTCCTTGCCGAATTGGCGGCGGATGGGCACCCCGATGTCATTCGGGCTCGAGCCATTGCCGACCTGTTTGACCAGTACACCTTGCATCGGCCGCATATGGCGCGGCACTGGGGGCAGGGCCACGATGTCGATGGTCTCATCGACGACCTCGACGGGTTGCATACCTGGCAGCCCGACCTCTGGCGTCGCGTGCGGACACGGCTTGGGGGAGTGACCGACGCGGAACTTCTCCGCGACCAGGTGGATGCCCTCGCCGAGGGCACGCCAGGGTCGGGCGCTCATCCGCGCGTGTCGATCTTTGGCATCACCGCGTTGCCGCATCCCCATCTTGAAGTGCTGGCCGCCGCCTCACGTCATCGCGATATCGCAGTCTTTGCACCCACGACGTCGCCGGCGCGGTGGGAACACATTCGCGGCATGGTCGCTGAACCACTGCGGCATCCGGTCGCCCGTGATGTCGTACCTCGTCCGGGCACGGGGCATCGGCTCGCTGGTGCGTGGGGTCGCCCCATTGATGATGGGCACCTGTTGCTGCTCGATATGGCAGCGGCGGCGAACGGAACTGTTGTTGGGCCGCAGACGGCTCCGAGCATGTCGACCACGCTGTTGGCTCGCGTCCAAACCGACATCGCCGACGATGCCATCGCGCCATCACAGTGTTCAACAGATTCCTCGTTGGTGTGGCATCGCACCTTCGGCATCGGCCGGCAGGTGGAGGTACTTCGTGATCACCTTCTGCACCTTCTCGACGAGCCCGCATCAACGGGGAGCGCTCCGTTGGAGCCACGCGACATCGTGATCTTGACCCCTGACGTCGAAGCCGTTGCTGGTTTGGTGGAGAGCACCTTTGCGGGTGACCCCGCTCATGGTCTTACCGCACTGCCAGTACAGATCGCCGATCGTTCCCTCGGCCGAGAGAACCCCGTCGCTGCCGTTGCGATCGCTGTGCTGGCCATGCTCGACGGTCGATTCCGCATCGATGACCTCATCGATCTCATATCGACAGATGCCGTTCGTGAACGTGCCGGCCTCAGCGCCGACGATGTCGTTCGACTCGTTGAGCTTCTCGTCGATGCCAATGCTCGATGGGGTCTAGATGCCATGTCCCACACCGATGCCGGTGTGAGTGGGGTCAATGCGTTCACACTCACCGATGCCCTTGATCGAGTGATGATGGGCGGGTTGACCGGTGTGGCTGGCCCCGAGCTCGTGGCGGGGGTCGCCCCGTCCACCCGAGCGGGAACCGATGACCTTGCATTGGTGGGCGCGGCGCTAGGTATCGCCGACACTCTCGAGCGTGCATACCGAGAACTGAGCGAGTTCGACACCGCCGATGTGTGGATCCGTCGACTGCGCCATGTCATCGACGACCTCGTCGCGCTTGATGATGAGCGCACCTATTCATGGCGTGCGCTCGACCGGGTTGTTGACGACATCACCGACGCCATCGAGGTCGCTCGGTGTACCACCCCGGTGGATCCCGCGCAGATGTCGCTCTTGGTCAGGCGGGTGCTGTCATCTACGGCGGGGCGACCGCGTTTCGATACGGGACGCATCACCGTGTCGTCGCTCACCGCCCTGCGCGGCGTTCCGCATCGGGTGGTGTGCCTGCTGGGTATGGACCACGGCGTGGAACCTGCGTCCACACACCGCTCCGACGACCTTGCGGCTGCCGCGCCATGCCTTGGCGACCGCGACCCGCGAGCAGAATTCCGCGCGCAGGTCCTCGACGCGGTCATGGCCGCTGGCGACCATCTCATCGTGTGCTCCACCGGGTTCGATGTGCGGTCACGCGCCGAGCTGCCGCCCGCAACAGTGGTCGAGGAACTCTCTGACCTTGTCGAGGTGATGACCGGGGGTCACGACCACATCATTGATCATCCTCGCCAGGGGTGGAGCGAGTCTGCGTTCATGCCGCACCCTCTCGTGGGCCATGCTCCGTGGAGCTACGACACGGCCGCCGCCGAGGCCGCCCTCGCTCGCCGTCATCAGAGCAACATTGCTGTCACGGTGCCGGTACTCGAGGCGCCACCGGTCGCGTTGGTGGCACCACGTGATCTGCAGCGCTCGGTGTCGAGCCCGGTGCGAACCTTTGTTAACGATCGCCTCGGTATTGCGATGTCCGACCGTGAAGAAGAGCAGCTCAATGTCGACATTCCGCTCGCTGTCGACCCCCTCGATCAGTTCAACCTGCGCCAGCGTCTCGTCGATGGGGCGCTGAGCGGGGCGTCACCCACTGCCTGGGATACGTACCTGGCTCGGGCGGGCGACATTCCTCCCGCTGGCTTCGCCAAGGATGCACTCGCCGCTGCTCGTCAGACAGCTGAGGCGTTCTCCATGGCGCTCGTCACCGATGCTGCAGATCTTGGAATTCCTGATCTGGCACGTCGGCCGATGGATGCGGTGGCACTGCCGGTACGCACGACGGTCGAGGTGCCCGAAGTGGGACCGGTGGTGATCGAGGGCGAAATCGATGGCGTGGTTCGTGGCGACGGTGTCGCCGCTCTGGTCGATGTCCGGGCGTCAACCATCACCGACGAACACCGACTTCATGCCATGGTCAACCTGGTGCTCGCTGCGCACATGGAACCGACCACCACGTGGGTGTCGCTGCTGTATCGCCACGAGAAAAGCGATGCGGTCTGCGAACAGATACGGCTTCGCCCCGATGCCGATGTAGCCGATCTGGTCACACTCATCATCGATCGACATCAGCGTGCGCTGTGCACGCCGTTGCCGTTCTTCGCCGGTGTTGCCGCCGCAACAGCAGCCAACAACCACAAAGCGTGTGCTGCGGCATGGAACGGCAACAGGGTGAGGCCCGGCGAACGAGGGCGCCCATGGAATCAACTCTTCTTCGATATCGATCTCGATGAACTGTTGGCACTGCCGGCGCTTCATGACGAGATCGCACAGGTGTATCTGCCGCTGATCGATGCGGTGGATGTCACTGCGCGAACCGGGACCGAGGTCACGCAATGACGGCAACATCGTTCGATATCTCGATGGTGCCCGCACCTGGGCTCACCGTGATCGAGGCGTCTGCGGGAACCGGCAAGACGTTCTCCCTCGCGGCGTTGACGGTGAACGCCATCGCCGATGGACGTATCACAGCACGTGAACTCTGCACCGTCACGTTCACCGAGGCGGCCACGGCCGAACTGCGGAGCAGGCTGCGTCGTCGCATCGCTCGTGGGGTCGCTCTCCTCGATGACCCCGCCGTGGTGGCAGATCCTGCTGCCGCATCGCTAGTCGATCGTGACCCGGTCGATCAGTTGCTGCTGACGGGCAGCGCTGATGACCGGCGGGCACGCCACGAGCGCCTTGTTGCCGCTCTCACCGACGTTGATGCGGCCACTGTGTCGACGATCCATGGATTCTGCCAGCGGTTGTTGGCCATTGCCGGCGCACCGCAGGCCGACATCACTACCGATGCCGACGACGTCGCCGACGTTGTGCGCGACCTGGTGTTGGCGGCAGGGCTCTCGGACGATGACGTCATCGCCACCGTCGATCTCAAGCGGTTCATTGCCGCAGTGAGCCGGCGACTCGCCAACCCCGAGGTGGCGATGTTGGCCGACGACCACCCGGTGACGGCCGCAGTGGCGCATGCTGTCGATCAGGCAGTGGAGCGTGTGCGAGCGACGAGGTCACACTGGGGGCGACGCACTTTTGATTCGATGCTCGTGGATGCTCACGAGGTACTCCACGATCCCACCATCGGACCGCGCCTGATTACAGAGCTCCGTTCTCGGTACGGCCTGGTGATGATCGATGAGTTCCAGGACACAAACGTCGTGCAGTGGGAGATCTTCCGCACGGCATTTCTCGACCCGGCATTCGGCCCGGCGACCCCGGTGGTCGTCGTCGGCGATCCCAAACAGTCGATTTATCGCTTCCGTGGTGCGGAGCTGTCGGCCTACCTCGCTGCCGTGAACTACGCGACCACGACCGGCGGTGTGGTGACCACCTTGTCTACCAACTGGCGATCCGATCAGGGGTTATTGCGCGGCCTCGACGCGATGATGGCCGGGGTTACCTTCGGCGACCCATCGGTGGTGTTCCAGTCCGTTGATGCCGGTCGGGCTGGCGAGTCGGGAGTCGTCGACCCGCGGTCGTCGTCGCCGTTCATCATCCGAGCGCTTGGTCCGGTGGAACCGGGCGGCAAAATCACTGCTGACCCCGCGAGGGAACTCGCCGTTGACGACCTGGTGGCTGAGGTCACTCGACACTTGTGCGAGGTCACGATCGCCGGTGATGACGGCGCACCGCGTCGCGTTCGGCCCGACGACATTGGCATCTTGGTGCGCTCCAACAACGATGCCGTGGTGTTGGCCAGCGCACTGCGTGGCGCTGGGGTTCCGGTGTCGGTCAGCGGAGGCGATTCCGTTGTGAACTCAGCTGGTGGCCGACATTGGGCGGCTCTCATTGCGGCAATGCAACGACCCACGTCGCCGTCGTCAGCGCGCCGTGTGGCGCTCAGCATCTTCGGTGGAATGACTGCCGACGAGGTCGCACATCTCACCGACGACGGCCAAAGTGCCATCACCGAATGGCTACGTGGTCTCGTCGACGACCTTCAGCGTGGTGGCTTGCCGCGATGTATGGGAACACTCCGCCAGCGGGGTTATGCCCGACGTCTGCTGGCCACCATCGGCGGTGAGCGCGACCTCACCGATATCGATCACATCGCAGAACTGATGCAACGCCCCACCGGGGGCCGGGGCTGCAGCCCAGCTCGGCTTGCCGCGGTGCTCAACGATCTCGCCGGCGTGTCGGGTGACCCGGTGCTCGGCGAGGCCGTCGATCGTCGCCTCGATCGCGACGATGACACAGTCAAAATCATGACGGTGCACAAGGCCAAAGGCCTGGAGTTTCCCGTGGTGATGTGCCCCCTTCTGTGGACATCAGCCGACCGAATCCAGGGCACGATGGTGCATGCCCATGTGGCCACTGGCGTCGGGGGGCATCGGTTGATCGATACCGGGTGGGTGTATGGCTCGGCCACAGCCAGCATCGATTCGTTGGCGAAGGGCGAAGAGGAGGCTGAAGCATTTCGCCTGCTGTATGTGGCTGTCACGCGTGCCGCTCAACGCCTGGTGCTGTGGGAGGTGCCGGCGTACACCTGGCGCTTTCAGCCGTTGCGGAAGATCTTCGCTCAGACGTGCGACAACGACCTTGTCGCGTTGGCGGCCCGCTCTGATGGTGCCGTCGACGTGCAGGTGTCCTCTACCGCTGGCACCGTCGTCGACGTCGCGGTAGATGCGGTACCTGACACTAATCTCGCGGCTGCAACCTTCGACCGAGAGCTCACGACAACCTGGCGTGTGTGGTCGTTCTCCTCCATCAACCGTGCAGTCGACGACGACCGCCACCATGGGATTGTCGAACCACCGGTTGTGACCGGTGGCCTTGATGAACCCACCGACAGTCACTCGGGAGAGGGTGCTCATCCACTGGCGCCGGCTGGCCCCACACCAGATGAAACGGAATCGGCCACGACGTTGCGGACCGTTCCCGGCTCAGCTGCGTTTGGCACCTTGGTGCACCGCATTCTCGAAGTCACCGACTTCACTGCCGCCGACCTGAATGAGGAGCTTCTCGACAACACGATGGACGCCATGCGCTACCGGCGGATGCCGATGGCTCCGCAGCAGTTGGCTGCAGGGCTGTCCGATGCAGTGCGCGCCCCTCTCGGTGGTCCCCTGGGGGGACATCGGCTCGCAGATATCTCGCGTGGTGATCGCCGTGATGAACTGGACTTCCTCTTCCCGCTGGCCGCGATGTCAGCAGCCGATATCGCCCGGATTGTCAGCGAGGCGCTCGCCCTAGATGACCCGCTTGCGGGCTGGTTTCGTGCAGCAGCAGACGGGGTGCTCCACGTGGATATCGAGGGCATGCTGACCGGGTCGATCGACCTTGTGGCCCGTGTCGACGGCCGCTACGTGGTCGCCGACTACAAGACCAACCGCATCAGCGACAACGCCGCATTCACCCAGGCGGAGATGATCGGCGAGATGGAACGCCACGGCTACCCGTTGCAGGCGGTGCTGTACCTGGTCGCCCTTCGGCGCTACCTCACCTTCCGGTTGCCCGAGGTCGACGTGGACGACTGCATTGGCGGTGCGGCCTATCTCTTCGTGCGGGGGATGACCCCAACATCAACACCGGTGACTGTCGGTGACCAGGTTCCCGGTGTGATGTGGTGGACTCCGCCACCAACGGTCATTGCTCAACTTGATGCCGAGATCGCCCCGGAGGTGCGCCGTGGTCGCTGAACTTTGGTCGCGTCGACACCTTGTTGGCGCACTAGATCCATGGGTCCGAGCAGGTGTCGTCACCGCAGGCGACGCTCACGTGGCGGCCAGCGTCTGCGCGCTGTGTGGCGAATCGGATCCAACGGTGGCTCTGGCCGTCGCATGTGCAGTGGGTGCGCCTCAGATGGGCCACTCAGCGGTATCGGCGCGTCATGCTCATGAACAATTCCCCGCCTCCCTCGACGACGCCGATGGAGCCGATGACCCGTTGGCAACCCCAGGCGAGATCGAGCCCACCGCAGCGGCCCTGTCCGTCGAATGGCCCGTTGATCGAGTGGCATGGCTCGAACGTGTCGCATCATCGCCGGTCGCGAACCAGCCAACGTCACCGTTGGTGGTCGATGGGGGACTCATCTATTCCCGTCGTTTCTGGGCCAACGAAGTCACGGTGGCCGAACACGTCGCCCGGCTCGCCGCGACACCTGTGGCGACTGGCGAGTTCCGCATCGATGATGTTGCCGGGGTCCTCAAACTTGACGCCGGGCAGCTCGCGGCCGTGCAGCGGTGCCTGGGTGGCGCCCTCGGTGTGCTCGTCGGTGGGCCGGGAACAGGCAAGACCCGCACGGTCGCGGCGTTACTTGCTGCTCTGTATGACCGCCATGGGGTCGAGTTGTCGGTGGCGCTCGCGGCACCTACCGGTAAAGCCGCGGCCCGCATGGCCGAGAGCGTGGCCGATGCCATCGGTCTTCTGGCGAATTGCACCGATCAGGCCCTTGTGGCTGTGGCCGCGGAGATGCAACGCCTTGAACCCTCCACGGTGCATCGATTGATCGGCAGTCGGCCCGGCGACGGATCCACGCGATATCACGCCGGTCATCGGATGCCGCACGACGTTCTCATCGTTGATGAGGCATCGATGGTCTCGCTGCCGCTCATGGCACAGTTGTGTGCAGCGATGCGGCCCGATGCCCGCCTGATCATCGTGGGCGATCCCGGACAGTTGGCCAGTGTTGACGCCGGGTCGGTTCTGGGCGACATCGTCGGTGCGGGCGCCCCGGTCGCAGATCGAGTGACCACACTTGTGGAGAGTCGTCGGTTCCCCTCACACAGCCAGATTGGGCGATTCGCTGCGGCGGTGCGCGCCGGCGACGCCGACATGGCGGCAACGCTGCTGCGCGAACCAAGTGAGCCGTGGCATGAGGACGGCCCTGCCGTGTTGTTGCACGCGCCCACAGCCGATGGCGTCCTTGCCGACATTGTGGAGAGCGCTGTCGACGCTGCCGGTGCGGCGCGGGCCGGCGATATCTCGTCGGCGCTGGCATCGCTTGGCCAGCGACGCATTTTGTGTGCTCACCGCCGCGGGCGCCGAGGCGTGAGCTGGTGGAACCGTGAGATCGAACATGCAATGACGGCCTCGGGTGTGGCCACAACCGGCATGTACGCCGGGCGGCCACTGATGATCACCGCGAATGACGCCACGAGGGGATTGTTCAACGGCGATCTGGGGATTGTGGTCCGTGATGAGGCAGGCCTTGGAGTGATGTTCCCCGGCGCGGATGGGCCTCGCCGAGTGTCGCCTTCCCAGATCGAGGCGATGGAGACAGTGCACGCGATGACCATCCACAAAAGCCAGGGATCGGAGTTCGATCACATCGTGGTCGTGCTGCCCTCGGCGACGTCGCCGTTGGCCACGCGT
>Ga0208547_1002095_pt1 | contig 10781 bp, 26 predicted proteins | sample DEB08_DNA_5_FD_185501 | JGI IMG/M metagenome (GOLD analysis project Ga0208547, IMG submission 185501) | Aqueous microbial communities from the Delaware River and Bay under freshwater to marine salinity gradient to study organic matter... | ecosystem: Environmental > Aquatic > Marine > Coastal ... | reverse complement strand
ATGGTGCCGCCCAAGAAGCAGCCAAACAATGGAAGCTGAAATCAACAGCAGGTATCGACGCATACCTACACACGGAGGACGCACAATGAAACCAATGTGGGAATGGACACAAAACGAGAGAAGAGAAGCGTTATTCCGCGAATACTACGACAGCAACCCAGACATGACCATCCTGCAAACACACGGAGGAAGCACAATGAAACCAATGTTCGAATGGACCCACGACGAGATCCGCGACTACTACGACAGCAACCCAAACCTGACCATCCTAACATACGCTGGTATGTTGGGACTAACCGGAGGTGAGGTCAAAGCAATCCTGCTAACAGACGGTAGCGCCGTCGATAAGGAAGAAGAGGCCATGGCGGAAGAAATGGGAATGTACTGCACCCCATACAATCCACAAGAAGACTGCTAACACCGAAGGATACCCGGCTCCTACGTCGCTGGGTATCCTTCTCATCAAAAGAAATATAAGGCGTCCTCGTTCCTCGGACTCTTTGGTTTAGTGGTCCTCGTTCCTCGGACACCCAAGTCGTACCTCCTTGGGCCCCGTGGCCCCCCGTCGCTGACGCTCCTCCCCCCAAACCGTGAAATGGTGTCCTTCGGACTCTCTATCCTAGTTCCCATCCCCGGCAAGCCCGGGCCGGGAACCCGCCGCGCCAGAGTCGCAAGGCTCAGGCGCGAGCCGCAAGGCATAATATCAGCGGCAGCAGAGCCGCAAGGCTTCGAAAAGAGACGCAAGGTCCTCGAAACTCTGCCCCTCAGCCCCCTCAATCCCCTTTTCAAGAAGCTCGGGCCCCTTATCACCCCCAAATAAATATATTCTCTTGGTCGAGAGGGCCTTTACCAAGTAGAAATTATTGCCTCCACGAGCCCAATAAGCCATATTCCACGCGATTTGATGCGGAGATATTTTTGGTTTATTATTTTTCGTTACTTTTAGCTCCGCCCAAAAAGAAATACCATCCCAGATTGCATGAACGTCAGGTACACCACCGCCATGCTTGTTTTCTATGCGGGTTGCGAAGCATTTCTCAGGCAGATTTTTCCTGATCGTGTTCCAAAAGTTGGCCTCCGGTCCTCGGCTCATCCGTTATATCCTCATATGATCCCTCGATTGTGAATGCTTGAGGGTATTTCTTTTGTAAATCGGAAAGCCGTGCCACAATCTCATCGCGGGATAGCTGGTCTATCTGGTTGATATTCTCCCGACGATCCACAGTCAAACCACCCAATGCTGCGCGGATTTTTTCTGCGTTGATGGCCGCTGAAAACTGGCCCGCGTCCTCCGCCCCTTCGGAAAGTTGTTGGAGGCGTTGTAGCTGCCCAATGGTGGTCACGCCGTAGCGCCGTTCTCGCTCCTCCCTGAGCTCCTTTATGTATTCGAGCACATGCGGATAGTCTCTGCCGTTTAACAGCACTGAGGCGCGCAGGTTTGCGAGATCAGCGGCATATCCTGCCTTTCTCGCGCATTCCGTATTCGAGTAGATCCCCTCGACAATGTGCCGAGCAAAAGTTTTCTGTCGATTAGTCAGTTTCTGGATTTTCCCAGCCATTTAAAATCCTCCGTATATAAGCAGTTTTATACCCCCTGTTTACAATCACAGTCAAATCTTGAAGGGTTTGAAATTTGCCTAGTTGTCAAAAAGGGGGGGTGTTTACGTTTCTAACGTAAACCGTTTACGCGGTGTTTACCTTTAAGGCAGGGGTTTAAACTACTGTATAACAACAATAAAACCCATGTGTTTACAGAGTTTACACCAAAAACGTGTTTTGAAAAAAAAAAAAAACGGAGAGGGGGGTCAAAAAACTGTATACAGGGGGTTGCAGTAAACATTATTTATCCTATATAACTTCTTACATACCTATTCATTCAATTCAATCTAGGAGTATCGATATGACGACAGTCACCTATAATTTACCTGCCTTTTGGGCCACTGCGCTGTTCTACGATGACACCAGTGCCTTTGAATCCTATGAGGATGACAAGCAATTCCAAGATTTCTGCGCCTATATGCTCAAGGAGCATGGTTCGTCCGAGCCAGTAGACTGCACAGATGAGCCCCATTTCACGAAATGGCATGACGCCACCCGTTTTGGTGTGCTTGCGTGTGATGTGTTGGAGTATACGTTTATTGAGGGTCGCGGCAATCCGACGACGAGCGCGATGGTGACACTTTCGCACACTATGGAGGGTTGATTGATGGAGATTGATGAGGGGCATTATCATGCGCTTTCTGAACGGTCGCATGATTGTGACTGGGGACCGTGTACAATTTACACTGCAATGAACGAGAGTTTTTATTTTGTGGTTTATCATGACCATGACCGTATTTCTGTACATCACAGAGGGGAGGAGGACTGATGGCTTATAATGGTTGGAGTAATTTTGAAACTTGGTTGGTTCAGTTGTGGTTGGGTGATGTGTTGGACGCTGACAAGGAGGAGGGTGCTGTGATCACTGCTGATTACATCAAGCAGATGGTTGACGAGATGGCTTCGGATTTGCTTGACGGTCCTGACGCTAACGGTTTCATTACTGACCTATTTAACTGCGCTTTGGGTGAGATTGATTACGCGGAGCTTGCTTCGCATTATGAGGAGGATGAGTGATGATTCGGGATATTGAGATACGGGCCAAGCGTCCTTCTTTGGAGGAGGCTCAGGCTATTGTTGGTGGTTTGATTGAGATTGTGATCGACGATGGTGAGAAGCAGTTGATTGTGAACGAGGAGGGGTTGTTATTGGGTTTACCGTTTAATGAGACGGCCAGTGGCATGACGGGTCGGTATATAGTGGGTCCAGCGTTACTGCTTACTGGGGAGGCGATGTTAGACTGATGGCATATTTATTTGATCAGGAGATACTGAATATTGGCGTGTACCGCCCTGAGTTGAGCACGAAGGATGGTCCTGTGGTTCATTCATTTGACAATGGGATTGCGGAATACAGTGCGTCTGTCATGCGGGATCATTTCTGCACGGCGGAAAAGACTGCCCGCATGTTTGGTGGTGATATCAAGTTATGCGTTTATGTGGAGTTTTCGGTTGCGGGGATTGCCTCGCATACGGGTTGGAAAAACTTGGAAGATTACAATGACATCACTGACGAGCCGAGGGTTAAGCGGTGGCGTGTTGTAGTTGAGCAGCGAAACGTGTTCTACGAAGAAGCCGAAACAGCAGAGGAGGCACGGCGCATTGCTGTAGAAGACCGCATCTGGGATGACCACCAAAGCGGCTTCAGGCGCGCAAAGGATACCTATGATTTTGAAATCAGCGTGGAGGAGGATGCGTGATGTTTAGTTTTGATTGTTTGGAAGAGGGTACGATGACGTTGGACTGGGATCCGGCGTCATACAAGACGAAGGCTGGTGCGGCGAAGGGTTTGTACCGAGCGTTGTGCAAGTGGTGTGAGATGGTTGGCATGGATCCGAGTTACGAGGTTCACATCAAGACCCCAGAGGAGCGCAAGGCGCAGGGGTACGAAAAGTTTTGGCATGTATCGTTTGAGGCTGGTCCGTATGAGTGGGCTGTGTTTGCTTCGATGCAGTTGCCTGATTGCAAGTGGGGATATGTTGAGCCGTATTACAGCTTTGAGTTGGATTTTGTATCATGAGGGAGCTTAACGGTTGGTATGAGAATGAGTGCGGCGCGGTTCCATTTACGATGCCTGCTAAGACGTTATTGAACGCGGTTGTGAAGATGCGTGAGATGGACGCGGATTTTGGTCACACTGACATGGAGGTGAATTGGGGCACGTTGGACGATTACGAGGACGTAGGATCGATTATTTATAAACTGTTGGAGGAAGATCAATGAGAAGAAAGGTTCAGGATATTATTCGTATATCGCGGCATTGGAGCGGTGAGACGTACAACGTTGATTTGTTGTCTGCGATGGGTCGCGGGGAATACATGGGTGTTGGCAAGGAGTTTGATGTTTCTCTGGACGTTGCGGAGAGCGCTGCGGCGCGGTTGTGTCGATTGTATGACGCGGTGTTAGAGAAGAAAGGTTTTGATGATGAGTGATCCGAGACACGCGATGATATTTGAGTGTTCAGAGAATGATTTTTGGTTGAACATAGTTCCGACTACGGAGACGGAGGACGGTTGTTTAGGGGATGGTAGTCCTTTGGCGGCAAAAACGTATGGTCCTTTTGGTTCTGTTGAGGAGGCTCGGGAGTATGCTGATGATTGTTTTCAGAACACGGGGTTTGTGATTCCGTTGTATGTGGACAAGTGGAGAGAAGGGATAAGGGGTTATTAATATGGGAAGGATTAAGAATATGTTGATCGAGGCGATGGAGACGCCGATTATGGATGCGTGTAGCGAGTGTCGAGGTTCGGGAATGGTTGAGGTTGATGTTGTGCGCCCGCATGGTTTTGGTCGTGATGTTGGTGTTATTGACGGTGTTTTGGAGGATTGTTCTGCGTGTGGTGGTGTTGGAGAGGTGGAGCGATTGTGTGCGTGTGGTGAGTGGGTGACATCGATTCGCGGTGATGCTGCGTTGGTTTGTGAGGAGTGTGTGTAATGACGAGTAGTGAGTTGGAAGAAATCTTTAGAAAAGTTTTTGGAAAGGACTGGTAGAATGGATAATAGGGTTTGCATGTTTTACGTCACTGATCGTTTAGATGATATTATAAACGGCGAGGATCCTAAAAAGTTTAGGGATGAGTGCATTTATAATTTGGGGGTGAACGCTCGGCGTCCTGTGGTTGATCCCAAGCCTTCGAAGGGCGTTGCTTTGCGCGAGTGGTTGCGAGACAGCGGCCTGTCGGCGCTTGAGTTTAGCAGGCGCTTGGATGTTTCTCAGCCTACGTTATCGCGTTGGATGTTGGGGAAGGCGTTGCCTACGGTTGATCATGCGTTGAAGATTGAGGCGGCAACGGGCGGCGCTGTATCCTGTGACACATGGAGGAAGCGCAGTGGGTGATCAGGAGCTAACGAAGTTTCAGGCAGCGCAGTTGCGTTGGCTGAAACGTCAGGTCGATGCGTTGCAGGAGGAGCGTTACCGTTCAGACGCAAGGCCCAATGTGCAGCGTGAATTGTTTGCGGCGCGTGAGGAGTTGGATACTTACGTTAGCAACCTTCGGGAGATTGGTAAGCAGATATGAAAAGTGCTCAAATATTAATGAAACAAATAAAAAAGTTTTCTGATGCAGTGCAGGATGAATCTCACTGTTCCTTAAATCATTTCGCAGTCTTTGCCCAGATATGTAAAGACCAGCCTGTGCGATTGCACGATTTACAGAACTCTTTGGGGTATCATAAGTCCACAACCTGTCGGTTGGTTCATGCGTTGTCAGATTACCACAGGGGTAAAAGAACCCCTGCTAAACTTGTGGAGGCGACAATGATGTTAGAGGACCGTAGGCACAGGATAATTCGTCTAACTTTAAAGGGTAAGGCTTTGATGGATGAGATGTTCGGGGATTCTGAGATATGAACACATACAAGCGTGATAAGTATGAGGACATTTACCGTCAGGCATGGTTGGCGCAGAACGTCAAGGACAAGGCGGACAATCCGCGTTGGAATGGTGGGATAAGCAACAGTGCGTTGAACGGGTTCACGAAGCATACGTCTGTGAACAAGGGTGGGCGTCCGAAGTTGGAGTTATCCAAAGTTGCTGCGGTGTTAAACAATTTGTTGCATCGGGAGATTAGTTTGAACGATGCTGCGGATATTATGGGCACGACGGTTAAGTCGCTGCGCCAGATTAAATCGAGATACAATTTACCGAGGAGCGAGGATGGACCCGAGACTGACGAGTATCAAGAAGTTGATTAAGGATTTGAACAAGGAGATCGACGATATTTTGTGGGAGGAGACATCTGACCCGAGGATCGAGGCGCTTGTTGAGGAGTTGGAGTATTTAAAACTGAAGGAGTCGAAAGGAGAATTATATGAACCAAAGTTTTGAGCAGGGGGCAGAGATGTCCAAGGATGTTAACGAGTTGATCATGATGTGGCAGTCGCAGGGCTATGATCCGGTTGTGTGTACCTATTCGATTTTGCTGCGGTTTACGGCGATAGCTGCGGGCATGATTGAGGAGGAGGATCTTGAGAAGTTTTTAGATGACGCGAGGAAGAAAGGATTGGAATTACATGAAAAGCAAACGGAAGGTAACTACTATGCACATTGATACACGCGAGTTAATTATTACGAACATCATTCCGAATGGCGGCGCTGGTTTTGGATTATGTCAGCGAGAGGAGTGCGATGTATTCATCAGCAATCATTTGCTCGAAGGAACGGGGATTGATGTTGGAGATATTGTGAAGGCGATTGTTGTTCCCAATAATTTTGGGAAGGCGAACACGCCGTACAAGGCTATTCGGATTGATCGGTTGAGGGGTTTTGATTCGGTTGTTGAGGACATTGAACCGGAGGTTGAGCCTGAGCCTGACGAGCCAACGTTGCAGGAGCGTGTGTTGGAATTGTTGGAGGGAAATCCGGACGATTACTTTACGGTCAACGAGATCATGGAGGAGTTGGAGTTGGATCTTGGTCACAACGAGGTTTTGTATTCGTGTGATGGTTTGCATTCGATAGGATCGATATGCAAGGCTTCGGTCTGGGCTCCGAACTACACGAAGAAATCTACGTTTAATTTGTATTCGAAGAACATCACGGCGTTTGCGGTGGAGTAAAAAAAAGAGGGAGCCGAGAGGCTCCCTTTTAGTTTATGAGGGCAGATAAGGCCACAGGCGTGGGCCTATCGAGCAGTGATCAGAGTTTATCGGATTCCGGATCTTTTTTAAACTCTTTTTTAATCATGTAGGATATTTGTTTTGACAGGGCGCGATGCTCTCTCTTCGAGAGTTGTCGCAGTCGGTCATGATCCTCGGGAAGAATAGCGACTGTCTTCCACTTCACGTTTTGTGTTTCGTCTAGCATTTGTTTTTTCCTTTGCCTTCTGCTGCTTTCGCAGGGCCTTCTCCCATTTTCGGGAGAGGCAGTGTATCTTTTCCCGTTTCATTATATACTATATAGAAACCTTGCCAAGTCTGGCTTCACGATTTTTACGACAGCCTTCGTTTTCGTATGTCCAGCTTCGGATTTGTGAGATGTTTTTGCCTGACCATCCATCGGTCAGGGCTTTGGCTACATCCAGATCGAGGCCCGTGAGCCGAGCGATCTCGGCTCCAGCGGTATCTCGGGTACGCATCCCTTTCTTTCGATCCACGATGCATTCGGTTACTTCGGTGGCGTCAAAGTCAGCCATTGTCTTGCCTCTTCTCCTAGTACCTTTGCTCCGATATCGATCTTTGCTCGAAGGGCTTTCACGATTTTCTCATCGATTGTTCCCTCTGATATCAGATCAACGTAGGTCACGTTATTCTTTTGACCAATCCTGTGCGCTCGATCCTCTGATTGGATCCGAGTTTCGAGGTTAAAGTCGTTTGCATAGTACACCACGAGGTTAGCTTCGGTCAATGTGATGCCATATCCTGCGGTTGCGGGGTTCCCGACGAAGTATTTCAGGCGGGAGTGTGGCTTTTGGAAGTCCTCGACGATTCTTTGGCGCTTATCGTCGGATGTATCGCCGTAGTATGCGGCGGCGCATCCCTCGCCGTGGACCTTGTTTAGGTTTTCGACGATCTGTTGGATGTCATGACGAAAGCGCGACCAGATGATTGCCTTGCCATCGTGCTCTTCGATCACTTCGAGCAGCGCATCCATGCGCTTCGAGGGGAATGTAACGGTGTGCCCGTCATCTGTTTTGAGATGCCCACACAAAACCTGCTGCAATCTGAGCAGTTGGGTGATGACCATGGGCGCAGTAACGAAGTCCATGTCACCCAATACAACCATAGCATGTTCCTTAATCTGCTGGTACATCTTATGCTGGTCCTGGGTGAGTCCGACATACCGGGATGTGTAGATTTTCTCGGGTAGGTCGAGACAATCCTTTTTTAACACGCGGAACGTGTATCGATCCACTCTGTTATTGAGGTCATCGAGGTTTCGAAAGCCGACGATTTGGTTAAACGCGGCAGCGCCCATTTTAACCTTGTTCATGATGGCGTATCGGCCTTGGAATCCATAGAAACTTTCAAAGCCGAGCAGTCCTTGGCGCAGGAATTCGAACTGCGCGAAGATATCCATGGGGCTTTTTGTAACGGGAGAGCCTGTCAAGAGTCTTCTAAACTTGAACCCGTCCGCAATCTTGATTAGGCTCTTGGTGCGTTTGGCCTTGGGGTTTTTAATCGTCGTGCTTTCGTCGATTGCTATCATACCCTTTGGCCCAAACGCACGAGACAACCACTGCCCAGCCTTCTGACCACGGACCGTGGAGAAAGATTCGACGTTCATCACGAAGATGGTCAGGCCCTCGAACTTATCTTTAACGGAGCGCATCTCCTCGGCTTGTTTCTTATTGGGTCCGGACACCCATCGGATGACGCGATGCGGTACTTGTTCGGACATATGCTCTGGGATTTCTTTGGCGACCCAGTTTCGATAGACGCCTTTGGGTGCGATGATCAGAGCGAAATCTATCTGCTCGCTTTGGTACAGCATTCCAAGGTTGTCGATCAGAACTTTTGATTTGCCTGTTCCCATTTCCATAAAGTACCCGAACTCGGGCAGGTTCCATCCAACATGCAGCGCCTCGCTCTGATGCTCGAATGGTTTTGTTTTAAAAAAGTTTGTATCTGGCATTGCAATCCTCCATCTTGTGTATATATATGTAATCGATACACATGTATCAACCCATCTTAACCTGAAGAGGAGAAACTTTTTGATGGATATCTTTGAAGACATGTTCGACGAGTCCGGTGCGTTGAGCTCAGTCAATACTGAAACCGGAAAAACTCTCAGCAGCTTGGTAAAACAGCTTCGCTCTGTGGAAATGCAGATCGAGGATGCTGAAAACCACCTCAAGGCATTGAAGCAAGAGAAGCACAAGCTCTCTGTGGAAAACATCCCAGCCGTTATGGATGAGATGGGGGTGGAGCGCGTAGACGTAGAGGGCCTGACTGTGGCGCGGAAGATGATGGTACACGCATCTATTCCTGTGGCGCGGAAAGAAGAGGCGTTCGAGTGGCTGCGCCAGCATGGTCTTGATGACATAATCAAGAACGATGTAACCTGTTCGTTCGGGAAAGGTCAGGACAATCTCGCTGGAGATGTCGTGGGTTTGCTCGAAGAGCGTGGGTTTGATCCCAAAACCAAGACCCATGTCCACCCGTCCACATTAAAAGCGTTCATCAAGGAACGTGTGACGGATGGCAAACCAATCGACCTCGATATGTTCGGGGCATTTATCGCAAACGCGGCTGAGATACGGAGGAAATCATAATGGGCGTGTCAAAACAAATGCAGATAGAAGAGATGGATCGTATCAGTCGTGAAGAGTACGACGAGGATGGCAATCCCAAAAAACCGGAAGTCATCAACGAAGAGTTGATTGAAGTCATCGAAGGTTTGCGGAAGAAATATAATCAGGAGGAAAAGTAATGGGCGCTGTTGCAAAGAAAAAGAAAACGGATGTTTCAACGGATGTAATGGACGACATCTTTGGCATGGCTGGCGAGGGTGCGTCCTTCGATAGTTCCGAGATGCAGATTCCATTCATTCGTGTGCTGCAAGCCCTGTCTCCGCAGTTGAACAAGAAGAAAGCGGAGTACATCGAGGGTGCCGAGCAGGGGGATTTGTTTAACAACGTCACCATGCAGTCTTGGGATGGCGAGGACGGGGTAAACATCATCCCATGTTTCCAGACCACCAAGTATCTGGAGTTCACGCCCCGTGATATGGGCGGCGGGTTTCGTGGTGAGCTTGCCGCGAATGATCCAGCGATTTCTCAGACCACACGAGTGGGGTCGAAGGAGCTTTTGTCCAACGGCAACGAGCTTGTGAAGTCGGACCAGCATTATTGTCTTGTGGTCGAGGATGATGGGTCTTTCCAGCCAGCGGTTGTGGATATGAAATCCACGCAGCTAAAGGTAAGCCGTCGTTGGAAGACGCAGATTGCAATGCAAAAGATCCAACGTCCAGACGGTAGCATGGCTACACCTCCGGTGTTCGCAACGATCTGGAAGTTGTCTACGGTCGAGGAAAGCAATGACCAAGGAACGTGGAACAATTACCAAGTAGAGAAGGTTGGGTTGGTTGACAGCCGAGATCTTCTTATGGAAGCGAAAGCATTCCGAGACTCCATCCAAGCGGGTGAAGTGAAAGCTATGTCAGAAGAGGGAGCAGGCGGGACATCTGCTCCTGTGAAGGATGATGAAATCCCCTTTTGATGTAGCTCGGGGGGGGAGCAGGCGGGACATCTGCTCTCCCCATCATTCGCTTAGGAGTAAAGTATGTCAGCAGCAGAAAGAATGCTGGCGGTTTTTGAGGGATCAGAAAAGGGACATGGCAGGACGAACGTTGGACCAGTGGGTCGCAACGGAAAGACTGAGGCCAAATCTTTTGTTATCCGCGAGCCGCTAACAGTTGAAAAGATGCAAGCGCATATCGGCGGGCAGCAGGGGGTGGGTGCCATTCCTATCAAGGCTGGTAACGTGTGCAAGTTTGGGACGTTGGATATCGATGTCTATGACTTGGACCACGCTGCGCTTAATAAAAAGATCACGCAGTTGAAGCTGCCGTTGTTTCATTGCCGCTCGAAGTCGGGCGGTGCCCATTTGTATTTGTTTTTGGAAGAGTGGGAGCCTGCTTCGATTGTTCGGGAGATCCTCGAAGAGATGGCTGCGGCGCTTGGGCACTCTGGTTGTGAGGTGTTTCCCAAGCAGGATACGATCCTCGATAGCGAGGGGGATCTT
>Ga0208547_1002093_pt1 | contig 10785 bp, 16 predicted proteins | sample DEB08_DNA_5_FD_185501 | JGI IMG/M metagenome (GOLD analysis project Ga0208547, IMG submission 185501) | Aqueous microbial communities from the Delaware River and Bay under freshwater to marine salinity gradient to study organic matter... | ecosystem: Environmental > Aquatic > Marine > Coastal ... | reverse complement strand
ACATAATTAATATAATAAAAAAGGAGGGCAATGTCAACCCTCCTTTTCATATTTTTTTCAACTATCGTTTCGGATTTTATCTAAACAGGCCATCCTGCACAATCAAACCGACGACCATCAGTTAGAGTGCGAATATTCTTTTTATCAGTGGATTTGATAATGTTCTGGCCCTGAAGTGAGATTGTTCCATCAGGTTCAATGACCTTAAGGTAGTTATTCAAACCACCATACATACGAGACTGATAAGACCTTTTCTTTTGGTTCCAATTTGACATGATGAACCGACCAGTAGGAACATCATTCAAACGAGAGTTGAGCTGATCAATAGGGCCAAGCATAGGTTCTTTCTTGGTCTCAGAAAATTCTTTCTTTTCACCAGACTCAGATACTAGTTCTTTACCTTCATCTAGTACACACTTCTCACCAAGTTCTTTGATGATTTTCTTTTTCCAGTAGTTACGACCAGCAACACCTGCATAGATTTTAATCTGCTCTTTGCCGTCTGCATCTTTCCACTTAATGTAATATGAAAACTTTGACATAATGATATCCTTTCTTACTTCACATAACACAGAATATCATAATGATTTTGGGTTGTCAAGCGTTTTTATGCACCATGATATCTACATTATCAGGTTTAGGGATTTTGATATTATTATGTTTGTGGTGAATGACAAACTGAATATCCTTAAACTCATCAAAGATACCTGCAAACAGATTCCGCCATGTTGAAGAAAGTCTCTGTGTATTACGATTATCTCTTGCTGAAGGTAGCAGGAAATCAGTCTTTGAACGAATATCAAAGTCCATGATAGAATCAAACCCATAGAGATGAATTTGGTCTGGTTTCATTTTGTTAGCAGTATAGTGTGTTGCAAAGTGTCCACAATTGAAGTCAGTATAGTTCTTGGCATACTTTGGTAGAACCGTATAAAACTCTTTAATCTGTGGGGCATGCTTCATATAGAATTGAGGTTTCATTTCCATCCATTTCTTAGGACGCACACCAAGAACCCATGTATAAGGATTAACCAACTCTTCTTTAGTCAAAGCATTCATCATCTTAAAGTCTACCATACAGGAGACATAGACGTTATCAATCGCAAAGGGTGGAAGATTGCAAATAACCTTTACACCTTTTTGTGGTTTATACCACATGCATGAATCACCATTGCCAATAATATGTGCTACTCTAGCCATACTTAAATTATCTCCAGTATTCCTTAATCCAATCTTGAGGTTCATATGTTTTCATAGGAGTAGTCACTGCTTCAGTCATTGCCTGTGGAATGCTAGGTCTTCCATGAAAGCAAACAATAGAAAGATCATCAGTAACCCCTTCTGAGTATACCTGATACTTATAAGACTTCAATTTGCCCGGGTATTTCTTTTGCACAAAGTCTCTTTGATATTTTGGGATAATGTGGTTGAGATATTCACCATCACCTCTAAACTTTGATGCTTCTGTAGGATTAGTCCAAAACCTGTGCCATAAGTGATTATTCAAATGATAATCCCATGCCATAACCCCAGACTGTAATCTCATTTTCAAATAGGGTTGATGTTCATTTACAGAGCCAAGGTCTTCAATTCCCATAAAGTTACCATCATAGTTCATTAACCAATCAATATTGTTAACAATCAATGTATCAAGGTCAAGATATACAACTCGATTAGTCAATCCAAAATCAGTTCTAAACAACTGCATCTTATTCCACCAACCATCATAACCGAGCAAGAGTTTTTTAACCTTAATATCAGGGCGTTCCATAAACTTTTGGTCACTAAAGCATACAAACTGATGGGGAACAGTTGTATTGCGTTCTACCATAGATTTTAGATTATAGACATACTCTTTAGAGAACTTATCTCCCCAAAACACACAAGCAACGGTAATCATACTATTTCATATTCCTCATTATACATATGTTTTGCTAAACTACCTTCAATCTTTTGAATCGTTGTAAAGGTTTCTCTTACCTCAACAGGCCAAGGATAATACTCTTGTAAAAATTCAAAATTTTGTATATTGAAAAATAAATCGGTCGGCATAGCATTAGATAAAGATTTATTCAAAGCAAGTTTTGCTCCAGATGGAGACATGATGTATGCATGCGCACCGGGGAAGTATGCTTTTGAAGTTAGTGGATTCGGTCCAAAAGTTCTAGGAGTATTGTATTTGCCATAGGAAGGTTTACCCAATGACATAATTTTATTATAGAACAATGGTTGTTTAATAGAGTCTACAAAGAAAGCATCATGCTCAAGGATAAGGGTTTCTGTCTTTGTTCTTAGGCATTCTTCCCAAAGACTTCTGTGTGATAAAAATGCAGACAAACAATTCTCATACCTAGAATAAACACTATTCTCAAATCGTCTAGTGGACAAACCTTTTTCTTCAAAGAGTTGAACAGGATTATCTTTTGGAGTAATTCCTGGCCACATCTCTACATTAACACCATGCCTTTTACCTGATTTAATACACTTTTTGGCAGACTCTACTGACTTTGGTTCATCTAATATAGTAATCACATATGCTTTCATAATACACCTATGTAGTCGTGGACTTCTTTTGAACTACTTTTGTTATATAGGGGTAATACGACTTGAGTTGTCTAGGAAACAACTGCTTACACAGCAAAGCATCATTCGGCCAGATACCAATAGACTTTTGCAGTTCTGTTGCTTTCTTTGCTGCTGAAGGTGTAATGATATAGGCACTATTACCTGCTAGACCATCAGGTACATTCTCATCAGGACCATTCACACCATCAATATCATTTAAACCATAATCCCAACGAATGATGTTATCGTGATAGAGTTGTCCTCTGCGTGTAGCACCACGGGGGTCATTAACCATTACAATATCACCATCTTCAATCGCATTCATTAACTTACCGAGTTTGAACTTACGAGTGAATACAGCATCATGCTCTAGGATCATAATCGGTTCATCCATCTCTACACACTTTTCCCAGAGATGCATATGAGACAGAGAACATGCAATCTTCTTATCAGTTTCGGTTGTAGCATATCCAGTAAGAGTCATACCCTCATAGGTCTTAGTCTCACCCATAAGAGGGTATGAATAGGTGTAGTCCCCAATCTGTTTAGGAGTTACAGCGCGAACCATTTCAATATGAAGATCGTCATTCATCTGTCTAGCAGTTTTGATTGTGTTCTCAGCAGACTGAACACTATACTTGTCATTGAATAATGTAATTACAAAGGCTTTCATTTTATCGTCCTTATTGGGTAAAAAGGCAATCTAATTCACCAACATATTCGCTTGAATATCCCAACTCTTTCATAAAGTTTCGTATAGATTTATAATGAGTATTATCACGTTTTAGTTCTATCAAAATAGTTGGTTTATATTTTTTTATAGTTTCTTGGCATCCCAGCAAAGCATACCATTCATAATCTTCCACATCAATTTTAATAAAATCCACATCCTGAATATTAAAAGAATCTACAGTGACACAACGAACTTCTGTGGCATATTTTTCTGATTTACTACTTGGGTTATCCACAACATTTGATCCACCAGAATGATATTGACCAACTCTCATTGTCACAGTTTTTTCTTTTTCACCTACAGCATATGGATAAAAAGTAATGTTATCTTTTTTCACGTTTTCTTTTAAATGATTACAAAACAAAGGTTCAAAGGCATGTACATGATTGAAGTCATTACACATTCGATATGACATTATACCTAAATTTGCGCCCAAGTCAATAGCTGTTCTTTTACTTTTTACAGATTCAATTGCTTTTGTGTATTCTTTCAACTGATAGTTCTCAAAAGTGTTGTGGATGTATTTTCCTAACCAACCTTCAGTTTCAGGTTTCGATATTTTCATAAAAGCAATCCAAATATTTTGTTAGCATACTCAGGAATAGAATGTTTTCTACTCTGTCCAAAGTGGAGAAAAGTGGCATCTTTGTCTGCATAGCAAGTTTCATCACCACCAAACGCTAAGTTTGTAAACTTTCTATCCCAGCGGTTCTCTTTTCTGAAGTATATATCTTCATAAGAATTACCATCACATCTCATACACATCTCTTTAATTGACATATCTTTCAGTAAATCAGCTTCTTTGAGTAACCATGCCAAAAGCATTTCATCACCGCAATAACTGTCTACCAACTTTGCTGCTAACCAATCCCAATCAGCATGTTCTCGCATCGCAATCCTTTGGTCTTTGGTTGTCATGATATAGTTACCAAAAAATATAGGCATACCTAAAGTAAAAAGATCAGGAGCAGAAGGAGGTGTGCGGGATTTACCCTTCATAGCTCTATCGTGAAGAACACCAATCTCAGGTCTTTCGAATGCATTTCTATAATTGTTAGTTGCAATCATATCCATATCTAACATTAGAACTTTTTCATATTGATCGTATTCTTCAGTTATATAAACTAACTTCTGTGGATTTGGTCCCAGTTTTTTCCCTAAAGGGTGACCAGTGACAAGTTGATATTGGCATCCAATATGATCACAATATTTCTCTACTGTCTTCTTTGCAACTTTTGCCCACTCAGGTAGCGGCCCATTCCAATGTTGCAAAATTATATTATTTTTCATAGTTAAATACCTCAAAATCTTTAGAGTAATAGTTTGCTACAAATTGTTTCATTTTTGGCCACTGCTTATAAAAATCTTCTGTTTTCTGTCTTTTCATATTTTTAGCGTGATTTGGTTGCACATTAAAATACTCAAAGATTTTATCTATTTCTTCAAACTTAAAAATTCTGTCCACGATACAAATATTGTTTTCATAGATATAATCATATTGAGGTTCTACCATCAATTCTTTGTTTTCAATAAGTTTTTTATGAACATCTAATGGGTCTGGATTGCCCTTCTTTTTTGTATGCCAAAAATACATACTGCAAAATCTATCATATGGGTCTCGGACAATTACGGAAGATTCGTATTCTTGATATAATTCGGGGTATTGCTGTTTTAATTCATATGCCTTTGCATGTGGTGCATAGACGAATGATTTATATTTTTCACCTAAAAAAGTAATTTTGTTTTCATGAGACATACCACCCCACACACTATTACCAGAAGACTTTATACCAATCTTTTTTAAAAGTTGTAATTCTATACTGCTACCACCAGTTTTAGGAATATGAATAAAGACTTTTTTATCTCCAAGGAAAATCATTAAACAATTCCTTTTGAGAGTAGTTCATAATAATTTTCTATTTTATCTCGTTTACCACCGTTCTCCCAAGAACCGTTTAGGTGGCCTGGTTTTTTTGTTCTCATATGTATCATTTTTGCAGATTCCGGATTAGGTAAGAAACTACACTGATTCCATACAAAGTCTAAATACTTGATTGGCATTTTACATTTATGAGACAACTCAGAAAGAATACCTTCATCTTCAAAATGATATGCTTTGTTATAAAATTTCATCCATGCATCATTTTTTGGCATGACACTTCTTAACTGCTGTCTTTCTTCTCTATTGAATTTGTAAATTGAACCTGCCCAATATGGAGCATTTCTATCAATTCTACCTGCCTGAATAAGTCTAGTCTTCAATCTTTTTTGAGTATCACCATGAATGCCATTACCCTGTTCATTAAAAATATTTTCTGTTAAATTTTTTCGAATGAACACATCTGGATCGAGCATTAATACATTATCGTAATCATCCCACTTTTCGCTGATGCAATGCACCTTTTGACAGGGGTTAGTTAAATTTTCATTGAAAGGTTTGCCGCCAATAACTTTGTGGTCTGCACCTATTAATTCAGCATAGTTTGAAATATTCTCAAAAGATAATTTCTCTAACTCTTTTGGTTTACCATTATAATGCTGTAAGATTATATTTTTAATCATTGGGCCAACCATTCGGTACGGGTAGATTCCATTCTTCTTCTGGGGAATTGGTCACTTTCCACAACACATCTTCAGGCCAATCATCTGCTGTTCTAAACATAATATGCACCAACTTTGTTTCTTTAGTGCGGGTATCATTTACCCTAGCCGTCGGTTTTGACCCAAGTTTATGCATATATGAATTCCATCCATTATGCATCGCATTAAACTTAAAATCATTTTTATGAATGAAAGCGGAGAAGTAATCTTGAAAAAAGGAATAAAATCTAGGTAGATTATGCTTTCTCATTTCGTTTACATAGTCTTGAAAAGAAGGCCAGGTTGCACGAATTTTCTGTAGACCTTTTTTAGAAATGACAACGACTCCTGTGTTATATACAAGGGGTCTATTCTTTTTATCATAAGAGTATTCAATACCCCATTTCTTTTTTAACACTTCTGCCCATTTTTTATCATTTGCAGTGTTGATTCCAGCGACGTTGTATAATTCTCTATAAATGGGTTGTTTCGGCTCTGTACAGATACCAACATCTTCATCAGTTAATTGATCGAACAGATTCTCAGTAAGTCCTTCTACTGGAAAAACATCAATATCAACAAGGGCGACATTATCATATTCATCGAAAGATGTATCAATTAAGGGGTTAGCAGGTTCATAGTAGATATCAACATCTACAGTTTTGCTTGCAATTGTTACATTATGATCAAATCTATACTCAGCACCAATTTTATCTGCATACTCTTTCATGAGTTTAGTGCTATACAAAACTCCGGGTTTCAGTGGACCTTTCCAATATTGATAAATGATATTTTTCATTATAACTCCTTAAACTTATCTGCCATAACTAAAGAGGCATTAATTGCCTGATCCATATCTATATAGACATACATTCCACACCTTCCTATGAAAGTGACTTTTTCATTGGGGATAGACCTATATTTTTCATACAACTTTCTATTATCACCATCCACATCTTTTACTGGATAATATCTTTCATATTGATTATCAACATAGTCACAAGGCTCCTCATATGTCACTGTAGTACAAGATGGATTTGTTCCATGATTAGGGAAATTTTTCCATTCGGTAATTCTAGTGTATGGTCCATCATGAGTAAAATTAACAACTGATGTAGGTAAAACTTTACTCATTGGTAAATCTACATGATGAAATTTAATTGACCTATAAGGCAATCTACCAAACTTATAATCATAATACTCATCAATCGGCATACAGTTAAATACATGGTCATACTCATTTTCTAGTTGTTTTTTGTATGTTGTGTTTAACTTAACTTTAATATTCTTATGATTTAATATTTTTTCAACTACCGCAGTATACCCATTTATTGGCATTATTTGATAGTCGCAGTCTGGAAAATAATATTCATTATCATCATTCCTGACTTTTACACGATTTAAAATTTTAGGGTCAAGTTCTTCAATGTCTTTATCCCACATTTTTTTCGTATATGGTCTATAGAAAATGTCAATAATATTTTCCTCACCAACAATATCTTTGGTCTCTCTATTGACAGGTAGAGTTACATATTCACCATTAGATAACTGAGCCTTTACTTTATGTTTGTATTCAGTCCATTCATCAAACTGTGTAATCCAATCATAGACTCTTTTATTTTTAGTATGAAAAATATGCGGACCATACTTATGAATTCGTATGCCTTTATCATTAATATATTCCCATGCGTTACCAGCAATATGATGGCGTTTATCTATTACAACTATATTATGTCCTAGATCAGCTAATTGACGTGCAAGAACAGAACCAGAAAATCCTGCACCTACAATCAAGATATCCATCAAATTTTCTCCATCAACTGCTCTACATTCTCACCACGCTCTGGTAGCAAGTCTTTCAAAAAGAAATGCACAAAATGACATTCACTAATTTTTTTATTTGCACTATACAGACCATTCCATTTCCAGTCCATATGCTTCACAGGAACCTTACGGGTCTTCATAAAGTAGTTCAGCAGTGTCTGGTCTGTAGACCACTTCCATGTGCCAATACCATCTACAAACGGTTGAAACTCATGTTGAGTAACCCACTCTTTTGCTGGCATATTAATATAGTCATAGAAAGACTGATTCATCAACATCAGTCCCATATTGAAAAACTCATAACCCAAATTATTTGGTTTAAAGTCTGCACCCTTTTTACCATGCAAAGGTTGATACTGCATGCGAGAATAGTTTTGAATCTTCTGTGCATATTTTTGTGTGATTGGCATTTCACGTTCACAAACTGCACCGAATGGTTTATCAGTACCAAAGTCTTCAAAGATATTTGGACTATCTGGTCTAATGTAAATATCAGAGTCTACAATAGCAATCTGGTCATACTCTGGTAGAAGGTCAAAGGCATTCTCTTTTTCAAAGATAGGTAGATAACCTAAACGAGAAGCACCTTCACTACGATTAGAAGTAAACACATTCGGATTAATACGCAGTTTAGGTTTAGTCAAAACATAATGCTCAATATCATGCTTGTCACAATACTCTGAAACTGAGTTAATACAATGTTTGTAGAGTTTAGATGGTTTACCTACAGAAACCTGATAGATGAGACGTTTCAATTGTAATACTCCATATACCAATCAATAAAGTTCTTTACCCCTACACTGATAGGAGTAGTTGCAGAGTATCCCAATTGCTGAATCTTTGCTGTATCTGACCAAGTTTCTTTTGCATCTGCTGGATGACGTGGTTGAAAATCTTTCTTGGATTCTCCATTACCTAAGTTGCGCTCAATCTCTGTAATGAATTCCATCAAAGGAACCTGAGTGCCGTTCCCTAAGCAGTAGGTGTCTCTAGGTTTCATATTCTGAGAAACAAGATAAATGCCTTGTACAATATCATCAATGTATGTAAAGTCTCGTTTCATATCACCATTGTTGTAGACAGTGATAGTTTCGTCTGCAAGCATCTGCTTTGTAAATGTGAACAGTGCCATGTCTGGCCGTCCCCAAGGACCATAGACGGTAAAGAATCGCAAACAGACTGCATTAGGAATTTTTGATATATTGAACTGGTGTTCGTTAGTTGCCTTGGAATATCCATATGGACTTAACTGAGGTCCAAGTTTTTCATCTTCATTCCAAGGTAGGGGATTATCATGCATTACACAAGAAGTAGAAGCATAGATTACATTTTGAACATTATTTTTTTCACATGCATTAATAACACACTGAGTGCCATGAATGTTGTTATCAATATATTCAATCGCATTATCCATAGAGTATCGCACACCAGCAGAAGCTGCCAGATGAATAACAAGATCGGGTTGAATGATATCAAGAACATTAGGAAGTTTATCAGATCGAATATCAATGCTCATAACATCAATGTCTTTTTCTGTAAGTCGGTCTTGTCTCATGCGTTTTAACTGAGGATCATAATAGTCATTGAAGTTATCAATACCTGATACTTCCCATCCCTCTTCTTTATATCGAAGGGCAGTATGGTATCCAATGAACCCAGCAATACCTGTGATAAAAACTTTCATCTTACTTCCTTTGAATTTTATTCAGTTCTCTTGCTTTGCGAATTAATGGTAAGTCAGCATCTTGACGTTCTGCAAAATTCACAAATGCAGCTGTGTCTTTAGGAAAACAATGACCACCCCAACCAAACTTACCATCATACCCCGGAACTTCAGTATGAGAATGACCAATGCGAGAGTCAAGACTCAAAGCATAGACCATAGAGTCATAATCAAGTTCTGGGTGTGCTTTCTGCATTAGATTAAATAAATCATTAAAGAAAGTTACTTTTGTAGCCAAGAAAGAATTACAAGCATACTTAACATAACCTGCTTCTACAATATCAAGGAATGCTTCATCTTTAATATCCAAACACTCTTGAAATACATTCATCCAACCTTCTGCCTGACTAATCTCACCACCAATAATCATTTTAGTTTCGGCAAGAAAGTCTTCTACAGAACTACGACCACGCAGAAACTCAGGTGAGAAACAAACATTAGGATAGTTTTCTTTAAAGAACTGAAGTGTGTCAATGTCAGTAGTTGATTTAATAAGAATAGGTTTATCAAGACCAATACTCTCTACAACGTCAAGGACAATAGAATCGTCACAATGACCATCTTCACCTTGTGGTGTAGGCACACAGACTACAGCAGCATCACAAGTCTCCATAACATCCATCAAAGAGTTATTATACTCTTCATAGGCAGGGTCTACAATATCATAGTCAATGTTCTCACCCTGTTCAAATGCAGCAACCATTGCTTTGCCGACATATCCATATCCAACTACACAAATTTTCATTTCTTCATTTCCTTCAAAACATGATGACATAGTTCAATTGCATCATCAAAACCTTTACGAAATCTATTAGCAGTATGACCTTTCTCTAAAAACCACTGCATACTATCTATAGTGCCTTGATATTTGTCTTCTGGTAAAACGAAACCGGAGACGATCCGTTCATAATCGCTCCGGTAGTTCAGGTAGTGCATAAAATTCATATTGATTACATCATTTTCAAATCATCAATAAATGAGAGTTCAGAGTCAATAAGACCCTGAATAAACTCTCGTGCTTCTTCAATTGTGGTTTCATGACCAGCAACAGAATCTGCATACTCTTTCATAAAGTTATTCTGATCAGCATCCGACATCTTCTGATTTTCCGTCATCATCATCAAGTTCTAACTCCAGTTGTTCTACTTCTTTTTTCATAGATTTCAACCGAGTGATAACTTCATCACCATCTAACCAAAGGTCTTTGCCTTCAAGAATATCAGTGATTTCATCTTCACTCAGAAAATCACTATATACCTTTTTCATCATCTTGTCAACAAGTTTTTTCTCAAAAGATACCTGTGCAAACATTTCTGCACCCTTACCAACTGCAATGCCAGAATAGTTATGGAACATAAAT
>Ga0208547_1002091_pt1 | contig 10785 bp, 10 predicted proteins | sample DEB08_DNA_5_FD_185501 | JGI IMG/M metagenome (GOLD analysis project Ga0208547, IMG submission 185501) | Aqueous microbial communities from the Delaware River and Bay under freshwater to marine salinity gradient to study organic matter... | ecosystem: Environmental > Aquatic > Marine > Coastal ... | reverse complement strand
AATTCATCTAGGGACTGTTCGATACCCAATACAACATTGGGTAATTTAAAAAAGGGAGCTTGCGTTCCTAAAGGAAGCATGTAAGATTCTGTAAGTGCCATAAAGAATTACTGAATTTAAATGTACTATTTTTGTCTAAATTTTAATTTATAATGATCGATTATTCTGCTTTTGAAAAACTTGATTTTAGAGTGGGAACTATTCTCAGTGCCAATGAATTTCCAAAAGCAAAAAAACCAGCTTTTCAACTGGAAATTGATTTTGGTCCTTTAGGTATTCTCTTTTCTTCAGCACAAATTACGAAAAGGTATCGGACAGAAACTTTAGTCGGCAGGCAGGTAGTAGCCGTTGTCAATATAGGAACTCGTAAAATTGCTGACTTTGAAAGCCAATGTTTAGTTTTAGGAGCTAAAGAAAATGAAGAAATCATTTTATTAGCTCCTGAAACTACTGTACCAAATGGACAACAAGTCCTTTAATTACATTTTGTCTGAGAGATAAATTGCATTGGTAAGAATTCTATTGGTTCCGTACCAAAAGGCTCTGAAGTTTGTATTGTCTGTAATTGCTATAACCCGTCCACGACCCAATCTACTTGTTTTGAAGGGTACCGTGTTTTTTAACAAGGCTAAATTTTCTTCAGAAATGTAACCACTCAATAGCGGATTGGAAGTGTATTGTATAGGGTTGTTATAACTTTCCTTGTCTGCTTTAAGATATAAGTTTGTATTTCTAAACATTGGGAGGTTGGAGTTTACATAACCAAAATTGATTGGATGGCTTCGATCGATGGTTGTGTTAAAAATAGCACCACCTGTAACTTGAGCTCCTCTAAATTTATCCTTGTCTTCAAAAGAAATACCTTTTGCAACAGGCGATTGTTCTAAGAATTCTAAAGAAATAAATTCGTTTTTATCCAACCATTTTGTTGTAGTTCGATATCCGATGAGTGTGCCTCCTTCTTGAACAAACTCCTTAATTTTAGATACATGAGCATTAAGACTTGTTCCGCTATAGCTCGGTAAAATAAGATGTGTATATCTACTGAGATCTGATCTTCTAAGGTCTTTAACATCAAGTTTAGAAATAGAAATTTGTTGTCTAGTGTCCAGTAGGTGCCAAATTTCTCCAGCATCATAACTTCGAACACCTTCGCCTATCAACAATGCAATTTTCGCTTCTTTAACTGTAGTAAAATCTCGAGAGCCTAGGTCGATACCCTCTGTATTACCCGTATCTACTCCTGTGAGTTGAATGTGACTCTGCAATCCAACCTCATTCAATATTCCAAAGAGTTTTTCCTCGTCCATATCCTGGTTTTTAGCAGGAATCATATAGGTTCCATAATCGTATTTTTTACCATTAAGAGTAAAAGGGGTAAGTCCCACCTTTACTCGAACCTTATTTTTGTGAAGTAGGTTGAGTAATTTTGGTGTGTAGTAATTGTGTGCTTCAAAAAGATAGGCGTAGTTTCCTTTTTTTTCAACACCTCCTTTGGGAGGGGTAATTGCAGTCACTTCACTTGAGGCTAACTCTGTAGTATTCTCATAGTGGTGGTCTAAATTAAATGCATATGGAAAAGTCCAAGCTGAAATATCATAAAATAAACTGTCTTGAAAAGAACGCTGCTTACTAAACATCGCTTTGATAAGTTGGTGTTTTTTTTGTTCAAGCGGTATGATATAGCTTGTTTCAGGTAAATAGGTTTTACCTCCCTTAGTAACTTTATTTTTTAATTCGTGAAATTTAATTTCATGTCGCGCTAACATTTCTGCAAAATGAAATAGTGTAGCTGGATCCTTTGGACTACCCACTAATATTGCTTTTTGCTTTTCTTTTGCTGCATTTTTACGAACATCTGAGTAAAAGGTCCTAAAATAGTCCAAGAGTTCTACACGCATAGAGGTGGCCGCTTTTAGTGTAGAGAATGCAGCGGTTAATTGATTTCGAATTGTAAACTGAAAACTCAAAAGTCCATTATCACTTTCTTGTAAATGTCCTCTTGAGCTTGCTTGTTCAAACAAAATACCAATACTTCCATTTACGTCCGGATAGGTTGACCCTTTACCATAATAAAAATCATCGTAATCTTCTTCAGAATAGTAAAGCGATCCTAATTTATCAAAAGCTTCTACGTGAAATTCACCTATTTTTTTAGTCAATTTTTGATTCATAAGAGGAGTCAAAGGATTTACTCGTGAGGGAATTCCCGGCTGAAAAAAGAAAGAGGAGTTTGTACCCATTTCATGATGATCTGTAAGGATATTGGGTAGCCATTTTGAAAAGGTCTTAATACGTGCTTGAGATTCGGGTAGTTGAGCAGGGAGCCAGTCTCTATTTAAATCAAACCAATAGTGATTGGTTCGACCACCGGGCCATATCTCATTGTATTCTCTATCGTTAGGATCAGCGGTAAGCACTTGGTTTTTATTCATATTTGCCCAATAAGAAAATCGCTGTAATCCGTCAGGATTAAAGCTAGGGTCGAAAAGAATAATAAGTTCATCGAGCATTTTAAGAGTTTCAGGTGCTTCGCTTGCGGCCAGATGATAAGCGGCTAGTAAGCCTGCATTTGCACCACTGGGTTCATTTCCGTGTATTGAAAACCCTTGATAAACAACTAGAGGCTGATTTTCTATAGATTGATTTTCGCTATTGGGCTCTGTAAGTTGTTGGTGTGCCTTTTGAATGGCTTCTATATTTTTATGGTTTTCTGGACTGGTAATAGTCAACAGTAATAAGGGTCTGTCTTCGTAAGTAGTGCCTCTATTTTCAATACGAATCCGATCGGAACTCTCTGCCAGTCGATACATATAACGTACCAGTTGGTCATGGGAAACATGCCAACTTCCCACCTCGTAGCCCAATAGTTCATTGGGTTTTGGTATTTCAGCGTTGTAAGGGTGTTCTGGGTCTAAGAAATAACTTAAGTCAGTTTGACTGTAAAGGGCACCAACGTGCAAAAGCACAAATAGAACTAATAATTTCTTCATATCAAATATTTTAATCACCCTAAAGGTGTACATAAAATTTTAAATGAAAAAATGATACAGTAACTCTTTTAAATGGAAGTATTAGTATGTTTAAATTCAATTCGATTCCGAATTGATGTTATCGGGCTTATAGTCTTTCTGATGACGCTCACTGATCACTTCAATTCCTCTTTGGTTAAAGATGAAGGTCATCGCCTCATTGAGAAAATCAGAGAAGCTTTTAAAATCCTCCTTGTAGATGTAAATCTTGTGCTTTTTGTAATAAAAAGAGCCATCTTCCTCAGTAAATTTTTTACTTTCAGTGATGGTGAGATAGTAATCGCTCGCTTTTGTTTCTCTTACATCGAAAAAGTAGGTTCTTCTTCCTGCTCTGAGTACTTTTGAGAAGATTTCTTCCTGGTTGTCATTAAAATTATCCGACACTTTGTTTAAATATTATTTGATTTAATAACAATTTTATTAAAAAAAATAAACAAAACAAATTATTTTGAATTGTCTGCTTGTTGTTTTTCAAATAATTCTTTGTAGTAGCCGTCTATCTTAATTAAATCAAGGTGTTTACCTTGTTGAACAATTTTACCATTTTCAAAAACAACAATTTGATCAGCGTGTTTTAGTGAAGAAATTCGGTGACTGACAATGAGAGTCGTTTTGTTTTTTGATACAGCTTTTAAATGTTTCAAAATTTCTTCTTCAGTATCTGTGTCTACTGCAGATAGACAATCATCTAACAATAAAATTTTAGGGTCTTTAATAAATGCTCGAGCAATAGAAACACGTTGAATTTGACCACCAGACAAAGTGACGCCTCTTTCTCCTAATATCGTTTTATAACCTTCGTTAAAATTGATGATGTTTTCGTGGACTGCAGCTTTTTTACTCGCCTCAATGATTTCTTCTTCACTTGCATTTATAGAACCAAAGCGAATGTTGTTTTCTATGCTTTCTGAAAACAAGAAAGCATTTTGTGGTATGTAGCCTATACTCGATCTCAATTCTTCCAATTTATACTGTTTGAGATCGACACCATCTAGGGTAAGCTTTCCAGATGTTGGATCATACAGACGACTGATTAATTCCAATAAAGTAGATTTTCCTGAACCTATATTTCCTATAATACCCAGAGTACTGCCGGCTGGGATTTTTAGATTTATCTGATTTAAAGCATTGATTTGAGTCTCAGGATAAGTTAAGGAAACCCCTTTAAACTCAATAGTACCGGTAATTTCTTTTGTAATCCCGGGACCATCGAATATTTCAGGAGCTTCTTTCAAGAAATCATTAATACGCTTTTGAGAGGCTTCCGCTTGTTGAACGATGGATGTGATCCAACCCACAACAGCCACTGGCCAAGTAAGCATATTTACATAAATAATAAACTCTGCCAAAACACCAATCTCAATTTCATTATTGATGTATTGGTTTCCACCTACATAGATCACAATAAGGTTACTACAACCGATTAATAAAATCATCAATGGAAAAAACCACGCTTGAACTTTGACCAAAGACATATTCTTTTGATAGCTATCCTCTGCCAAATCATCAAAACCAGAAAAAATTTTATCCTGGAGGTTGTACGACTTTATTACGGCAATACCACTAAAACTTTCTTGAGCAAAAGATGACATTTTGGATAGTACTTCTTGAACAAGAGTGCTTTTTTCATTGATGATTCTACTCAATTTATAAATGGTAACGGAAAGTATAGGAAGTGGAAGTAAGGTATAAAGTGTCAGGGTAGGAGCTATACTTATCATGTAAGAAATGACAATGATGAATAAAGCAACTGTATTAATGCTGTACATAAACGCAGGACCCACATACATCCTTACTTTTCCTACGTCCTCACTGATTCGATTCATCAGGTCTCCTGTTCTGTTGTTTTTATAAAACCTCTGGGTCAGTTTTTGATAATGCCAGAAGATCTCATTTTTGAGATCGAATTCGATATAGCGAGAAACATTGATGATGGTTTGCCTCATTAAAAAAGTAAAAAAACCAGAAGCTAATGCTGTTCCTAATATGATTAAAATATTGACGAGTAAAACCCTCTGTATAGCCTCTGAATCTGGATTTTCTGACTGTAGATATTGTTCCACAGCTGTAAGAGAATTTCCTATAAGACGAGGTGCAAAAAGAGAAAAAATTCTCGCAATTACGGTAATTAAAAACCCTAAAAGCAATTGGGTTCTGTATTTATAGAAATATTTATTGAGGTATTGTAGTGCTTTCATGAATCGATCAAAGGTAAGGAAATGACCAGCAATAGGATCGGCTAAAAAAACTTTTTATCACTTTAAACATGCGCTTCCATTTTAATGCGCTAATTTTGTACAACAAAAGTTCTTATACATGCTCACACGTCGACACATTCGGATTAAAGTAATGCAGTCCGTTTATTCTTTTTCATTAGGAAAAGAAAGAAAACTCGATGAGGAACTCAAATTTTTTAAACAAAGTGTTTTCCAATCTTTTGACCTCTATTTGTTGCTTTTAGCGCTACTAAAAGCACTAGAAAACTACTTAGGAGAACAATGTCAAACCTACGATACACATAAAATCAAGAAAGAGCAAAAGTATTTTGCACTAAAAAAACTATCTCAAAACAAAATTTTAGCATTTATAAGTTCCCATACAGAACTGGAAAATCAGTTAAAAAACAAAAAATTTATACGTTGGGATTTGGAATTTGTTTTCCTTAAAGATTTGGTTCAGGAGATCATTGAGTCTCAGAAATTCAAGGATTACTTTGCGATTGACAATCCTTCACTAAAGCAAGAACAACAGTTTCTTGTGAGTTGTTTTAAAGAGCATATTGCGCCCTCGGTATATCTTTTTAATTATCTCGAAGATCATCAATTGACATGGATCGACGACCTCCCTGTTGTCAATACATTTTTATTAAAAATATTGAAACAGCTTGATGTGGATAAGCCAAAAAGCTTACTGTTTCCAAAGCCAATAGAAAATATCGAGGACTTGGAGTTTGGAGTAGAGCTTTTAGAAAAAACCCTCGGAAAAGATGAAGAATTAGCTGCAGAATTGGAAGGTAAAACACCAAACTGGGAAGCTGACAGAATCGCTCAATTAGATCGAGTAATATTGAAGATCGCGATTATTGAATTACTCTACTTTCCAAGCATACCCGAACGAGTTACAATCAATGAATATTTGGAAATTGCAAAGGATTACTCCACTCCAAACAGCAATAACTTCATCAATGGCGTATTGGATAAATTGGTTCGAGAATACAAAGCCAACAAAAGGATGATCAAAACTGGTAGAGGCTTGTTGTAACCAGTTTTTTTGTTACTTTTGAACTCACTAAAAAGATACAGAAATGAAAAAAATTGGAATTTTATGTATGTTGGTTTCTTTTGTGGTATTTACAGCGTGCCAAGAGGGTGCTGCCAAAAAAGTTACTAATACTTCTACTACTAATGCAACACAAGTTACCCCTGCAGCAGCTACTGCCGATGGACCTGTAATGACTTTTGATAAAACGTCTCATGATTTTGGAACGATCAGTGAAGGAGAAACAGTTACTACAGAATTTTCCTTTACCAATACAGGGAAAGCAGATCTTATAATTGTAGATGCACGCGGGAGTTGCGGTTGTACGGTACCAAAGTATCCAAAAAATGTAGCAATTAAGCCTGGGGAATCTGAAACTATCACTGTGAGTTTTGATTCAAGTAATAAACCTGGAGTTCAACAGAAATCTGTTACGCTATCAGCAAATACATCCTCTGGAAGAGAAATGTTACGTATCAAAGCTAACGTTACTCCTGACCCTGTAAAACAGCAACAACGTGACGCTCAAGCTAGAGCACGTCAGCAAAATTAATATCTAAAAACTATGTCTGAAGGCCTATCGGGACAACTCCCATTCTTACTACTAATGTTAGTAGTCTTTTTCTTTTTCATTATACTGCCACAGCAGAGGAGACAGAAAAAAGAAAAAAACTTTATGAATTCCATGAAAAAAGGTGATCGTATAGTCACTAAAAGTGGAATCCATGCTAAGATTATGGATTTGAATGACAAGGATAATACCTGCACTATTGAAACTTTAGCAGGCAAACTAAAAATAGAGCGTTCTGCTATTTCTTTAGAAATGAGTTCCAAACTCAATGCGCCTCCATCGAAAAAATAATTAATTTTTAATCCCGCTCCAGGCGGGATTTTTTATAAGTAGATGTATAAATTATTAATTAAACCATTCCTTTTTTTATTCGATCCTGAATGGGTCCATCACACCGTTTTTAAAAGCATTAAAATAGCCAATAAGATTCCTGGGATATCAAGTTTACTGCGTTCAGCATATGTTATTAAAGACAAAAGTTTGGAGCGAAAACTTTTTGGATTGATCTTTCCCAATCCAGTAGGACTTGCAGCAGGTTTTGATAAAGATGCCAAACTCTATCAAGAGTTGTCTAACTTTGGTTTTGGCTTCGTGGAAATAGGAACTCTAACCCCAAAACCCCAAGACGGAAATCCAAAAAAAAGAATGTTCCGATTGGCAGAAGATGAAGGGCTTATTAACCGTATGGGTTTTAATAACGAAGGGGTAGAGGCTGCACTTCAGCGTTTGAAAAAGAATAAAGGGGTATTGATAGGAGGTAATATTGGAAAAAATAAAAACACACCCAACGATCAAGCGGTAGAAGATTATCTGATTTGTTTTGATGCTTTATTTCCTTATGTCGATTATTTCGTAGTCAATGTAAGTTCTCCAAACACTCCCAATCTAAGAGCACTTCAAGACAAAGAGCCTCTTACACACTTATTGAAAACACTTAAAGAGCATAATCAAAAAAAAGAAACCCCAAGGCCCATCTTATTGAAAATTGCTCCTGATCTGAGCGAAGACCAATTATTGGACATCATTGATATAGTGAAATCAATTAAAATAGATGGAGTAATCGCCACAAATACTACCCTTAATCGAGAAGGATTGGTTTCAGAAAACAAGGACCAATTAGGAGGCTTAAGTGGTAAACCCCTAGCTCATAGAAGTACAGAGGTGATTCGATTTCTCTCAGAGAAAAGCAATCATGCATTCCCCATTATTGGGGTGGGAGGTATTCATAGTGCTCAGGATGCAATCGACAAACTCAAGGCTGGAGCTTCTTTAGTTCAATTATATACAGGGTTTGTTTACGAAGGCCCTGCATTAGTAAAACGAATCAATAAAGCCCTTCGTACTCAAAAGATCAATCAAAATAACTAAAGCTTTCCCCATCCTTAATAGTAAGAAGGGTTTCGTACATCAATCGAATTACATTCTCCATATCCTCACGGTGAATCATTTCTACGGTAGTATGCATATAACGTAAGGGAAGTGAAATTAGAGCTGATGCTACACCTCCATTACTGTAGGCAAAGGCATCTGTATCAGTACCCGTGTAACGAGACGATGCCATGCGTTGAAAAGGAATTTTTTTCTTTTCAGCAGTTTCAATAATACGTTCTCTTAGATTATTTTGCACAGCAGGAGCATAGGAAATAACAGGTCCTTTTCCAATTTCTGTAAGCCCTTCTGTTATCTTATTGATCATTGGGGTTGTGGTGTCATGGCATACATCTGTAACCAATGCCACGTTGGGTTGAATTGTTTGTGTAATCATTTCCGCCCCACGAAGTCCTACTTCTTCTTGAACAGAGTTGGTAATATACAACCCAAAGGGTAGTTTATTTTTGTTCTCAAAAAGCAAGCGAGCTACTTGCGCAATCATAAAACCACCAGCGCGGTTGTCTATAGCGCGACAGATAAATTTGTCTTTATTTAAAATCTTGAACGTGTCCGGATAGGTTATGACACAACCCACATGAACCCCCATTTTTTCAACTTCCTCTTTATCCTTTGCTCCTATATCAATAAAAATATTGTCGAGTTTAGGAACTTCTTCTTTATCGCTTTTTCTAGTGTGTATAGCAGGCCATCCAAAAACACCTTGTACAATTCCTTTTTTTGTATGAATGTTGACCCATTTCGAAGGAGCGATTTGATGATCACTACCTCCGTTTCTTATTACATAGATTAATCCGTTATCCGTAATGTAATTAACATACCAAGAAATTTCATCGGAATGCCCTTCAATCACGACCTTGTATTTCGCCTTTGGGTTGATGACTCCAACAGCAGTTCCATATATATCGGTTATAAATTCGTCCACATAAGGTTTCAAATATTCCATCCACATTTTCTGACCGTTACTTTCATAACCAGTCGGTGCGGCATTATTTAAATAGTTCTCTAAAAAAGTAAGGGCTTTTTTGTCTAAAATGCTCATTTCAAGGTTTGTTTTTTAAGGAAAACAAAAGTAAGAATATTCCCCAATAAAAAAGTGTCCTATAAAATATTTGTACTTTTGAAATCACAATAAAATGTACATAAGTTTTTCATTTTAAATCGAAAAAAAAGCGACAGAATAAACTTTAAAATCATGATGAAAGCTCCAAAAATGTATACTTGTTTTTTTGTCCTATTCCCTTTGCTGCTTCTCGCTCAAATTCAAGCTCCTGACGATTTTGAGGGAGAATTGCTGTATCAATTTGAAACCGATTCCATTCCACAGTCAGGTATACGATTAAAAGAAGTAGTGCTTTTTCAACCGTTGCGCTTTAAAAGTATGAAGCAACTTCGTGATTATGTGATTTTAAGAAACAGAACCTTGCGGGTCTATCCTTATGCAAAACTGGCTTCTGATAGACTAGACACTTTGAGTCTGCGTCTTGATGCAATCAAAAGCAAAAAGGGTAAAAAGAATTATATGAAGCGCATCGAAAAATTTATTTACGATGAGTTTGAAGAAGAACTAAAAAAACTCTCCCGTTCTCAAGGCCGGATTTTAATTAAACTGGTGCACCGTCAAACGGGTGAAACCACCCACACACTTGTCAAAGATTTACGCAATGGATGGCGCGCTTTTGTCTATCAAACAACGGCATCACTTTTTAAGTTATCTTTAAAAGACACCTACGATCCAGAAACCAATTATGAAGACTTTCTTATAGAAGATATACTACAACGTGCATATGGTGATGGATTGATTGAACTAGATCCTTCTGCTTTGACCTATGATTTAGATGCTTTGTATACCCTTTGGAAAGCTCCAAAGACCCCATTGTTAGAGGAAGAGAAAAAAAAATAAAATAAATTAATCAAAACCCCTTGAAAGAATTAAAAAGGGTTTTATATTTGCATCCGCTAAAACGCCTAACGGCTTATGAGTTTTAAGGTTTAGTGTTTTAGCGAACGTTCATTGAAAAGAAATTTAAAGAATAAGAATGACAGCGCGTATCGAGAGATACAAGTGAATAGAATCATTTTGACCTAGTCAATTTTTAGTTGTTCGTTTGAATAATATAAAGAAACAACAACGAAGAGTTTGATCCTGGCTCAGGATGAACGCTAGCGGCAGGCTTAACACATGCAAGTCGAGGGGTAACAGGGATTGCTTGCAATCCGCTGACGACCGGCGCACGGGTGCGTAACGCGTATGCAACCTACCTTCTACAGGGGGATAGTCAATAGAAATGTTGAATAATACCCCATACGATCATGAATTGGCATCAATTTATGAGGAAAGTTCCGGCGGTAGAAGATGGGCATGCGTCCTATTAGTTAGTTGGTAAGGTAACGGCTTACCAAGACATCGATAGGTAGGGGTCCTGAGAGGGAGATCCCCCACACTGGTACTGAGACACGGACCAGACTCCTACGGGAGGCAGCAGTGAGGAATATTGGACAATGGAGGCAACTCTGATCCAGCCATGCCGCGTG
>Ga0208547_1002084_pt1 | contig 10806 bp, 6 predicted proteins | sample DEB08_DNA_5_FD_185501 | JGI IMG/M metagenome (GOLD analysis project Ga0208547, IMG submission 185501) | Aqueous microbial communities from the Delaware River and Bay under freshwater to marine salinity gradient to study organic matter... | ecosystem: Environmental > Aquatic > Marine > Coastal ... | reverse complement strand
AAGGTCCGCCACGGGCCCGCCAGCGCCACCAATCTGAGTAGCATCCGCAATGCGCTTGCCCCACTGGCCGCGCGTCAGGCCGGGATACAGGCGTTGAGCCATAGGCCACGTCTGAGCCGCAACGCCGCCACGGCCAAGTCGCACTTGACCTGCGATCCCGCCAAGCCGCTCACTGAACAACTCAATGAACGTTTTGACCTCGGAGTCCATGCTGATCTCATTGAGACTTGGATTGTTCTCAATCGACCATTCGACCTGACCCGTCTCCGGGTTGACTCCTAGGTCCAAAGCCTGAGCAAGCTGATCTTGAAGCTCAGTACGCTCCGCCATGCCGCGAGTCATGTCGCCCTCGCGAGAGGCCGATATGCCCATTGACAGGCCACGCTCCACAGCCATCGTCTCAGCAGACGCAGCCACTCCCTTGCCCACAGCCTTGCCACCGCGCATCGCGGCTCCAAGAACTGTTGACGCCGCAGCCTTCTTAGTGATGCTGCCCAGGATGCCCTGCTCCATGCTTCGGAGCAGAACCTTGTTCACTGCCGATTTGACGACTTGGGGCGTCATCATCTTGATGGCACCCTTGCCAATGGCACTGGCCCCACCCGTCACGGCAAGGTCGCCAGCAAACGCCAAGGTGCCCATTAGCCCCTCGACCCATTGCTTGCCACGGCTTTTAGGGCTGTAGCTCTCTAGGATCCACTTCTCGACGACCTCAATGTCATCGCCTTCCTCCTCCCCCGCGTTGATGCGGTTCAGGCGCTTGACTAGGTCCCGAGAGTTGCGGACCTCTGCAATGGTTCCGAGGATCGGGAAGTTCTTGATGTTGAACACGTCGTCCCACGAAGCCTCAATCTCTGGCAGGCTGGAAATCCACTCCTCCATCAAGTCCTGCTGATTGCGGTAATACATCGTGTAGTTCGGATCTTCCCCGAACTTGCGCGAGTACCCACGATCAAACAGACGCTGATCCACCATTGCCCCGAACTGGGCATCAACCTCCATGTTCTGCTTGGTCAGCAGAGACTTTGAGATCGCGTCCGGGTGGACGCCCTGCATGATGAGGTCAGCGGCCTTGTCGGCAAGGCTAGGTGCTTTGTCAATCCTCTGCTTGAGAGGCACCAACTCTTTCTGTTGGTAAGCCTCTACGCCACCAGCCCTGAAGATGCCCGTCGCCGTTTCGACCTGAGCGCCAAGCGCGGAAAGGGCACCCCCCAGAGGCCCAAGCATCCCGCCCTCTTCTTCGTAGAGATCGCCAGCCTCGGTTGCCCGACGATATGCCCGTCGAGTCTCACGCAATGACCAGATGTCTTGCGTGCCCTGGTCAGCAGTCGGATCAGTGCGCTGCGTGTCGCTAGGGGTGTCCATTTTCAAGGCTTACTATCAAATGCCTCATCCGCTGCGGCTTGATCTTCCTTGGGGACTAACTTTTGGTTCCCGGCGTCTGGCCTAGGCGATGCGCCGCCTAGCGTGAACTTACGCCCTCCGCCCTGCTGGCGACCACGCGGCTGGTCAACTTTGTCAGGGTCCTCGCCGGTCATCATCCGATACCGACGCTTCTCATCGGCGGTGCCGTGCTTTGAGACAAACACCCTGATCCGGTTGCGAATCTCGTAATCGGTCAATCCTTGGGGATCGAGGTTCTGGAAGGACAGGATGTCTTTTTCGGCTTCAGTCCCGTCCAAGTCGAACTCGCTTTCGTCTTTACTGTTTTTCGATATGCCAGCAATTCGCGCCATTTCCGACAGAGCCGTCATGTGGCTCTGGCGTCGGCCAATGCGCCGCTGAATGTTGGCGCTGATTCGAGTGGCAGTCACAGCAGCGCCAGCGAAGTCTTGCGCCGCGACCTGCTCGTCGTACTTGGTTTGCAGAGCAGGGCTGATGTCTGACTGGTCGAACAGCGAATGCTGGGTTAGACCCTGCATCTCGGCAGACACATCGTCGAACTGAGCGACCCGGTTGGCTTGACGCAGCAGGATTTGATTGCCGATAGCGGACCGAATCATTCCGGCGACAACCTTGGGATCGCCGCCCTCGTCAAGGATGCCCTGCAACGCATCCGCCATCTCAGGGCCAAGCTGCTGCAAGATGATCGGAGCGCCGTCAGAGCCCAGCCATTCCATCCACTGATCCTCGGTCTCCAAATTCAGAGCCTCTTGGGCAAGCTGCTCTGCCCGGACACCAAGCTCCTGCTCACGAATGCCGCGCTCGATTGGGGCGAAGTATTCGGCCTCCTCGGCCTGAAGCCGCTGCATACGCGATGCCGCGATAAGGCCAAGCTGCTGCGATTCCCAGCCCATGCGGCCAAGGGCGCTACTTGCCTGCTCCAAGGCAAGGGCGCGCGACTCAGCTTCAACCTGAGCCCCAAACGATTGAGCCTCGCTAAGGTCTGCGTCGGCCTGGAAGGCACGAACTCGATCAGCGTAGGTCTCTGCCCCGAACCGGTTTTCCAGCTTTTTTGCGATCAGGTCTTCCGTTGCGGCCTCTTCGGTTATCGCAACGTTTGAAAGGATCGCATCCGTTCGAGCTTCAGTCTGACGGATATTAGCGTCTTGGATCTTTCCGAAGTAATCCGCCTGCTGCTCCGCGAGCCTAGTCTGCGCCTCGCGCAAGGGCTGCCCGACATCAAACTGGCGGCGCTGCTCCCGCTGCTTGGCCGCCTCAGAGGCCATCCCAAACGCCTGCCCCGCCCCACGCTGGAACGCAGCGGCGGCGGCACCACCAGCACTTTCTTCTCCTGCGAGAACGCGGATTCCGAAGAGGGGCATTAGTCAGTCTCCTCAGCCAAGCCCTAGAAGTCCAAGCAGCGTTTGACCGCCGCCTTTCTGATTGAACAGGCCCAGCCGCTCGGCTGCGCCCATCCCGTAAAGCTGCCCGCCAATTCCGCCCAGCATCTGCGACAGGCTGGTGTCCACAATCGGCTGGTAACTGCCCATCAGTTGAGCAAGCTGTCCCGCGCTCTGAAGCGTCTGCCCCGCCTGCGCCGCGTACATCTGACCGCTCTGCGCGCTAAGGCTGGCAAGTTGCCCGCCAAGCTGCTGGCTCAGTTGAGCCCGTTGAGCCGCACCCTGAGCAGCCACATTCGCGCCCAGCAGGCCGACATCCCGCAGCATCCCCTGGCTCGCAGCCATGCCCAGCGTGGTGCCCATCTGGCCGCGCCCGAAAGCGGTCTGGGTCCGCTGCGCTTGCATCTGCTTGCTGCGCTCCTTGGCAAGCGTTTGCGCTCGCTGCTCGCCAGCAATCAAGCGGCGCTCGGCCATCTTGGTCTGCTCACGCGCGGCTGCCTGAGCGCCACGGATCTGAGCTTGACCAGCGGCCTGTTGGCCTTGGGCCTGAGTCTGCGCTTGGCGGTACTGAGACAGAGCCTGCTTGAACAGCGCCTCTTGTTTTTTAGCGGCACTGCTTGTGCCTAGCATCCCAGCAACGCCACCTAGGCCCTGAAGCCCAAGCCCCAGCATCTCGCCCGTCCCAAGTCCCAAAACCATCAGCGATCTCTCCTTCGTCCTGCCAGATGCAGTTCTGCGTGTAGTGACTCCAACGCCCACTGGCCGCCGCCAGTCGCGTTCTCAAGTTTGATCCAGATGTAACCGCCCCTAGCGCGCGCAGGGACCCGGTCATTGTACCCAGCAACCAAGTCCCCGGACGCGACTGCCGTGCCCAGGCTCTCAGGGTTATCGCTGGCGTACAGCGTGTAGCGGCAACCAGCGCCAATGTTCGCCACGATGGCGTGCAGGCTGCTGATCCGCTGCTCGGCAGGGGTGTCCGGCGCGAAGATCGGGCCGATCAGCACATTCGACTCGATGGCCGTCCCGTCGTCGTTCGATGCCGTCTTATCGAACACCCGGACGTACCCATCATCACACCCTATAGCTACCTTCCTGTCGCTGGGGGTCAGACCCTCAAGGAGAGCGGCGCTATAGGGCTGAAGCGTCGTGGCTCCGAACAGTTGCGGCCACCAAGACTTCGTCCGGGCCTCCCAGAACCAGTGCTGGGTCGTGGCGCTAACGCTCCCCGTCAGGGGCGTGATGAACACATGCAGGCCCTGGCACTCTTGGTCCCACACCAGTTTCGGCAGGTACTGAGACAGGTCAATGTCTCGAAGCTCCTCCGCGATGGTGTCCCGCGTCAGTTCAATCGGCGGCTGGGTACGGCCATCAGAACGCGGCGACATCACCCAAACCCCGCCACGGCTGCCGAAGAAGTACATCAGGCCCTCCGGGCTCAGAGCCCAAGAGTTGCCGAACGCCATCCCGGTGACATCCGTGAAGTAGTCGATCTGGCCGATCTCGCTCAGGTCGCCCCGGTACTGCGTGATGCTGTGGTCGCCGCCAACCAGCAGGACATCGTCGTAGAACGGAGCCAGCGCGTTGACCACGTCCGGGTTGCGGGCTGTGTCTTGGTTTGCCCCGCCAAACGCTTTGGTGAGTTTGTCTACCTTGGGGAAGAAGTCCCAGTCGTAGGGATCGCCCACGGCGCTGGCGAAGATGGTGTTCGGCTCCTTGTCGGAGCGGCCCAGCACCATCCGGCCTCGGTAGAACGCAGCCAGTCGGCAGCCCTCGGGGATTTCGCCAGCGGTTTCGGCCTCCCACTTCTCAAAGGTGCCGCCGTCTTTGACCGGGTCGTAGGTCGTGTACAGCCCGTTGTCCACGAAGAACATCTGACCGTAAGCCGGGACCATCTGGGTGAACGCCGACCCACTGGCTTTGTTGACTGTGCCCACCGAGGTCCACACAGAGCCGTTCAAGCGGTAGGCGTCCGTGCCAGCGACCGCAAGGGTCATAACATTGCGGACATCCTGATTGCTGGCCGTCCGGTTGATTAGGGCAATCCGATGGCGCGTGTACAGGCTAGGTGTAGTAGTGCCGTCCGCCTTGACGTTGTCGTTGGCAGCCCACAGGTACTCCGGGCCGTCCACGCTCGTTGACGGGTACACATGCTCCAGCTCCGGCTTGACCGCCACAGCGCGAGCCGCGAAGTCCGTGCCCTCTTCGCCGTTCAGGTCAAACTGCCAGTTGGTGCCATAGCCGCTGGCTCCAGTGACTTTGGTGTTGATGACCTTGTCTGTGACATCGCTCTGGGCCTTACGGCTCAAGCGGTAGATGTGGTTCTGCTTGGTGCCGCTGCTCAGGTTGCCCCGGCTCGGCACATAGGCGTTGCCGTCAGCGTCCACCGCAAGGCGCACGTTGATATCGTCCGGGTCAGGCGTCCCCGCCGCGTAGTCTCCACCAAAGCACCACGCGCTGTTCTCCGGGTCGGAGGTCTTCAGGCCGTCAGATCCCGGGAACTGCTGGAAGATCACTCTGAAGCGCGTCGGCTCCGAGGACGTGATGTCCATCGCTGGACTGGAGTAGAAGTCCTGCGCGTAGATCCGCAGGACCCGCGTGCCCGTCGCGCCCTTAGGCGCAAAGATCGCGTACCCCGGCTCAGTCAAAACCGAGAAAGATCCTGTCCCCTGGACGGCGGCCATGACTTTCTCTTGGAAGCCGCCGCTGGTGGCGTCGTCAAACGTCGCGTCAAGGTCGGATCCGATGTTGACCTGAGTGCCCGTAGCTCCACTGGCAACAAACGTGATCGTGTTTGTCGTAGAGCCGTCACTAAACGCCAGCGTGTCGCTCGCCTGCGGGTTCTCGTAGAAATGGATCTCCGCGAATCCGTAGCGCCGAATCCTGGCAAACGGGCCAACATCTACGAGCTTGCGGCCAATGACGCCGAAGTCGTAGTCCAGCGCGCCGACAATCGGGTTGCCGCCGCTAGTGGGATAGCCTAAGTCCTTCGGGCCGTAGGTGTAGATAAGACCCTCTGTCTCCTCAACGCCCAGCGCGTACCCCATGCCAGCACCCGCGTAGGCCCACAGATGCTCGTTGTTCATAAGGCTTACCTTGGCGGTGATGCCCTGAGTCGAACTAAGAGCGTCGGTGATGCGAGTGCCCGTGACGGCGTCCGAGACAGTCGTGCCGCCTCCACTGGGCGGCGTCGTGTTGTACTGGTTGCCGCTGACCGTTCCAGCGCCGCCCGAAGTGCCCAGCACGCTAGAAGCCACGCCCCACTTGTGGGCCATGTAGGCTTCAACCTTCTCTACATCATCAAAGAAGCCGCCGCTGCCACGGTTCCCGTAGGATTGGTCGTGCGGGCTGCTCGCCGCGCTGCTGTCTCCGAAGTAGGTGATCGCCTCGCAGATCCAGCCGTCAAAGCTGGAAAAGCCGCCAAGCACTGCCGAGTTGACGACATCGCCCGTCCCGCCCGCAGGAAAGTCGCCCCAGACCTTGCTACCAAGGACATCGCGCGCCGGAGTCCTTTTGAAGTTCTGAGGCTGGAAGACGCCATAGCTCGGCCCCGTGCCCGTCAAGTCCTCACTGCTGTTGACGCGCAGGCGAATGCGGTACTCGCTAGAGGCAGTGTCGTACTCGCAGATGATTGAGATGAGGAAGACATTTTCGACCTCGGCACCAGAGATTGTGGGGGAGTGAACCTCAATCGCCCGCGTCTCCGTAGAACTATGCTCTTGCAGGACGGGCAGGCCGCTGACCGTGTCAATGTCTACATCGGTAGTCGTAGCATTGAACCCCACATACGGAGGCACCTTGTAGTAAGGCGTGTACAACGCGACCACGCCCGGTTCGGGGGTAAGGTCGGCGTTCCAAAGCTGAGTGTAGTTTTGATTGAGGACAGCGTTGTTGGCTGAGGTGTAGTCCTCGAAGTAAGGATACTCCGCCTCATCCGGGTGCCCTCCGGTGCTGTCAGGCCAGCCATTGCCGTGAAGAGTCAGGGCAATGTAGTTCGGGAACGGGTTGCTCTGCCAGTTGCCCGTGTTCGCCATGTTGAGCGCCCACAGAACCATCGGGTCTGTAGTGCGCGTGCGAACCAGCATCGTGGTTGCCCAAGTGTGCGTCAGCACCTGCGGGTAGAGGCCTTGGCTGCGGCTCAATGAGTCGCTGGTGCTGACTTTGTCACGATGCCACTCACCGATTCCGCCTACCTGCGGAGGCATAGCCCCACTGCCCCTGATGAGGTACGGGGTTGTGTCCCCTCCATCGCCAGACCCGACCGTAGGGTCAAACTTGTACGCCGGATGGATGATAAGCCCGTTCGGATCGAACTTGGGCAGTTGAGCGTTGCCGTGAACCTTGATGGAGTGCGAGCGCGGCGTCTGATCGGTGAACTCGTCAGACAGGCCAGAGGCAAGGCGGTACTCCTCGCGCCGGTCATACATACCGACTTGGGCCCCGGGGGCCGCCGCCGACTCTCCTTGGGCGTCGAGCCAGCAGTGCAGCCGCTCCTCGTAGTTCGTCAAATCCAGAGGCGTCCAGTCCGTCTCGCCTGCGCCGACGCCGTCCGTTAGGTCAAGGTCCGACCGCACATCCGAAGGAGCAGTCGCGTACACCAGCCCGCCCTTGCACACCGCGACTTGGCGCACCGGGTAGGTTAGGTCGTAAGTCGTATTGACGACCGGCTCGGTCCCGTCCAAGGATCCGATGGCGTAAGCAAAAGCCCGCTCAACATTTGACTGGTTGACCGCCACGAACAGAGTGCCCGCGCGGTAGTAGATGTCCGCGTACTCACCCTCGTCGGTCTCGAAGATCCAAGCCAGAGTCGCGGCGTCATCATCCTCCGTGACTTCGAGCTTGATGATTCGACCGCTCACGGCATCCGGCGACTTCAACGCCACATAGATGTTGCCGTCCGCGTCGATGGCGAATCGGTCCAGAGCGGTGAACGTCCCCAATGGCACCGCCTCCGCCCAGATCAGGACGCCGTCTGCGTTGCGCTTCTCAATGATCGCATCGCTCGTTAGCCAGTACGAGTTACCGCCCTCGTCCACCAGCACGTCAACCGTAGACGAGTCCGTCTCGTTCGGACCCTCCCAGTCAACCGAACGGGCCAACGAGTAGTTGAACGCTGGGCGATCGTAGACCAGCGATCGCACCGCCTTGACCGGGTCAGACGCTGTAGCGACCTGATCGTTGATTAGCTTCGACAGCCCAGGCCGCTGCCCACCCTGCATACGCTCCGTGCCCGCAGCATAGTTGCGGACATTCTTCGCATCCGATGTCGTAAGCTCGGGCTGGTCGCCCTGCGCGTTGTTATCGACGCGGCCCTTGAACGGCCATTGGATGCGCTTGCGTGCCATCTCAGGGGTTCGTCACTTGGACGTGGAACCGGGTATCCCAGTGCTGAGGGCCAGACTCGGCAGCGCCGTTTTGGAGTCTGCCGATGGTCGGCTGCATACGCCCGTCACGGGCGCAAGCATCAACCCACATCTTGCTCTGCTCAATCCGCGACAGGCGGTCGTAGCCCAGCATTCCTGACTCGGCACCCTTGTCGTATTCCTCGAAGGCTCGCACACACTCGGTGCAGGACCACAAGAACAAGGGCTCCAGCCAGTTCGGGATGCTGACGTAGTCCGTACTCTTCTTCACCTCGGTCCAGTCGGCGTGGTAGTGGAGGATGAAGAAGTCCGTCTCGTTCGATGTCGGCGTCGGGTAAAGCTCCAGACGCAGGATCGGAGCGCCACCGCCAGCAATCGGCGTGTGGGCCGTCGCACCCCAATACTTCAGCGGAGACACGGTCCCCGTACTCCGAAGCTCTTGGAGGTTGTCGATTGACGTGAACTCGAACTGGACGGTCAGACCGTTCGTCGGGTGCAGCGAGACGATGTCCCGCATATTCGGGAGCGCAATCCAAGACTGGTTGCTAACCAGCCCCAGATTGGCAACCGCCCCCTCCAGCCACTTCCAAGGTCGTGCGTTCACCAGCCACTGGCCGGTGTGGTTCACGATGTTGACAGTGGTGTAGGGAGACGCAGACGACCCCCCAAGGGCGGCCTCAAGATAGGTCTCGACTTCGCTTACTTGGAGGGCCATCTAAGATCAGAATTCAGTGTACTCGTCGCTGTCCCAGCCGAAGCCGTTGAACAGAACGTCGGTCTTGGAAGCCGTCACAGCGTTGCCGCCAGTCGGCGTGAATCCAGTAAGGACCCAAGCCAAGTAACGGAAACCCTGAGAAGCAAGGGCCCCACTCGTTGATTTGGCCTCAGCGGGCGCAAGCAACGCAGTGGTGGTACTCAGGGTCAGGCCGTCGCCAGCCGCGACAGCATCCGTTCCGCCGACTTTGGCCTTCACGGCACCCTGAATGCGGACTTTGACGTTGTCGCCAGCGGAACCGCCCTCAAGGGCCACGCCGCAGATGTAGCTGCTGCGAGGGAGTTCGCCTGCCGCAAGAACAATCCCGCGCAGAGTGGTTCGTCCGCTAGTCGTATCGAAGTACACGTTGGCGTTCTGGGGCTTGAATACCACGATTGCGCCCTCGTACACCGTGCCATCAGCAAGCACGTTGACATCGAAAGCAGGGATCTCCAGGCCGTCGCCGCCTTGTTGCGCGAAAAACATTCTTACTCCTATGTGTGGGTGAGGCAGCCCCCCGGCCTAAGCCGAGGGGCCACCGTTAGGATCAGGCGTGGACCGTGCCGAAGCCGTTGAGGCCGTCGAACAGGACCTTGATGAGGCCAGTGCCGGAGCCCAGGGCCTCAAGAGCGTAACCAACCACCTTCGAGCCAGCAGTCGTGGCGACATTGACATTGGCAGCAGTGGGGTCAGCCTCGACGCCGTTGCCCACAGCAATCGCTGCCGTGCCGTCAGCAGACACGTCAATCACGCCCTGAATGGCAAAGCGCCCAAGGGCACCCAAAGCCACATCCTCCATAGCAACCACGAAGACGCCGAACTCGTTGTCGTCAATCGAAGTGTTGCCGGAGGCAGGAGCTTGAGTAGTGGTGAACTTGTAGGTAGCCGTGTCCACAGTCGGGGCCACGGCGACAAGATCACCTTTGCTAATCGCCGCATGGGCAGTCAGCGTCATTTCAATGGTTTGAAGAGCCAGGCCGACGCCGGGGTCTTGCTGTCCGTAAACAGTAGCCATATCAGAACCTCCTAGTCAGATCAGGCAACGGGAGAGATGATGCCCAGCTTACGCCGCTCGGTGCAGACAAGCTGGTGCCAAGTGTCAACCCACATGACGTGGCTGAACGGCTGGTTCGGGTGAGGCTGAGGCTGCTTCCGCGAGAAGTAACGCTCGTCGTGGAAGACCTTGCAGAGGACATCCGTGTCGATCCAGTAGTAGCGAGGAGCCTTGACCGTAGCGGCAGCCTCGGTAGCGAGGCCAGTACCGTACAGGCCAGCGGTGTCCAGCTTGCTGGCGTAGATCACCGGGATACCGGCGTAGAGCGGGTTCAGGTAGGCCGGATCCTGACGGCTGCTGGCGACCAGTTGGTCGTTGAGCAGACGCAGGGACGACATGAACGCGCGGCGGCCAGCCTTACTCGTTGCGATGAAGTTCGGGCTGTTCAGCGACTCGCTCTGGCCCTCGTACATCGGCAGCGGGTTGTACTGGACGAGGTGCATCATCTCGTCGAAAGCACTGAACAGGACGTTGGCTTTCGCCTCGGTGTCCGGGTACGTCTCGGCACCAGAGGTCAGGTCGATGCCAGCGTTGGAGGCGTCGTAGGTCGCCACTTGGTTGGACCAGTTGGCGCTGGGGTCAATGCCCTCAAGCGTCGTGGACCAGTCGCCACCCGAAATCTGCGGATCTTGGCCGTTGTCGTTCTCGGTGATGAAGCAGGGGATCGAGAAGGGAACCGAACCAGCGGTGCCCTCCATCGACTCCACAGGAGCCGCGAACAGGTGGTCCTCCATGTGCTTGATGATGGAGGTCGCAAGGCGCTGCTCCTTCACCGCGTACAGGTCGCGGATCCGGCGGTAACGAGCCTCACGGGTCATCGAGGTGTTGACCTGAAGGCCGATCTCGTGATCGGTC
>Ga0208547_1002082_pt1 | contig 10814 bp, 15 predicted proteins | sample DEB08_DNA_5_FD_185501 | JGI IMG/M metagenome (GOLD analysis project Ga0208547, IMG submission 185501) | Aqueous microbial communities from the Delaware River and Bay under freshwater to marine salinity gradient to study organic matter... | ecosystem: Environmental > Aquatic > Marine > Coastal ... | reverse complement strand
GAACGCAAATGAACTCGGTTTTCATGATGTTTGTCTGTAACTTGGCTAGTATAGGGCAAAAGAAAGGGGTCTTGCGACCCCTTGTGACAGTATCAGAGTTGGTTCAGAGGAATCAGACGCTTCAGAGAACGAAGTTCTTTATGCTTCTCATCATCAGCAAACTGAGGAATTACACCAATGATAGTGAAAGGACGATCAGTAGGAAGAGCGATCTGAATGCCAGTGAGTTGACTATTGATTAATTTTACAGTTTGAGCATAGAACATCTCAAGGTCATTGGCAAAATTCTTTGCTTCTTCACGCAGTTTTTCTGCAGTCTTGTCAGTACTATAAAGAACAATGTTAGTGTGATGTCCATGTGTAGTATTTGCAAGGATTTGGTCAACCCAACAGCGGCGAGCATTGGTCTTGCCAGTAGAATACAGAACCAACTGATTCTCATTCAGAGGATTAGGAACATCGGGAAGAGCAATGCCAAGAGATTTGACCTCTTTACAATCCTCAAGATATTCAATCCATTCGGAACGGGACTTATCTACAATGATAGGATCGCCATCTGGAGTAGATTCATTCAGAATACGCTTGGCAATTTTTGTGATTGTACCTGCAATATTGCTATAGAAACGCTCAATCTCTACTTCATTATAAAGCCAATCATCAATAGAAGATTGATCGCAGTTGATCAAACCTTTGCTGATCATTGCACAACCAGCGGTTACAAAGTCGTTCGTGTTTGCACGACGAGCAACCAAGTGATTGTTAGCAATTAGACCATTGACAATATCAGATGCTTCCTCATTGACTTCATCATCATAAGAGAAGATAGCAACAAGAATATACCTCCAACCTGCGACAATTGCAGCACGGATGCGAGTGCGACCGTCTTTAATTTTTCCTGTAGTAGAAACAATTGGTGGGAAAGGATTGTAATCCCAACCGTGCTCTTCATAACTGTATGCAATGTCATCAGTCGCATCATCTTTGTTCTGCTCACTGCGAACTGCGACATTATTCAGTTGATCGTCATAAAGTTTGTATCCAGAAATATCAATTTTAGTAAACCTTACAAAATTTCCGTATTTTTGTTTTGTATTGATCTCTTCATCAGACCAACGATTTTCATATTTTTTTGCATCAAGATCCGCACATGTGACCTTGGCAAGAAAAGGAATAGTAGTCATTTTTGCTCCAATAGCATTATGTGAATGTTAGAGAGGGTGGAGTGCCAGAGGCATCCCTCTCCAACAGGGCCAATATAAGGCATCTAGAGGAAAGAGTCAAGGCTCCCAACCAGTTCAGGAGTTGTCACAGTGTCCTCAACCAACCTATCACCCAGAACCTTGACCATCAGATTCAGTGTTCTTTGATGTGGTCTCTGCTTCCATCCATACCATGGTGTTTTCTTACCAGGATAGGGAGGCTCTTGATTGACTGAATAGTATTGATCCGCAGTAATATCAAATACTTCGTGAGTATTCTTATCTCTCAACCACCAATGTGCTTCATCATGATAATCAATCGCACTCATTTGTTCTAGCACATCAGTATTCATAAGATAATATAATGCTTGAGAAGAATGATAGCAGTGTCCAAACATTGGATTGCCTGCATTTTCTTCTCTATACTTTTTTGATACCATATCTGGTGTGAGATTCTCTGCAATCATATACATCACCAAATCAATATCTTTATACTCAAAAGGTCTAAACCTTAGAGTTCGTGTCTCAAATATTTCTTTGTCTCTATAACGATGTCTTTCAACGATTTTCATAAGATACTAAAAGAATTATTTAGCCATGTTCTCCCGAACCCGGACAAGCCAGATTCTACTCAATTATCAACAACTTGTCAAACGATTAGAAAAGAACTTTACTTCTTCAATACCCATATACTCATTAAAGAGTTTCTTTTCCATTTCATATGCTTCAATTTCCCAAGGTTGGTCCGAATAGTCCGTATCAGAGTGGTCTATGCCCTTCCAGAAGCGTTTAGAACCTTTATCCTTAAGATTACCCTTGACATGCTGATAAACATGCCAGAGCTCGTGTAGAAGCGTGCTGATGTAATCTTCTACATCTAAACGATTGTGTAACTCAATTTCAAAATCTCTAGGACGCCAATCACAATCAAGTACAGTACACCATCCATGAACACCTTCACGAAGTAATCCACGATGATTCACGATGATGTCAATCTTGTGCCTTGGCAGATACTTTTCAATAAACCAGAAGACAACTTCTTCACATCGACGCTGGCTATAGTTGTAACCAGTAGTTTCAAGAAAGAGCATTGATAGCAGCAGCAGTTACACGGGTTCCCCAATTCATCATCCAAAAGAATGATGCAATGAAGATAAGTTTGTGTGTGGTGGTCATCACCTTGATTTATCTGAAGCCAATATAAAACCCCCAGTGGTGTTCTGGGGGTAAATGTGGACAGTTTGTCAAGTGGAACTCCTACAAAATAGATGTCAAATATGTTATAATGATATAAATGCAACTAGAGAATGAAGAAATATTTTTTCCTTGCTGGACTGCCTCGTTCCGGTAACACTTTACTATCATCAATCTTAAATCAAAATCCAGACATCATGGTGTCTGCTAATAGTTTTTTGTGTGATCATATGCAGCAAACCGCATTACTTCAATATAATGAGAAATTTCAAAACTTTCCGGATGCAGACTCTTTGAATAATCTCATATCATCAACATTCGATTCTTATTATACAAATTGGGACGCAAAATACATTATTGATAGGGGACCATGGGGGACACCTACTAATCTTTACATGTTAGAAAACTACCTATCAAATGAAGTCAAAATTATATGCAGTGTGAGAGATATAGTAGAAATTATATCATCCACTATAAGAGTTTCATCTAATAGAATTCGTAACATTATTCAGGAGCAAATTCAAAGAAATCAAAGATTCATGGAGTCCTATAAGAATGATATTGATTTAATGTGTGAAGTTATTACAGATCCCACAGGACAGTTAGAGAAATTTATGTTCTCTCTTAATAATCTTCTCAAAAAAGAAAACAGAAAATATCTTCATTTGGTAGAGTATAATCATCTAGTGAATGATACGGAAAATACTATTAAAGGAGTATATGATTTTTTAAATATTGATTACTACCCTCACAAGTTTAATTACATCAAATCATTCTCTGCTAATGGTATTGAATATGATGATTCTATATTTGGATCTGGGTGCGATTTACATAAAGTAAAAAGTAAAATCAAACAAAAAAAATATGAGATAGAAGATATTCTTCCACCCCATATTATTCAAAGATATTCAAATCTTGAGTTCTGGAGAAATTAATTATTATGTAAGATACCTGATAATAACAATTCCAGGGCCGCCTGTTGCTCCAAGAACTCCAGGTTCATTAGAGGCTCTTCCTCCTCCACCACCACCAGTATTTGTAGTTCCTGTTTGGGCAGCACTACCACCACCACCGCCGTTTCCTCCACCACCGGCGCCACCAGTACCTTTACTGCCAATTGAGTATGCACCACCGCCACCGCCACCACCAAACCATCTACCTGCTGATGGTCCAGGTGTTCCATAAGATGCTGGAAGTTCAGTATCTCCACTAAAGGCAGCAATACCTACTCCACCATCTCCACCTGTGTTTGGAGATAAGTTATCAGCACCGACGCCTCCAGCACCACCGCCTCCACCACCGGATCTATGGGTTGAGGAAGCAGTTCCTCCATTATTTCCTTGAGGTGGACTTGTTGGTGGAGTATTTCCGTTTCCACCCGTACCATCATATCCAGCACCACCACCAGAACCACCATTAGATCCATCATGTTCTGGTGCTGGACCACCACCAGCTTTACCACCACCGGCAGCAACTATGGAATTGAAAGAACTATCTTCACCATTAACCCAACTGGGAAGATTAGGCGCACCAGGCCCAGCGGGATAGATTACTGGATATGCATTTCCTCCTTTACCATCTCCAACAACCACTGGATAAGAAGTGTTTGGGCTAAGTGGATATGAAGAACCAGATCTTACTCCACCAGCTCCACCTCCGCCGCCGCCACCAGATCCACCGTAGGATCCACCACCTCCACCGCCGCCACCTACAATAAAGTAGTCTACATTGAGGGTATTATCTAAAACTTCAAATGTGGATGATCCTGGATCTGTAAATATATGATAAGTATATGTGGCCCCAGTTTCTATTATTCCTCCAGTGGCTCTTTGAGAACTAATAAATCTAGTACTTTGAACAGAACCTCTTAGGGATAAATCATTTTCTTTAAAAACTCCAAAAAGTTTCCCTGTACTTCTTGCTAATGAAGATTTAAATGGAGCCATGAATCAAGCCTCCTTATCGCCAGTAATGATGAAGTTTACATGGGTTGCTCCCAATCCAGTAAAATTTCCTGTTCCAACAAACAGTGCATCGCCAGTTGTATCTAATACAAGAGGATATGATGGTTCAAGTAATACAGTTTCTCCTGAAGTGATATCAACATCAAAGATTTTATTTAAATCTGTTGCACTATCACCATTAGGAACGAAGTAAACTTGCCCAGTTGCAGTTGATATTCCAGTTCCTGCAGCATGAGCAATAATGGATTTTACATAAACTTTTTTAGAAGATGCGACAGTAATGATACCAACAGTTGTTCCTGCCGAAACTCTTACCACATTGCTAAGTTTTCCCCTTTCCAGTGCCATGATTTCTTTTTTTAGTTATTTAGCAAATTAACCGCCGCCACCAAATAACCAACTATCATAACTTTCCCATGCACTCACGCCAGTTAAACCAGAACCATCTCCAGAAAAACTAGTAGCAGTAACAATACCGGTTATATTAATACCACCACCAGTGGTTTCAAATTTCTTGACATTGTCGTAGTAGAGTTCTACTGCACCGTCAGTATTTAATCTAGCAAATTCTTCACCAGTGTATTTTTGAACAAGAAAAGAATTTGACCTGATATAGAAACTACCAATTCCACTATCGGCAATATATGAGTTTGCTCCGTTATGAAACAGTTGTAAATCCTGACCATCTCCTATTTCAATTCTTCCAACAGTAGAGGAACTACTATCGGGTAATTGTATATTTCCACCATTTTTAATCGTGACTACCTCTGTTGCTCCATCATAAAATGCAGCAATAGAACCGGCACCACTCTGAGTAACACCAATTGCTGTTGTTGTTGAGTTTGCTTGAACATTAATCAAGTCAACTTCTTGAAGGGTAGTATCAAGAGTTGTAGTTGTTCCTTGAACAGTTAAGTCACCTTCCATGATGACATTGCCTGTAAAGGTACTCACACCTGCAACAGTTAAGTCACCTCCCATGGTGACATTGTCTGTAAAGGTACCTGCAACAGTTAAGTCACCTTCCATGTTGACATTGCCTGTAAAGGTACTCACACCTGCAACAGTCAACCCATGATTGATGTCAAACATCGCATCTGGAGTCGTACTGTTAAAACCAACAGCATTGTTAGAATCCAGTCTAAATGTATTATTGCCTATTAGCCTAGCAGCTTCTCTTGCTCTGGTCATTTCAGATTGATTGCTTCTTGGTTTTTTTATATTTATATAAAAAAACCAAGCATTGCTGCTCGGTCAAAAGATATTATTATTATTGATTACTAAAAACATCTAAGTTAAAAGATCCAGTAATTCTTTCAGATTCTGTTTCTTTCACATCAACTGAATGCATTAAATGTGATTGAAATAAAAGAATCTCACCTTCTTTGGGTTTATGAATATAATCAATGGATGGGAAATTGGTTGGTTGGCAATCTTCATCTTTGATATAGATGATACCAGATAATGAACCAGCATGATTATGTTCTGGATTATCATCACCTTTATATGTAAAGTTTACCCAAACATCATATCCATCATAATGTCCAGGATAATTACGAAGATGAACTGCACGAGGATTATCTTTTATTGGACTATTAACCGCATGAAGATATAACTGGCCTAAATTCAAAAGATATCCAAAGAAGAATGAGTTATCAATTAGTCTTCGGGGAACTGCAGTTTGATAAGAGTTATGTCCTGTTCCTACATTATGATGATTCAATAACTCTGCATACTCATTATCTTTCACACTTCGACAAGGTTCAATCCAACCCTTAACCTCATCAAAGATGGGATCAGGCATTTTAACTTTAATAATAAGATTGGGTGTTTGTCCAATCAGTGTTACGTCATCAAAAATTTCATCAATAGTTTTCATCATTCCTTTGCCATATCATTTGCACAGTGTGATCTTTGCCCATCGGCAAGAACATAGTGGAAAAATACCTGATGATAAAAGGTATCATCTTCTTCTCCAAGTTTACGGATAAAGTAATCTCCCTTATGCCTAGATTTTAGGGGTTCTCTCCAGTGAGGTCTCTCGCAACCTTTGTAAATCATTCCATCTCCAGGTTGAAGACAAACTGATCTATCTTCTCCTTGCTCAAGAACTTCTGTTTTATCTTCACTATAAGTATCTGGAGTTTTAATCCACAATGGCCAACACTCTTCAAGATTAGTGCTAATGTGAACACTTACTGAAATTTCACATGCTGGACGATCTGCATGAACTGTAAGTTCTTGTCCTGCAAAATAGAAGCGATCATAATAATAAGTATTATACAACTTTCTACCAATAATCTTTTCCAGTTTCAGACGAATGTCTGAATGAATGTGATGATATTGTGGGTGTGTATAAACTGCAAGTGATCCTTCAACCTGACTTTCAAGAGGCGTAAAGTTAAACTGTTCTGGTTTTTTACCCCAGTAATTAATTTGTCCTCGCATTTCTGGAACAGGACGATAAAGTTCACCAACATCCCATAAGTCTTTGACTACCAAGTAGCCATCTTTATCAAATTGTTCATTGCGAGTCCAAGATGAACCACTATTTAACTTTTCTTGGAACTTAAGTTGTTCCAATGTCATTTTCTCTGCCATACTCTACCTCACTTCCAACGAGGACCAACAGTCCAACCAACAATTGACTTACGCAAACCAGACTTAACAGGAAGAACCCGATGTTGTGTTCTTGAGTCAAACAAAATTACAGTGCCGCGCAGACGGGGTGCAAAATATGACGCGCCACTTTCATCTAAAAGTTGAAGATTTCCACCTTCATAATCATCAGGATCAGAAAGTTGAAGCACAAATGAAAGTTTCCTTACAAGTTCAATATTCTCATTCACGAAATCATTGGCAAGTCCTTCTTGACGATTACCAACCGATTGTGGTTTATATGCTCCCGCAATACCAGCATCATTATGCCAACCATAAAACTGACCAGGACCATATCGAGTGTATTGCATTGATTCTCCATCAATACACCGCAGATCATATAAGAAGTTCTCGCGATTTGCACGTTGAATATAATGCCACAGGAATCCACCCAGCCAATGCTGAGTTGGAATCCATGCATTTTGAGAATTTCTTTTATCTTTATTCAGAGCATCTCCCATAAGACGAGAATCACCCATCTGTTGATCAAACTTAACAGAAAGATCTTTTTCGATAATCTCTACAACTTCTTCTGGAAGGTCTGAATAATACCAAACACTTTGAAATGCCATTTGAAAATAATGTATTCATGTCAATTATATATCTTTGTTGTCAAGGTGTCAACAAATAGTTTGAATATTTTAAAGGTAGATAATCTACTATCAAATGAATTCTGCTTTGATCTTTGGATTTGTTTACAGCCGAATGTACTTTTTTGTTGTTTATTTCTATGAGTTGGTTGACTTTGAATTTAAACTCTTGACCGCCAATCATAAAAATAGATTCATTATTTGTTACAATAGGTAGATGAATTCTGTGAGATAATGAAAATATCAATCCAGTATCATAATGTGGTTTTATTTTCCTTTGTGGTGGTAAAAGAGAAAACTGAATATTGTAAATAGAACCCTCACCAAATTTATCATTTAAAACTTTGGTCAGATCTTTTGAAATATCAAAAAATTTCTTACACAACTCATTATTTTTTATTTCAAATCTTTCTACCAAAAAGAAAGTCTTACATCCCTCAAAAAATTCTTCTCTATTATAATTATTATTTTCTTTGAAAATAATAAAATCAATATATTCTTCGTATTGTTTGGAATCAACTAAAGAAAGGTACTTTACATATTCTGGTTTATTCATACGAAGTCAAGACAGTAGTTAAAGTTACAAAAATCTGAGGAGTAATAATCTCTCACAAAATTTTTATTTTCTTCAGTGTAACTTTCAAAATATTCTTCTTCACTGTAGTTGCCTTTATTTAAATGTGGTAGAGAGATATTTAAGTCTTTTTCCATCTCATGTAAATTTTCATGTTTATATATCTTACTTAATGAGATGTCTCCGATTTCATCCAAACAATAAAATGATTGTGTGAATGTGATCATTGGGGTTCTTTCATAATGCACGCCATCTTTAATAGCATTAAGAAAATGCTTAAACTTACAAGAAATTCTATTATGTTTGCAGAAGTGTTTGAAGTAACTAAAGGTTCTCCTATATGGATTTCTAACTACAGCAAAAGAAAATACATATGAGTCAATTTTGTTATTTCTCTGTAGTACAAAGTATGGATCATGTTTTGCATGAACAACACGATTCCAGGGATCTAGTTCCCTTTCGTTTAATAATGATAGTATAGACTGACCAGCAGTTTTAGGTACATGAACAAACAGATATTTACTCATTCATTTTCTCCAAAAGTTAAGTTGACTGCATTCATGGAGGATATCTTTATCAAGATAATTTTTAGGATTGTCTGAAGTTATTTCTAATTTTGTTCTTACCTCATGCAATCCTTTTAGATTAAAACACTCTTGATCCTTAACTTCATTTTTGCTGTGAATATATTCAAATTGATGTTGATAATAATCCTCTCCCAAAAAATCATAGATTCTTTTAAAAGTTTTTTGGGGAGATAATACTAAGTCATAATATTCAACGAATAGCAATCTATCTGACAAGTTATTGTTCAATGCAAATTTCATAGCGTCAATGCTACACATAATATTGCCTTTGGGATCTAACATCACCCTACATCTATTATGATCGTTGAGTGGCAGATCGTTAGTTATAACTTGTTTATCTATTGGGTTGAATAGAATATTGTTATCATTTTTATGAATTAATTTCAAAAATGACACTAATATTTCATCGACACTTCTTATAGGACATATAATTTTTGCATTTTGTTTTATGTATCCTTCTATATAATTGATTCTTCTTGGCCATATTCTATTTTTATCAAAAATGACAGGTTTGTTAATATCGCTGTAATAATGATGTATAACTGATGACAACAAAGCATGAGCTTGTTGTGGTTTTGGATGCGATTCATAAAATTCACATTTTTGTAATGTTGCCTCCATGTTAGTCATTAGTCCTAAAACAGGGCTAATAGGATCAGAATGAAATCTGGGGTTTTGATTTAAAATAGCAGATAAAAGGGTACTTCCAGACCTATGAAGGCCAGCAATAAAGTAAAATCTTTTATTATCATCTATCATAACAAATATTACAATCAATATGTGGTATTGGGCCAATCGAGTTCTAAGTCGAGATTATATAAATCTTCAAATGTTTTTGTGAGATTAATAAGATTGGTAAAATCATATTCTATGTCAAAACATTTTTGAATATATGAAGTTAAAAACTTATGAAGATCTGAAAAATCTTTTGAATTTATTTCAGTAGTTCTATTGGCAAACTTCCAAATAAAAGTATCATCATTATTGATACTCAATAACTTAAGAAGTATTGAGTTTTTTGTTTTCTCGTCAGGCAGAAAAATATTTCCTTTAAATGATAGAGCTTCAGATTCTCTTATTTTTCTTTCTTCTTTAATACAAGATTTGAGTTTTAACTTACTTGCTTCAAACCACTCATTACTGGTTGCATATTCTATTAATGATTTATCGGAAAATCTTTTCCAACCAAGGTTGCTATGGCCTGCCCAAGTAAGATCAGAAATCTTAGAATCGGACATGAGATTTAGTCCACTTATATTTGCCCAGTTGCTTGGCAATTCCATGATTGGACATAATATTTTTTTATTATTTAAATCAACAAGGACATAAAAATCATTCATTTTTTAATTATTCTCTTTTTTCTTTTTTCTATTTGATGATCGTGTTGGTTTGATTCTATTATCTGGGTTTTTATTATCCTCTGATTCTGATTTAGATCCTTCAATCTGTTTTAGTTTGTCATTCTCTTCAGATTCAAAGGCAAGTTGCCATGCTGCTGCTCCTTTCCAAGCAATACTATCTAATGAAACTTTCTGACCAATAACTTCTTCCCAACCTCTCCATGATGCAAAGTTAGTTTTTGGTCTATATGCAATCTCAATACCAACACCAGCAGCGATTTGTTCCATAATCTCAATTGCTTCAGTTGGTTGCATTTGAGCATAAACTGATGCAATATCAGATCTCATGTTTATTTCAACAACACCACCAAATGCAGTGCCTACAGAAATAGATCTAGCTCTATTTCTATTTTGAGACATAGATAAGTACTCATTTTCCTCGCATAACTCATTAATTTTTTCTCTCATTTTTGATGAGGGTTTTTTATCTTTTTTCATAAAAAAACAATAATCTGACTTATTTATTACTGGGGATTCCAGGAAATAGTTACAAATCCACCTGGTCCTACGACAATTGGATAACTTTGACTGGGAGTCACCGAAACTGGATATTGTTGCCCTTCAGTTGCAGGCAGACCCGTATTAGCACCACTACCAGCACTTCCTGCCGCACCATTTGTTCCAGGATTTCCAGCTCCACCAATAGAT
>Ga0208547_1002081_pt1 | contig 10818 bp, 9 predicted proteins | sample DEB08_DNA_5_FD_185501 | JGI IMG/M metagenome (GOLD analysis project Ga0208547, IMG submission 185501) | Aqueous microbial communities from the Delaware River and Bay under freshwater to marine salinity gradient to study organic matter... | ecosystem: Environmental > Aquatic > Marine > Coastal ... | reverse complement strand
GGCTTATTGGCTCTCCTCCGGGATATGTTGGTTATGATGAAGGCGGTCAGCTTACAGAAGCTGTGAGAAGAAAACCATTTAGCATTGTACTTTTAGACGAAGTCGAAAAAGCTCATCCTGATGTTTTTAACACGTTGCTTCAAATTTTAGAAGATGGAAGACTCACAGATGCCCAAGGTAGAACGGTGGACTTTAAAAACACAATAATTATTATGACATCTAACTTAGGCACAAAAGACATAGCAAAAAATATTGGATTCAGCTCTTTAGATGAACTTGATAATTACGAAAAAATGAAATCAAAAGTACGAGAAGAGTTAAAAAGACACTTTAGGCCAGAGTTTTTAAATCGTATCGATGAAACTATTGTATTTCATGAACTTACTGTTGATGAAGTTAAAGAAATTGTTGATTTAATGCTTGATAGAATACACTCTCAACTTAAAAACTCTGATTTAGAGATTGTACTTTCTGATGAAGCTAAGGAGTTTTTAGCAACCGAAGGTTATGACAAAGAATTTGGAGCAAGACCTTTAAGAAGATCCATACAAAGATTACTTGAGGACCCTCTATCAGAAGAATTATTACTAGGTAAATATAAAGCTGGATCAACAATTATAATTTCATTAAATAAAGACGAAAATACTCTAGAGTTTGAATCAGTCGAAGCTCCTAATGAATCACCTATAGATTTTGTAGAATCTGAATCATAAAAACACTACAATAATTATATGAAATTTATTATCGATACTGACCCTGGTACCGACGATGCCGTAGCAATACTCATTGCTTTAGCACATTTTACGGATGAGGAGTTACTTGCAATTACTACAGTTGGAGGAAATGTTGGCGTAGATGTTGGAACAAGAAATGCTCTTAGAATTCTTGAACATGCTAATAGAAACAGTATCCCAGTTTACAAAGGGGAGTCAAAGCCCTTGAGTAGAGATTTACTCACTGCAGAATGGGTTCACGGAACAGATGGATTAAACGGAGTTGGGTTTCCCGATCCCTCAAAAAGTGAAGAATCTTTAGGAGCTGTAGACTATATTACAGACTTACTAAAAAACAGTGATGAAAAAATTACTATTTGTGTTCTTGGCCCAATGACAAATATTGGAAAAGTTTTAAGCTCTAACCCTGAGTTAGCAAAAAATATTGAGCAAATTATTTTTATGGGAGGTGGAGCAGGTTTTGGAAATCATACACCTGTGGCAGAGTTTAATATTTTAGTTGATCCAGAAGCAGCAAAAGTTGTGTTGAATTCAGGTGCAAAATTAGTAATGATGGGATTAGATGTCACACATCAAGCAATTTCAACAAATGAAAGACTGAACAAAATTCATGAAACAGGAACCACTACTGGAGTATATCTTGTTGGACTTATGGGGTCTTTGGCTGATTTAGAAATTGTTAAACAAAAATTTCCAGACGGAACTCCTGTACATGATGCATTTGTAACAGCTTATTTAGTCGATAGCTCTCTAACTACTGGAGAAGTTACCAATGTCGAAGTTGAGGTTGAGTCAGAGTTAACACTAGGCCAAACAGTGGTTGACATTAATCATATTTCTGGAAGAGAAAAAAACGTTCACTGGATGAATAAAGTAGATGATGAAAAGTTATTTAATATAATAACAAATACTTCAAAACTTCTCCCATAAAAATAAATATTTACCTTCAATCAATAAGACACTTTTAACAATTTCAGATAGAATTAATGAATCATTATTTAAATAATGAAGGAGTAAATTAATGATTACTAAAAAGAAATTCGTTTTTGTACTTCTGTCATTGATGTTGATTCTTTCTGCCTGTGGTGGCAGCTCAGAAACAACTACTGAAGAGGTTGCAGAGCCTGTAGCAGATCAAGAGACTCTTGATTCTCCAGCTACAACTGCAGCAGCTACAGCAGAGCCAGAAGCAGAAGCGTTAAAAGTAGGTATAGTACTTGGAGCTTTAGGTGACCGTTCATTTATGGACTCAGCTAAAAGAGGCTTCGATCAAGCACTTGCTGAATTAGGAATCGACGGCGACTTTATTGAAGCCGAAGAATCTGAAAGAGCAGCAGCTTATCAAAATCTCATTGCTGACGGGAAAGAATTAATTATTGGAATTAGCTTTTCTGAAGCAGAGAGAATTAAAGAAGCAGCTCTTGCTAATCCAGATATTCAGTTTGCAATTGTAGATATGGTTGTGACTGATGATGACGGAAATCTTTTGCCTAATGTGGCAAATATTATTTTCAAAGAACATGAAGGTTCTTTTGAAGTAGGTTATATTGCTGCAAAACTTTCTAAAACTGGAAAGGTAGCTTTCATGGGAGGAATGGACGTTCCAATCATTAGAAAATTCCAAACTGGTTGGGAAGAAGGTGCTAGATATGCAAATCCTGATGTTGAATTCTGCGCAGGTTACGCTGGAAGCTGGGGAGACCCTGCAAAAGGTAAAGAAATTGGGCTCAGTTGCTTTGAACAAGGTGCTGACGTAATTTTTGCCGCTGGTGGTGCTACAGGTGATGGAGCATACGAAGCAGCAGCAGAAACTGGTAATTATGCAGTTGGTGTTGACTCAAATCAAGACTACATTCAACCAGGAACAATGATTACATCAATGATGAAGGGTGTTGATAAATCAGTTTATAAAGTTATCCAAGACACAATTGCAGCTAATGGACAAGTATTTAGCTCAATTGATAGCTATGGATTAGCAGAAAATTTTGTCGGATCAACATGGCTTGTTGACGGAACAAATCTCTTCAAAGAAAACAATCCAGACATGGCAGCAGAGATTGATGCGATTATTGAAGAAGTCGCAGCAGTTAGAGCTATGATTGTATCTGGTGAAATAGTAGTTACCGACGTTACAGCTGGTGGCTAATATATAATAATTTATTTTCTAGCCCGATTTCTTTCGGGCTAGAAAATATAAAATACATATCATGACTCAAAAAAATATAGAAACAGCAGTAGAAGTAAAAAATATAACAAAATCCTATCCGGGAGTTACTGCTAATGATTCAGTCGATTTCAAGGTCTTAAAAGGTGAGATACACGCACTAGTTGGTGAAAATGGAGCTGGCAAATCTACTCTTGTAAAAATTTTATATGGAATTGAACAACCTGATTCAGGTGAAATATTTATAAATGATAAGCCGGTTGAAATAAACAAAGTAGATAAAGCGATTGAGCTTGGCATAGGTATGGTTCATCAAGAGTTTCATCTAGTGCCTTCTTTTACTGCTGCAGAAAACATAGGTTTAGGCCAAGAACCAAAAAATTCGAGAGGTTTTATTGATTGGGATAAATTAAATTCTGAAGTTTCAAATATTGCAAAAAAGTATGGATTAGATGTTGATCCAAAACTCAGAATGATAGATGCATCTGTTGGAATTCAACAAAGAACTGAAATTCTTAAAACTTTATATAGAAATGCAAATATTTTAATTTTAGATGAACCAACTGCAGTACTTACACCACAAGAGACCGATGAATTATTTGAAGTCATCAGAAGCCTTGTTGACGAAGGCAAAACAGTAATTTTTATTACTCATAAGTTAAGAGAAGTTATGGAAATTTCTGACAGAGTTACAGTAATGAGAGATGGAAAAGTTCAAGGGGTTTCCGATACAAAAAATACTTCTCCCGAAGAATTAGCAAAATTAATGGTAGGACGTGAAGTATTTATGCAAGTTGAAAAAGAAAAAGCAAAACCTACTGAAAAAGTTTTAGAAGTAAAGAATTTATGGGTTCATGATGCAAGAGGCTTGCTTGCAGTCAAAAACATTTCTTTAGATGTTCGTAAAGGTGAAATTGTTGGAATCGCAGGTGTTGATGGAAATGGTCAAACAGAACTAGTTGAAGCTTTGTCAGGCTTAAGGCCAACAAGTAAAGGTGAGATTATATTTGATGGTAAAAATATAGAATCTATTTCACCTCGAAAAAGACGTAGAGCTGGCTTGGCACATGTTCCAGAGGACAGGGCTAATACAGGACTTAACTTGAAATTAGATATTTGGGAAAACTTAGTAGGAACATCATATTTTAGAAGCCCTCTTTCTAAGGGTGGAATTATAAGCATGAAAAACGTAGTTGAACACAGTAATAATCTAAGGGAAAAATTTGATATCAGAACACCTGGAGTTTTCGTAAGAACAGGATCTTTATCCGGCGGAAACCAACAAAAAGTTGTTATTGCTAGAGAGCTCTCAGAAGATCCACTATTGACAATAGCATCTCAACCAACTCGCGGTGTTGATATAGGAAATATAGAAGCAATTCATAAACAACTTATTGAGATTAGAGATTCTGGAAAAGCAGTTTTATTAGTTTCTGCAGAATTAGATGAGGTTATGTCAGTCGCAGATAGGGTTGCAGTTATTTATGAGGGTGAAATAGTTGAATGGGTAAACCCTAAAGATGTAGATCAGCAACAAATGGGTCTATATATGGCTGGAATAAAGGATTAATAATGGAAAAATTCTCATTTAAAGACGTACTCATTCTTTTTGTAGGAACAATAATAACTATAAGTATTGCTTGGGTTTTATTAACTGTTACTGGTTTTGTGCCAAGAGAAATTGGGAAATTATTTTTTGAAGGCGCTGTTGTAGGACAGAGAAATATTTTGAATACTTTAAATATTGCGACTCCATATATTCTAACGTCAATTGCTACTGTGGTTTCTTTCAGAGTTGGTATGTTTAATATTGGAATAAATGGATCAATGTATATCGGGGGTTTATATGCTGCATGGGCAGGATATAAATTTACATCCTTGGGGCATATTCCCCATGTATCTCTATGTATAGCTATTGCTATTATTACTGGAAGTTTGTGGATGTTACTACCGGCTATATTAAAAGTTTATGCGGGTGTAAGTGAGATAATTTCAACAATTATTCTTAATTTCGTTGCTGTACTGTTTGTTTCCTATATGGCTAATGGACCATTTAGAGCAGACCCTATAGCACCTGCTACTCCAAGAATATTAGAAACTGCTGAATTAAAACAATATTTTCCAAATTCACAATTTAACTCCGGTTTTTTCATAGCGGTAATTATTGCATTTTTAACATATTTTATTCTTAAAAAAACAACATTTGGTTACGAATTAAGATCTGGCGGTGATGGTCTTGTAGGCTTTTATCCATCTCGATATAGTTCATATCTTGGAATACCTTCAGATAGATCTGCAATAACAGGAATGTTAATTTCTGGAGGGCTTGGGGGGCTTGCTGGTGGTATCGAAATTCTTGGAAATGCTAGATATTTTTACCAAGAACTTCTTTTCAACCAAGGGTTTGATGGAATTCTTATTGCAATTGTTGGTAAATTAGAACCAATCGGTGGTTTAATTGCTTCTTTATTTTGGAGTGCTTTAAGAAACGGAGGTTTATTTGTCGATTATAAAACTGAAGTTTCTCGAGAAATAGTTGTAATTCTTCTTTCAATTTTAATATTTTTTGTAAGCGCACAGAAGCTTGTATCTTCTCTTGAAAGATTTAAATTCGTTAGAAAACTAGACGCTTTTTTTACTAGGAAGATTAAATAAATGGAATGGCTTGAAATATTTGATATCTCTCTTTTTAGGAGCTTAATTCGAAGCGCGACTCCAATTGCCTTAATTGGGTTTGGTGCGGCAATGTGCTCTGCTTCTGGTGTTCTAAACATTGGTTTAGAGGGTAAAATGCTCAATGCAGCATTTGTAGGAATTGCAGCAAGCTACTACTCAGGTAGTGCCTTGACTGGTTTTATTTGGGGAGTATCCGCTGGAGTACTTACGGCAATTCTATTTGGTTTTTTGAGTTTCAATCTAGGTGCAGATGAAGTTTTAGTAGGATTGGCAATTAACATTTTTTCTATTGCTGGTACAAGATATTTATTAGAAACATTATTTAAACGTAGAGGTTTTTTTTCAGACCCTTCCATTCAAGGCATAGATCCAATAACTTTTGACTTTCTTGTAGATACTCGTTTTGAAAAAATTCTTTCAGGATATACACCTTCAATTTACCTTGTTTTTTTTCTAGCTATTGTTTTATATTTGGTTTATTACAAAACAAGATTAGGCACAGCTATTAGAGCTACTGGCGAAAATCCTGAGGCTGCAGAAGATGCTGGAATTAATACTTTAAGAATGAAATGGTTAACTGTTATTTTTTCAGGAGTTTTAGCAGGTATAGGTGGTACTTTTCTTTCACTTGAAAATATGACTCTTTTTACAGAGGGAATGTCAGCTGGAAAAGGATATATAGGACTTGTTGCTTCTTCATTTGGTAACAATACTCCACTTGGTACGTTTGGTGCTAGTTTATTTTTTGGTTTAGGAGACGCAATTGGTATAAGACTCCAAGGGGTATATGAATTAGACTCAAGGCTAATCTTAATGGTCCCTTATGCTCTAACAGTTGTTGTGTTAATACTTATTGGCATAAGACAAAGAATAAAGATAAGACCTGTACCTATTCCTGAACAATAATTGATAAATCAAGAATATTTCTCAGCCCGATACATAGTTGAAGATTACAAAACTGTTCATAAGAATTCTGTATTAATTGTTAATGGAAACTATATAGAGGATATAGTACCGATAGAAACAATTTCTAAAGATTCAAAAAACATAAATGAATTAGGAGATGTAATAATCTCACCAGGTTTTACAAATGCTCACTCACATGTAGCTTTAAATTCTGTAAAGGGACTTGGCTATGGAAGTGCAAGTGCACTTTACGATGTGATGTGGGGTATTGAGCCTGCCTTAGACGATGATTTGGTTTATAAACTCTCTTTATTAGGAATGATGGATGCAATATCTTCCGGTACAACCTCAATTAATGATCATTACTTTTTTGCTGATTCTGTTGCAAAAGCATGTGAAACGATTGGTATGAGAGGATTTATTGGGCACACAATTATGACTGAATATGGTCCATGGACTGGTAATGAACAAATTAGCCTAGCAAAGTCATTTAATAATAATTGGAAAAATTCTAAAACAGTTCACCCAATTGTTGCACCGCATGAAACTTCTACAGTTAGCCCAAAAGTTCTAAAAGAATTGAGTAATTATGCATTAGAAAATGATTTATTAACACATATTCATCTAGCTCAAACTCAAAAAGAAATGGAATATATTAAATCTAATTTTAAAACTTCTCCTATAAAACATGCATATAACCTTGGAATATTAAATGAAAAAGTAATAGCTGCTCATTGCAATGTTATAGAAGATGGAGATTTGGAGTTACTCGCAGAGTCAAAAGCTTTTCCGGTTTTTTGCCCAACAACTCACGGAATAGCCGGAAAACCAATGAATACAAATTTTTTATCAGAATTAAGTGTTGATTGGGGAATAGGTACAGATTGTTCTGGAGGTAACGATGACTATGACATGTTAGAAGAAATGAGAACTGCATTAGTCTTAAATAATTCCGTAGCCAATAAAAACTTCATCAAACCAAAAGAAGTATTTAGAAAAGCCAGTGAGGAAAATATTAAGAGAATATCTGGGGGTGTATTTTCAGGCAAATTATCAAAAAATCAAAAAGCAGACTTTATAACAGTACTAATTAACACCCCTAGGATGCTTCCATTGCATGATGTTGTTAACAATATAGTAATGTGCGCTTCATCTAAAGAAATCAATGACGTTTATATTGACGGGAAGTGTGTTTTAAAAAATTCAGAATTCCAACAAATTGATGAACAAGCAGTTTTAGATGATGGAATGAATGCTTTAAATAAAATATTTGTAAAAACAGGTTTTGATAAAAAAATTTCAGAAGGAGACTTTTTATAGTGGAGTTTTCAGCCTTACATGAACATCTTGATGGTGGATTGAGAGCAAAAACAATTATTGATATAGCTACTTCTAAAAATATAGATTTACCTATGGATGATGAAAAAGATTTAGAAAATTGGTTTTATGAAAATATTTCAACTGAAAAAAATCAAGTATTTAAAAAATTTGAGATGACAATTTCAGTAATGCAAGACACAGATGCAATCCATAGAGTTGCTTATGAAGCAATAGAGGACTTGGTTCTTGACGGTGTTTTGTATGGTGAATTGAGATATGCTCCCTTACAGCACATTAAAGAAAAACTCTCACCTCAACAAGTAGTGGACGCTGTTTCACTGGGAGTTAGAGATGGTGAAAAAGATTTTGGTGGAGAGTTTCATACTATTTTGTGTGCAATGCGGCAACATCAAAACTCTACAGAAGTTGCTAAGCTTGCAATTGATAATTTTAATAATAAAGTTATAGGATTTGATCTTGCTGGACCAGAATATAATTTTCCACCATCTCTACATAAAGATGCCTGTAATTTAATTTCAGAATCTGACATAGGACTTACGATACATGCAGGAGAAGCAGCTGACTTATCGTATATTGAAGATGCAGTCTTTAATTGCCAAGCACAGAGGATAGGACATGGTTGGCAAATTATTGAGGGTTGTGAATTTAAAGAGGGTCAATATATACCAAATTCTAAAATTGCTCAACATGTATTAGATTATGAAATCCCTTTAGAAATTTGTATTTCTTCAAATGTTAAATCCGGCGCAAGCTCAGTAAGCATTGATAATCATCCGGCCATAAAGCTATTGAAATCTGGGTTTAAGGTAACGCTAAATTCAGATAATCGATTAATGGCAAAAACAAAGATTTCCGAGGAATTTAAAAAAGCTGAAAATTATTTAGAGTTAGATGGAAATTTACACAGTCAACTTGTAAAGAATGCTATTGATGCAAGATTTACAAATCTAAAATAGTAGAAGCTAAAAGAACACTACCAGTTTCAATCATATCAGTAGCTCTTTTAGTAACTGTTGCATGAGCAAATTCAGGTTGGTGATTTACAATCTTACCATCATCATCAACAATTTGAAGAAATGCGTGTAATGAAGGAACTTGTTTTGAAATATTTCCAAAATCTGTAGATCCGTTTTTGCTTTGATCATAACTTTGATTGGTTTTCATATCTAAAGAAAGTTTTTTTGAATTTTCCATAAATATTAACTTTAATTTTTTATCTGTGACTAAATTATCATAAGTCCCACTACCTTCAATAACGTTTAACTTACAACCTGTAGACTCTGCAGCTCCTTTGAAACAATTTATAATTTTCTTTTCTAATCTATTTAAGTCTTTTGTTTTTTGAGCACGAATCATCCAACTTGATCTTGTGTAATCTGGAATAATATTGGGTGACTCACCACCATGAGTAATTATTCCATGAACTTTTTCTACAGATTGTAGCTGCTGCCTTAAAGCACTGATGTTGTTGTATGCAAGGATTTGAGCATCCAATGCATTTTTTCCAACATATGCTGAACCAGACGCATGTGCAGCTTTACCAAAATATTCTATATCAATTTGTTTTACTGCAATCATTAAAGGATCCACCTCATTTCTTGTAGCCGGATGGATCATTACAGAATATGCAGTGTTATCAAAGGCACCTTGGTCTAAAAGTTTTATTTTTCCACCACCACCACCATTTTCATAGGTCAATGGAATGATTTCTTCAGCAGGACAACCTACTAACTTTATTTCATAATCTAGATCGTTTATATAATTCGAAAGGATAAAAAATGCACCTAATCCAATGGATGATATTAGGTTATGCCCACAAGCATGTCCAACATTCGGTAATGCATCATATTCTATACATATAGCAATATTTTCTTTCCTGGACTTATTATTGATTGAAGCAGTAAAAGCAGTAGGAATATCAGTAAACTTTTTAAATTTTGCATCTGCTGTATGCTTTTTGATAAGTTTAGTAATTTTATTTACAGACTTAATCTCTTGATATCCCAATTCAGGATTTTCATACATGTATTTATTAAGATCTAACAAGTCTTTTTTATATTTTGAAAATTGAGACTTGAGAGAATCGATATCCATCTTATCCACGTCCATAAAAAGTAATTTCCTGAATAGAACATTCTAGAAATGGTTCTGCACCATTAACTTCTTCTCCAGGATATGCACTTAAAACTTGTATTGTAATTACAGATGATGATGTATTTAAATCGATCCATTGTGAGCTAGTATTTTGATTTTCAAGCTCGTATTCTATTGAGAACCCTTCTTCTTCTGATGTAATCAATACATCTCTTGGTTTAAAGTTTCTTTTAAAAGACTTTGAATCTTCTATGTTTTCATATGTTAAGAATTGAAAATAAATATTTTTTGAAAAAGTAAATTCTAATGTTGCATCTGCACATTCTAAGCCATTATCTTGCCAAGAAGATGGTTCATCATCATAAATTTTTTCACAAGACCAACCATCTCCGAGACTGCTTGAAGCGGAACAGCTAAATGGATATTGAAGTTGCAGTAAGCTTTGAACCGTAGTTGAAGAGCTAGTTGTCGTTGACTGCTCTACAACTTGAATTTCTTCAATTACCTCTTCCGCAATATTTTGATTGTAGTAATAACTAGCCGCTGCAATTAGTGGAATAATTATTGCTAGAAAAAATACAGCCCTAATACCAGGCACTTCGTTTCTTGTAGGCAAGGAGGTTGCGCCATAATTAGATAAAGGTAGTGACAACAGTTCTTCAGGAGGCCTTACTCTTCTTGAGATTTGAGGCTCTTTTTTATTATCTGAATTTTCTATATCTTTTATGCTTAAACCAAGCCATTCACCACAACTTGAACAAAATTCAATTGATTTTTCTACTGTAGCTGAACAAGCTTTACATTCTATTTTTTCCATTTAATAAACCTATTGTCCCTATTTATAAAATAATACAGTAACATTCAAATAACAATATTGTTCAAATAATAAAGAGGAATATGAAC
>Ga0208547_1002080_pt1 | contig 10819 bp, 10 predicted proteins | sample DEB08_DNA_5_FD_185501 | JGI IMG/M metagenome (GOLD analysis project Ga0208547, IMG submission 185501) | Aqueous microbial communities from the Delaware River and Bay under freshwater to marine salinity gradient to study organic matter... | ecosystem: Environmental > Aquatic > Marine > Coastal ... | reverse complement strand
TGTTGCCGCTGGGGAACTATGTCCTGACTTGGAGCGGAACGGGCGACTGTTCGCTCGTTTCGACGGGAACCATGAGCATCGGGTCGCCCACGACCAGCACGAACCGTAAGGTCTACAACATCACTGATTGGGGTGATAATGACTTGCTGTACTTCCGAGTGCCCATCGCGTCCACGGATGTCACCGATGTTGTGATCTGCCATGAGGACTACGAGGGCACCTGTGGACCCGGTGAGGTAAACGAGTTCTACCAACCGTTCCTGGATGTCTACTCTGACTTTCCTGGTGGCATCCGCTTTATGAACTGGCAGGCCACGAACCGACAAGGCGGCTGGGACTCTTGGGCAGACCGTAAGCCCGACAGTTACCGCACATACACTCACGGCGCGTTTGATACTGGAGCGGGCCGTCACGCGCAGCCGGGTGTGCCTCTCTCGGTGTGTGTCCGAATGCAGAACTTGCTAGGTGTCCCAGCGTGGTACTGCATCCCCGCCGAGTACGACGATTCTTCGGTGGCATCATGGGGACAGTACCTCGTTGATAATGTGAATCCAGAGCTAAAGATCGCCATCGAGTACGGCAACGAGACCTGGAATAGCGGGTTTCCAGCCAACGCTTACGCTCAAGCGCAGGGTCTTCTTGAGGTCGCCAACTCGCGCTACATCACCCTGGCGAGCATGGCCGACTCCAACTTCGATGGGGACTACTTCCAATCGAACAACGGAGAGGTCTCAGGCGGATCGTTCGACACGACGAACGCCGCTTTCAATGTCTTCAAGCGTGAGAGCGGTGGAACGACCTATGTGCTGTACCACAACCAAATCTCAGACAACTGGGAGGTCGCAAGTTCCACCAGTGACCCGGATACCTGGACCAACTTGCAGTCGGTGACGCTTGGAACGCCGGAGACGGTGTGCGCTGGTGATACAGCATGGACCGAGAACAGCACGACCGGGCCTGACGAAGGTGATGCCAATGTCACGGCGACCTCGCGTTTCTCCAACCAGAACGAGGCATTCCCCTTCTGGCCGTGGTCGGCGTACCGTTCGACGCAATGCAAGCGCATTATCGAGCCGCTGTTCGTTGCGGATGGAACTGATGACCGTGTGACATTCGTGCTGGGGATGCAGGTCGGCAACAACGCGTCGAAGAACGCACTCGATGCTCATGTCGAGGTGAACTTCGGCGTGGACGCATACGAGAAGCCGGAGGATCACCACGATTCCGCGACCATCGCGTTCTACTGGGGAAACTCGCTTCTGGCGGAGCCGCAATACTCCAACAACGGGCTGGCTGACAACGATGCTGGTAGCCTTGCGGACGGTGCGACGAAGAACACCGTCAACATGAGCAAGGAGGAGGTCTACCAGTTCTTTGAATCGCTCGACGCTTACGAGTCCACACTAGACGGCTCGACTCGCTGGGCGGATTGGGAGAACCGCATCGTCACTCAAGGCGGGATGGAGATGCTCGGCTACGAAGGTCAGCACCATGTCGTGTGTGTCGGCGGTGTCGCTGGCGAAGCTCCAGCGCAGACCATTGTCGGCTACTACGAGGAGGAGCGTTGGGGAGATGTCACCCTCACGATGCTCCGTAGTGCGCTCGACAACGGCTTCGGAACGCTGATGCACTTCGTTGCCATCGAGAAAACTGATCCTGATGGGTATTGGGGACTCGCCCCAACCTACGCAGATTGGGACGACATCGAAACCTATCAGCGTCTCAGGGCGGTCAAGCACTTTGCTGGTCTAACTAACAAAAGAAACATCTAAACTGCCCTAAATAATAGTATGACAGCACCTAACGGAAACGGACAAGTAGTCTTCTCCAAACCTGACCCAAAGGTTCGGGGCAAGTTTTCCATGCCTGGAATCAATGTTGTTGCTGCCGAAACTTTCAACCCAGGCTCCCCGTTCAATAACCTTGTTTACAACTCAAGACTTTTTTGGAATGTAAGATATTTGGAGGGACATCCCAGCGGAACTGGGCTGGAGAAATGGCTAGACCCGGATTTCTCTGGGACAGGAACGGAAAACGCTAGTGGATACCCAGCAACCTTTGAAGCTAGCTCTAGGGAGTATCTAGACCACCTTCTTATCTATTGTGCCGAGGGTGATTATGGAGTTGATAATCCACCAGGAGGTTATGTTCTTCGTTGGGAGGGAGGTGGAGGCGTCAAGCCCTATATCAATAACTCAGGAAATAAAACTCCCGTAGACGATACTGCTACATATAGGTCTTACTCTGATATAGACCCTAGCGTAGCTCTCACCATTAGGATCGATGGTGCAGATATCTCTTCATTGCCCGATACAGGTAATGGTGGAGGCTGGGACGAATATGAAGCTGATCCTTTTACTAGGATTGTATTGGAACCTTCTGGATTGTCGGGAACTACGCACTACGGAGGTGCTAACTTTATCCGTCAAGACTGGATTACAGCCCATGCTCCGTTCAAAGGTGGTTTGAGACTAATGAACTTCCTTGCTATTCGTGACCAAGACAAAAACACAGGTTGGGATGCACGAAAGCGAACTACATATAGAACATTCAACAAAGGAGCATATGATGGTGGGGATGCCCCTGAAGTCAACGCACCTTACGGTCCTCCGATTGAAGTGGCTATAGATCTTTGTAATGCAACTCAGCTTCCTGGATGGTTCAATATACCGCACAGGTATGTTGCTTCAGGCGCAGGAGATGGAACATTTCCTGACCAACCTGATGTTTCCTCCTGGGCTTCGGCTATTTGTGAGAACTACAACCATAAAATCAATGGGCCTTTCATTGTAGAGTATTCCAATGAAATCTGGAATCCAATCTTCACTCAAGAAGACTATGTTCAAACCATATCTAATGACTTGAGTGCATTGGAGCAAGCAAACCTGGGTACGAGCAGATTCAAAAATATCAATGGAGATTCCCTACCCGTGAACAATGCAGCGGTAACTTTTGCAGGGATTGGTTACTTTTCCACTCTTGCAATGAAAGCCTGTACCGAAGTCTTTGATAGTTATGGAATAAAATACCACAGAACTTTAGGACTCCAAACTGGTAGCGTTGGTATCTCTGTGAATTACACTATGGATGTGGATGTGTCTCCTACAGTTGACGGCTCCAGCACAGCGATGGATTGGCACGATTCAGTTTGCAATACAGGGTATTATGGAAGCTATGTTTTGCAAGAGCCAAACTTTTCTGACGGGTATGACCCCACTTCGCCGTATGACTCCCCAAACCCAGGTTTGACTGGAAACAATACCAAACACAATCAAACTACGAACACTATTCTGCTCGACCCTTTATCCGCAACGCCAGGAACTGTAGGCTCTGACGAGGTAGATCCAGTACCTACTCCAAGTGGAACTGGCTTTGGTGAGATTGTTGGAAGACCAGAGGACACTTGGGACGGCACAAGTAGAGGTTTGCATTATGAAATTTTTACTTACAAGAATGATGAGAATGAAAATGATTCTTGGGCTAAACTGGCGGCTGAGATTAGTACTAGAAGTACTGCTCTAGGTAGAAATATCGAAGTTCTTTGCTACGAAGGCAACCATCATATGTCCTGGAATGGAACCTCAAAGCCTACAGCCATTAATGGTTGGGCAGATGCTCCATCTGGTCTTGGAGGTTGGACCGTAGAGGAGTGGGTCTCCTCAATCTACGATGGATACGACAACTCATCTTTTGTAAGAACGCATCAAGATGCCTTCACAGAGTGGAACAAGCACTTCTCAGGAGGTACATATTTCTGGTTTGTTCTTTTATCAGCAAAAGATTACAGAGATGGCTGGTGGGGATTCTACTCCGGCTTGGATGTCGCCCAAGATACTAGAGGCGGTGGTGCGCTTGCTGACAACTGGAAACGAATGATCGGCGTAAATAGAAGAAGAAACATCTAAATTGCCCTAAATAATTGTATGGCAGGAAGCATGATATCATCCGATCCCCGCAGAAACTATGCGGGACCAAAGCCAGGAATGAACACTTTGTTCGTGCTTGATTACGGTAGAGAGATTGCGTTCTCTAACCTGATTCGTATGTCCAGAGTGACTTGGATCAAAGATTATGCTAGTGATTTTGACGGGACTCTAGACGCATCTGGTTATGTAATAGATGCAGGAACTGCCACTATCAAAACGCGATTCGTCATAATCGCCGCCTCCACTAGCGGTATGCTTGAGACGGGAACTTATGCACTCAACTGGGATGGTTCTGGCACTCCCTCTATCGTTGCTACAGGAGGGATATCTATTACCGAAACCTCTGCCTCAGCGAACCGAAAAACATATAGTATTACTGATTGGGGAGACGATAATGTTATGTATTTGGATGTTCCCTTAGCTGACACAGGTGCAGTCACCAATGTTAGATTTTGTTATATTGATTACGAAGGAACAGAAGGTATTGGTGAAGAGAATGAATTTTATCCCCCGCTCCTCCAGGCTTACGAACCGTACAAGCACTGTGTTCGCTTTATGAACTGGCAAGCCACGAACCAGCAGAATAATAGAACTTCCTGGGACGAGCGAAGACGCGAAACTTATCGCACATATACTCATGGACCTTTTAGTACAGGCGCAAACCCCTCAAGTGCGATTGAGGTTCAGCCTGGGGTTCCCCTTGAAGCGTGTGTTAGGTTCCAAAACAAACTTCAAGGAAACGGATGGTATTGTATTCCTGCTGAATATGATGGCTCCAGTGTATCTGCCTTCTGTGAATACTTAGCCGACAATGTAAATCCTGGTCTAAAGGTTCTTATTGAACTGGGAAATGAGAACTGGAACGCGGGCTTTGATGTCAATGATGTTTATCAGAGTTTGGGGTTAGCGGAGCAGGCTGCAACAGGAAGATTTACAGCACAAAACGCTTCTTACCCCTTCTGGGCTTACTCTGCGTGGAGATCCGCCTCTTGTATGGATATTGCTTCAAGCGTCTTTGCAGACAGAGGAAGAGAGGATGATCTTGTTAGGGTGCTTGGGTTACAAGTAGGTAATCCTGAATCTAAGAAAGCAATGGATACAGACTGCGCCGAAGTATACGGTGTAGATCCCCCAATACCCGCATATACAAAACATGATGCGGCTTGCCCAACATCATATTGGGGAGGACTTCAAGAACCTTCATGGTCAGACTATGGGTTGTCTGGTAATGCGGCTAGTTCTTTGAGGGATGGGTTGTCTGCTAATGTCTGCAACCTTTGGGCAAGTGGCACATATTTTGATAATGTAAGAAACGGTACTATGCCATATGAATCTGATGTGTCGGAAAGTACCTCTTGGGCATGGTGGGTCAACGAAATCAAAAATGTTCGTGGTCTGGAAATGTATTCTTATGAGGGATCTCAACACGTCACTACTGCTGGGACCGTACAAGGGGAACCTAACGCTCAAGAAATTGTTGCTCAGTACGACACTGAGGTTTTTGGAAATCTAATTAGGGACTTCCACCTTCTATCTGAGAACCTAGGGTTTCAGTTGATTTGTCACTATGTTCTGGTTGAAAAGACCGACCCAGACGGGTATTGGGGCCATGTCGAATCTTATACACAACTGAATGATCCAGATATTCTAGAAACTAAACTCAAATATCGAGGCTTGGTTGAGGCAACAGGACAGCACAACAAAAGAAATATCTAAAATCGCCATTACAGGGCTTTAATACTGTATGGCGAAAATTCTAGTGACCGGGGGGCTTGGCTTCATTGGAAGCGAGTTCGTAAATGCAAACTGCGAGAAGCACGACATTGTCGTTCTTGATCTGTTTACTTACGCAGCGGATATCAATAGACTATCTATTGCTGCGGTAGAAAACAGCACTATCATTGAAGGAGACATCAATGATATCGAGCATCTCTCTATGGAACACCCCGACCTTTGCGAGGTAGATTATGTGGTGAACTTTGCAGCCGAATCTCATGTAGACAACAGTATTAAAGACGGTCAAGGGACATATAAGTCAAACCTTAATGGTACTATTGCTCTATTGAATTTCTATAAGGATTTGGACATTACTAAGTTTGTACAGATTAGTACGGACGAAGTATATGGTGATATGGCTGATCTTCGTCCAGGCTCACACGCAGACGAGACATTCAATCTTCGTCCCTCGTCACCATATTCTGCATCAAAAGCAGCGGCGGATCTTGCGGTACTTGCTTACGCACGAACTTACGATTTGCCGTTTTTGATTACAAGAAGTTGCAACAACTTTGGTCCGAAACAGAATCCTGAAAAACTGATTCCGATGATGTTCAAAAAAATTCGTGAAGGGAAAACAATCCCAATCTACGGAGATGGACAGCAACGAAGAGAGTGGATTCATGTCAACGACAATGTTGAAATCATTTCTCGTCTCATGTTCTCGGAAGAAGCCAATGACCAAATCTTCAATATTGGATCAGGGTTTAGCTACAAGAACCTACAGATTATTGAGATGGTCCGCAGATACATGGACTACAAAAAGATGAAGCTGGACTTTGTAAAAGATCGTCTAGGGCATGATGTAGTCTACGCTCTAAATTGTGATAAGCTCGCAGAGTTTATTGGAGATGATTTTCCTTTCCTACCACTAGAGACTTTCATTCACAGCATGGTTACATCTCATAACTTCAACTCTGTTATGAACGAATAGTTCGTTCGCGAGCCGTCCGGCGTTCGTAAGTTCGTTGCCTGTAAGGACTTAGGGAAATCTTTTAGGACTTCCTAAGTCCTTACGCCATAAGGGGTTAAAGGCACGGTTTTCTGTAGACTTGCCGGGGGAATCTGGTATACTACTCACCGTGCCGCGCCTTTAATAAGGTGGCGGGACACGGGAGCGTATCCCAGGCGTCTTATAAGCGTTGCAATACAAACTAGGGTAATCGGTTGCATGAGGGTTCGATCCCCTTCGCTCCCACCAAACAAGTAGATGATTCAGTCGAAAGTCTGAATGACCTGAGTAAGACGCAGCATCTACACAAACTCAAAGGACTCTTAGCTCAGTTGGTTAGAGCGTCACTCTGTTAAAGTGAATGTCCTAGGTTCAAGTCCTAGAGAGTCCGCCAATCAATATCTAAAGCTATGATGCGAATCGCACAAAGGGAAAGTAAAAAAGGTTATGGTAAATATCGCCTTGGTGCTTGCATTGTAGATAAAAAGGGTAAGGTGATTGGGCGTGGTTACAATCGTCCAGTCACCCATCCCACTTTTGGAAACGAATATTCAGGGAACCTTCACGCCGAAGCGTCTGCCCTCATTCAAGCACTAAAATCTGGCAAATCGCTTAGTGGAGGTTCCTGTTTCGTTTATCGTGTTGGCGGTAACATCGCCAAACCTTGTCCCTGCTGTGAAGAGTTCCTTCGCAGTCACGGAATCTCAACTGTCTACTTCTCCTGTAACGGGGGAGAAACTCACCAAATGGAACTGTAATAGATGAGCAAGGAGAATAAAACATTCGTAATCGGAGTCACCTACGAACACGCCGACTGGTACATGGTACAAGCCAACAGCGAAGAAGAAGCTATTACTATGGTCGAAAACGGCAACGGTGTGAGCATTGGAACGGGACCGACAACCAAGAACTTCCCCAAGGAAGATTGGATTGTACGGGACAACTGGAAGAAGTGCATTATCTGCAACGAGATCCATGAAGGAGAGCATTATCATGAATAGACAAGAACAAGTAAACAAGCTGTGTTACAATCTGCATTTTCTTTGTGGAGGTCACGACGAGTTCAGTATCCATACCATGAATGACGCTTTCAGCCGAGGATATCTTACTATCAACAAAGACCTGTATCCCTGCATCATTCCTACAGAACTAGGAATCGAAGCTGCACAAGAACATTACAGAAAAGAAGAAGAATCCCCTAACGACCAACCCACTACCCCGTAAGCATAGTATGAACATTTTTCCCATTGTCGCAGATCCCAATGACGCTCATGGTGTTGATTGGAAAGAGTCTGCTCGTCTGCAAGACGATCTTCGTGTTGTCAAGATGTCTACCGAGTCGTGTCAGCTTCTTGGTGCAGTAGCTTTGCTGTACGGTATGGACCCCAATCGTCCACACCAAACTGTTGCCAAGTCGCATATGAAGCACCCCAGCACTCTTTGGACTGCTGCTTCTTCTGCTAACTACGCAGCACTTTTGTTTCATACGGAATGCCTGATCGCTGAGTGCTATTCGCGCTTCAATCGTCCCAAGGGTTACTACAAGAAGTGGGAAGCCTCAATGGACAGTTATCATGAGTGGTATGCCCTTGGCATGATGGAGTTTCCCGACCATGATCCTACCCCTCTGCCGCTGTGCATGGGTACTGCACCACAATACATCAACGAAAACGATGTTGTCGGCAGCTATCAGCGTTACTACGCTAACAAGCCTCGCCTTCGCTATGTTCGTACCGATGTTCCTGATTTCGTTCAGCAACTTCGTGAGTCTAACCAACCAGCAATCGTAACTGCATAACTTGGATTGGGGGAGTAGCTCAACTGGATAGAGCAACGGACTTCTAATCCGTAGGTTGTAGGTTCAAGTCCTATCTCCCCTACCATTTCATTTCACTTGCTTTACACTACTTCTTCACACACTAAAACCTACATACTGGACAATGGAATCAATCGCAACTTTCTTTACTGTAACCTTCGTAACACTCTGTCTGTGTTACGCAATCGGTAGCATCTACCTTCATATTACGAACGATGAGTATTTGGACTAAACTTTGGATCTGGTTCAACCGACCTTTCTGTTGGATTTTTGGCTGCGCTGGCGAAACTATTTTGATTCACGACGAACAGTGGAACAAGAAGTTTCCTCACACTAAGTGCCGCTTCTGTCTCCGAGACATGGATCAGGATGAGCTATACCTGTAACTGGAAACGCTGTCGGCAGCAACTAGACATTGGTGTTCGGTCTAGCCATAACAGCGCAGACTATTGGCTCTGCCAAGAGCATTGGAAGCAGCTTTGCAATGTTTCTAACGAACTTTGTGCTGATGTTCACAAGATGTGCAAACCTCTTCCTAAAGAGGACAAACCACCTCCTCCTAAAAGAAAGCCTACACGAAGGCGATAGAAGAGGTAGAGTACAGTATCGCAGACTTGTAACATTTTCAGAAAGTCGCCCCGATTCTCGGTTTTATGCTTGCGGAGTCGGGGCGCGCTCGTATAATAGGGGGCGTGGCGAGGGAGTCCCTCCCTCCTCCTACAACCAGAAACCCACAAATCCAATGTACAAAGTACCTGACGATTTTATCGACAATCCTTACTGGACTTTCACGGGAACAGACACCCAAGCTAACTCGTTCGCTCTCGCTGCTTGCATTGCTCTTGCTACGAAAAGCGAAGATGATATCAACGAGTTCTTTGATCGCTACGAAGTAGCTCGCTCCAAGCGCAAGCCGTGGCAAACAGACCTGACTATGCTTTGGGCGTACCTTACTTTCGTTCAGCCCGAAGACGAGGAAGTTCGACAAGAGCTTCGCAACTTCCTTTCCAAGTTTCACTTCAAAGATCGTTTCATCGAAACCCAACTCAAACAAGACTCAAACCTCTTTGACGAGGACATTCCTACTTCCGACGAACTTCAATCCTGGTACACTAGCCTCTAAGAAATGAACATTCAAAACTTCGTAATCGATCCCACGCAGCGAGACATGATTGCTGCTCTTCTTGAGTCCGATCAGAATGTTCTGCTTACTGGTCCGACTGGCTCTGGCAAGACTACTTTCTGCTACGCTCTTGCTGATTCGATGCTGATGAATCCTGTTGTTATCAACCTGGGTTCGACGCAAGATGCTCGTTCTTCGCTGCTTGGCAGTTACTCGCTGCAAGATGGTAACACTTCGTTTGAAGAGTCGGACTTTCTGAAAGCTGTTCGCACTCCTGATACTTTGATCGTTCTTGATGAAGTTAGCCGTGCATCGTCTGACGCGATGAACATTCTGTTCCCGCTTCTTGATGGTCGCCGCAACATTCGTGTTGAAGAGAACAACGGAGATACGCGAGTGATTCCTGTTGCAGACGGTGTTCGCTTTATCGCAACTGCAAACATTGGTGCTGAATACTCGGCTGCTCGCAAGATTGACCGTGCGCTGATTGACCGCTTCATGGTGTTCCAGCTTCCGTATCTGAATGAAAGCGAACTTGTTGGGATTATGCTTGATTCGCAAAACTTCACTGACGAAGGAACGAAAACTGTTGTTGCACTCGGCAAGACTTACGCTCATGCTGCTGAACTCTACAAGAACAGCAAAGTTCGCACTCGTCTTTCTCCGCGAACTGTAATCTCTGCTGCGGCTCTTGCTAACAAGTTCACCTTCAAGCAGATTGTTGAGAATGTTATTCTTCCGATGTTCTCTGGCAACGGTGGCGTTGCAAACGAGCAAACTCGCATCCGTGAGTTTATCGACTCTCACAACCTTACTCAATCTCAAGACATTCCATTCTAATGGAAAACAAAGTTGTACACGACCTGGATAATCTGGGCGTAACTTGTGATGCAGAACTGATGGGTTCTTGGTTGGATGGGGTACATGAAGTACCCCTCACTTCCAAGCTCTTGTACGATCTTCAATGCGTTCTTCGTTACTACGCAGAGATTATTGCTCCTGGCAAGGATGCAGTCGTTGAATACCCGCATGAGAACATGACTCCTCATGCAAATGTTGACAAAAACCTTGCTGTTGTCCCGCTTACTGATCTTCTCAAAGGAAATGTAGACGAAACAATCTTTACTGTCATTCACGAACTAGGACATATCCAACACTCCCCAAACAGCCATGGTTGGAAGGTTCTTCTTGAGCATAAGGTTACAGAGGTTCTGAAGACCATTCAC
>Ga0208547_1002077_pt1 | contig 10827 bp, 8 predicted proteins | sample DEB08_DNA_5_FD_185501 | JGI IMG/M metagenome (GOLD analysis project Ga0208547, IMG submission 185501) | Aqueous microbial communities from the Delaware River and Bay under freshwater to marine salinity gradient to study organic matter... | ecosystem: Environmental > Aquatic > Marine > Coastal ... | reverse complement strand
ACGAACCCGTGCGTGACGCGCCATCGTGGGACAAGGTAATGAGCGCCGACTATGCCGCGGGCCTGCTCGATGCCGTGATCGAGGCCTACGCCACGATCGACCCGGCCGGGTTCGATGCGGCCACAACCAAGGCTGAACTGGAGAGGGTGATGGAACCCTTCTCGTTGAAACTCGGCAAGGCACAGGCGCCGGTGAGGGTTGCCGTGACCGGGCGCACCGTCGGGCCGCCACTGTTCGAGTCGCTTGAAGTGCTGGGATCCGAGGAGACTCTGCGCCGTCTGCGCGCAGCCCGCACCGACCTGGTGAGCTGAGCGATGAGCGTGCGTTCACGCACCGCCGTACGCGTGGTTGTCGTCGTTGCCGCACTGTGCCTGTTGTACATCGGGGTGACGTTGGCGCAAACGGTGCGAGCGGGCCGGGTGGACGACGCCGATGGCGCAGTGCGGGTGGCGGTCGTGCTCGGCGCTGCCCAGTATGACGGACGCCCATCGGCACAGTTCGCTAGTCGCCTCGATCACGCGCGGGATCTTGTAGCCGACGCTCGGATTGATCGCGTGGTGCTCACCGGAGGGGCACGGCTCGGCGATCGGTTCACCGAGGCTGAGGCGGGCCGCCGATATCTCGTGGCCAGTGGTGTTCCCCCAGAACAGTTGACGGTGGTGCCAAAGGGGTCCACCACATGGGAGTCGCTATCGGCGGTCTATGCGGCACTCGCCCCCGAAGGAGTCGATGCCGTCGTGGTGGTGACGGACCGCTACCACGTCTTGCGGAGTGAACTCATTGCGCGCGCTGTTGGTTTTGGCACCGTCGGCGCCTCGCCGGTGCGTGATGGGGTGCTGTCGGGCGCCACATCGGCTCGACGTCATGTTGTCGAGGCCGTCGGCGTGGCGATTGGCCGAATCGTGGGTTTCGACACCCTGAGTGGACGTGGGTGATCGTCACCATGTCGGTACACTCGCGGTGCCCAATGGGGTGTGGTGTAATTGGCAACACAGCAGATTCTGGTTCTGTTATTCGGGGTTCAAGTCCTCGCACCCCAACCATTCGATGAGGTTCGGCCGGTCCATCTGGACCGGCCGAACCCGTATGTGGTGCGTCGCCGGTGGCCGGTGGTGTCATCAGACTGTGGCGATAACATCTCGGGTGCTACTTGGCCCGTTCGTCTAGTGGCCTAGGACACCACCCTCTCAAGGTGGCGGCACGGGTTCGAATCCCGTACGGGCTGCCAAATCGCTATGTCGTCGTGAGTCGCCTTCGGGCGACTTTCGTCGTTGTTGGACCCTGAGCGGCCGACGAGCACCTCGTGTGCTGCGACGGGGCACTCTCAACCCGCGCCGTGTGTGGCCGACTAGGGTCGGTCGGGGTCGGCGCCCGTGCGCCGACGCCGCGCGGCAGGGGGTGCTGTACATGGGGGAACTGGCAGATCGCACACGGTGGATGGATGCCACCGGTCAGGCCGCGCTCGTCGCATCTGGTGAGGTGAGCCCCGTTGAACTACTCGACGCGGCCATCGAACGGATCGAAGCGTTGGACGGCCCGTTGAACGCGGTGAATATCCGCTGGTTTGACCGGGCGCGTGAAATGGCCTCGGGCGAGGTATCCGGGCCGTTCGCCGGAGTGCCGTTCCTGTTGAAGGACCTGCATGCGCATATGGCCGGTGTGCCGCTCACGAATGGCAACCGGGCGCTCCGCGGAGAAATGCCAATCTCGGATCACGACACCACCCTTGTGCGTCGCTTTCGCGATGCCGGTCTGATCATCGCCGGGCGCACGACCAGCCCGGAGATGGGCACGGTGCCGGTCACGGAATCGCTGGCGTGGGGCCCAACTCGCAATCCGTGGGACACCGATCGCACGCCTGGCGGGTCATCGGGTGGTGCGGCAGCTGCGGTCGCTGCGGGCATGGTGCCCATGGCCCATGCCTCAGACGGCGGCGGGTCGATTCGTATCCCGGCGGCGTGCTGTGGGCTCGTGGGCCTCAAACCCACGCAGGGTCGCATCACCATGGGGCCGGATCGCCATGAGAACGGCCTCGGAGTCGAACTGGCTGTGACCCGCTCGGTTCGCGACACCGCCGGCCTGCTGGCGGCAGTTGCCGGTCCTAGCGTGGGCGATGCCGTCATCGCGCCCACATCGCCGGTCGGTTACATCGATGCCCTCACCCGCGATCCGGGCCGGCTGCGCATTGGCGTGTTGTCGGGGCATCCGCGCGGCGACGAAATAGATGCCGAGTGTTCCGAGGCCGCGGTGCTCACCGCACGGGCACTCGAGGCGCTCGGTCACGATGTGGTCGAATCCTTCCCCGAGGTGTTGGCCGACCCGAGCGCCACCCGCGATTTCATGGCCGTCTGGTCCGCCAACGCCGCGATGGGTATCGCAGAGTTCGGGCGCATGCTCGGACGTCCGCTCACCGATGATGAAGTGGAACCGGGCAACCTAGCTCTCGCATCGTTCGCGGGAGTGCAGACCGCTCGTGACTACGCAGCCGCATTGGCCGCCATGGGTGCCTACCGTCGACGTTGCCTGCAATGGTGGGATGACGGATTCGATCTGTTGCTGACGCCCACCTTGGCCGAGGTGCCGGTGTTGATCGGTGAGCACGATGAACGCCCTGGCGACGACCTGTGGCCGATGAAGCGAGCACAGCAGTGGGTGGTGTTTACCCCGGCGTTCAACGTGACGGGCCAGCCAGCGATCAGCCTGCCCATGCACCGCACACCGACAGGCCTACCGGTTGGGGTGCAACTCGTGGCAGCCACGGGCCGCGAAGATCTATTGATCTCAGTGGCAGCACAACTCGAACAGGCGGTCGGCTGGCCCCATCTCTGACCGGCGGAGTCAGCTGCGCGCGCTGATGCGCGCCCATTCATCGCGAAGGCCAACCGTGCGGTGGAACAACAGCGCCGTGCGTGGGTCGTGAGCGAAATAGCCGAGACGTTCGAACTGCACGACATCACCGGGTGCAGCGTCGCCCAGCGCCGGCTCAAAGCGGCAGCCGGTGAGAATTTCACGCGAGGCAATGTTGAGGTCGTCCATCGGATCTCCGGTTGCATCACCTGGCACATCGGCGTTGAAGAGTCGGTCGTACAGCATTGCCGACCCCTCGAGTGCGTGAGCGGCCGACACCCAATGCATCGTCGATTTCACTTTGCGGCCGTCGGGCGCGGTTCCACCGCGTGACCCTGGATCATGGGTGCAGTACACGGTGGTGACGTTGCCGTCGGCATCGGTGTCGGCATCGGTGCAGGTCACCAGGTAGGCGGCGCGCAAACGCACTTCCCGTCCCGGTGTGAGTCGGAAGTACTTCGGCGGTGGGTCTAGGCGGAAGTCGTCCTGTTCAATCCACAAGTCACCACCGAAGGGCACCGCTCGGGTACCGGCGGCCGGGTCCTCGGGGTTGTTCACCACGTCAACGGTGTCAACATGGCCGTCTGGCCAGTCGGTGATCACGAGTCGCAGAGGTCGTAGCACCGCCATGCGCCGCAGCGCATCGCGGTTCAGGTGGTCGCGGACGAACCACTCGAGTAGTTCGATCTGATGGCGGCTGTTGGTACGCGACACGCCGATATAGGAGCAGAAGTCACGGATCGCTGCCGCTGGATATCCGCGGCGTCGCAGGCCACGCAGCGTCGGCATGCGCGGGTCGTCCCAGCCGTCGACGATGCCGTCGTGAACAAGCCCAGCGAGGCGACGTTTCGATGTCACGGTGTGGGTGAGTTCGAGTCGGGCGAATTCGGTCTGGTTCGGGGCATCACCGGTGAGGGGGAGGTGCTGCAGGAACCAGTCGTACAGCGGGCGGTGCGCATCGAATTCGAGAGTGCACAGCGAGTGGGTCACCCCTTCGATTGCATCGCTTTGACCATGCGCCCAGTCGTAGGTGGGGTAGATATGCCAGGTGTCGCCGGTGCGGTGGTGCGGCTCGTTGCGGATGCGATACATGACGGGGTCGCGCAACTGCATGTTCTCGTGCTGCATATCGATGCGGGCACGCAGGACGCGAGACCCCTCAGCGCATTCACCGTTGCGCATCGCACGGAACAGCGCCAAGTTTTCTTCAGGTGTGCGGTCGCGGAACGGGCTCTCGACCCCGGGCTTGCCATATCCGCCACGTTGAGCCGAGATGGTGTCTGCGTCTTGATCGTCGACATAGGCAAGCCCCTGTTCGATGAGGTGCTCGGCCCATCGGTACAGCTGCTCGAAGTAGTCGCTCGCGTACAGCGGTTCACCCGGTTCGTATCCCAGCCAGCGAACGTCATCGATGATCGCGTCGACGAATTCGGTGTCTTCGGTATCGGGGTTTGTGTCGTCGAAACGGAGGTTGCAGCGACCGCCAAACTCTGCGGCCAGCCCGAAATCCAAGGTGATCGCCTTGGCATGTCCGATGTGCAAGTAGCCGTTGGGTTCCGGTGGGAACCGGGTGATCACGCGGTCGACGACACCGTTGGAGAGTTCGTTGCGCACGAGTTCGCGCACGAAGTCGTCGCCGCCTGCGGTGCTGGTGTCGCCATCGCTCACCTGAACAGTATGGAGGCAGGGGTCGGGTTCGCGGTGCCCCTCGGCCGCTCCGTAGGATTCCCGGTCATGCGCGCCCTCTTCGATGACACCCATGACGCCTTCCGTGACTCGTTCTCATCATGGGTGGCCAAAGAGATTGCTCCGCAGTACATGGACTGGGAGCGCGCGGGCATCGCACCGCGTGAGATCTACACATCGGCGGGTGCCAATGGCTTTCTCGGCATGCAGATCCCCGAGGAGTTCGGCGGTGGGGGAGTCGATGACTTCCGCTTCAACCAGGTCATTGCCGAAGAGTTTGCGTACGCCGGCATCGGTGGAGCCGGCTTGGGCATCACTTTGCATAATGACATCACGATTCCCTACTACCTGGAGCTATGCACTGATGAGCAACGCCAACGGTGGCTTCCCGGCATTGCCTCGGGTGAGTTGATAACGGCGATTGCGATGACCGAACCGGCGACGGGCAGCGACCTCGCCAGCATCGGCACCACGGCGGTCCGCGACGGCGATATGTATGTGGTGAATGGGTCGAAGACATTCATCACGAACGGCATCAATTCTGATCTGGTGATCGTCGCGGCCAAGACCGACCCCTCGGCACGCCATACCGGCATGACATTGCTGGTCGCCGAACGCGGCATGGAGGGTTTCGAGCGGGGTCGCAACCTCGAAAAGATCGGTAACCATTCCCAAGACACCGCCGAGTTGTTCTTCGATGACGTGCGTATCCCGGTGGCGAACCGAATGGGCGACGAGGGCGGGGCCTTCCGGTACTTGTCGTCGAACCTGGCCCAGGAGCGGCTGTCGATTGCGATCACCGGTGTTGCATCGGCACAGGCAGCGCTGAACTGGACCGTGGAATACGTGCGTGAGCGTCAGGCCTTCGGTCGTCCGATCGGCGAGTTCCAGAACACCAAGTTCGTGTTGGCCGAGGTGAAAACAGCCGTCGACGTGGCTCAGGCCTACGTCGACCAGTGTGTGATGAAACTGATCGCAGGCACGTTGACCGCGGCGGAGGCTGCGCAAGCCAAGTACTGGTGCACCGACTTGCAGAAAGAGGCCGCCGACCGCTGTCTGCAGTTGTTCGGCGGCTACGGCTACACCGTTGAATATCCGATTGCGCGTAACTACGCCGACTCTCGGGTGACCTCGATCTACGGTGGCACGAACGAGATCATGAAGACCATCATCTCGAAGTCGCTCGGCCTCTGATCTCAGAGGCGGTGCACCGCGCGAGTCGAGACGCTGCGGTGATGCGGTTGCTCAGGGAAGCAGGGGGTCAGATCCGCAAGGTGGTGCCGCCATCGACGACGAGCACAGCGCCCGTCACGTAGGTCGAGCGCAGCAGTCCCAGGGTGGCTTCAGCACAGTCATCCGGTGTCGCCGACCGGCCGAGGGGCGCCACATGAGCGATCATTGCGTGCTGGTCATCCCAGTCGCTGGTCCACGGCGTGGCGACCAAGCCGGGAGCCACTGCATTCACGCGTACCGGTCCGCTCACTTTGGCGAGTAGTTGGGTCATATGGTTCAGCGCGGCTTTCGACATCGAATAGGCGATCGATGACCCGACCTGTCGGACCCCGGCGATGGACGTGATGTTGACCACGTTGCCGTCGGACGACTGCCGAAGGTACGGCATTGCGTGCTTGGTGAGTTCCCACGTGCCAAAGATGTTCACTTCGAATGTGCGGCGGAAGATGTCCTCTGTGAGCGCATCGAGGTCGGCATGATCGACCCGGGTGGTCCATCCCGCGTTGTTGATCAACATGTCGAGCCGACCGTGGCGCTCGATGGTGGCGTCGATGAGATTGCGCCGCTGATCGGCATCGGAGATATCGGCCTGGATGTAGGACGATTCGTTCGGGAGTGCGGCCGCAACGGCCTCGCCTGCGGTGACCGACGACGAGGAGTTGACCACGACCGTTGCGCCAAGGGCCGACAGACGGTGGGCAATGGCTTCGCCAATTCCCGAAGATGATCCGGTGACGATGGCGACGCGGTCGGCGAATTCTGTGCTGCTCATCGTCGGAGCATGCCAGACCACGACGGTGCACCACGAGGCCGGTGAATCTGGGATACTTCGGCGATGAGCGCGACGTTCACCGATGCCTCCCACGACCGATACGGCCTCGTCACGCCAGCGGTGCAGCCACCGGTGGTGGTCGCGACCGAGGGCATCGAGTTGGTGTGCGCCGATGGTCGGCGCATCATCGATGCCGCGGGTGGGGCGGTGGTGACCAATATCGGTCACGGGCGCACGGAGATCGCCGATGCGGTCGCGACGGCTCTGCGTTCCATCGACTACGTGGTGCCGATCTGGGCAACACCAAACCGACTGGCGCTCGCGGACCGCTTGACCGAGCGATGGCTGCCGGACGGGTTCGGGCATGTGTTCTTCGCCGGTGGCGGGTCAGAAGCCACCGATACCGCCGTGCGTCTCGCCCGCACCCATCACCTGAGCCGTGGCGACGAACGTCGATACAAAGTAATCGGTCGGGTGCCGAGCTATCACGGCGCCACCGTCACCACCTTGGCGATCGGTGGTCATATGGCCCGCCGGGCTGGCCTCGATCCGCTGTTGCCCGAATGGCCGAAGGTGCCCTGGAACGATGCCGATGCCCTCGCTGCCGCGATTGAGGCGGCAGGGCCCGACACGGTGGCGGCGTTCATCTTCGAACCGGTCATCGGTGCGTCAGCGGGTGCGTTGGTTGCCGATGTCGACTACTGGCAGCAGGTGGCCGAGGTGTGTCGGCACTACGGCGTTCTACTGATCGCCGATGAGGTGATGACGGGGTTTGGTCGTACCGGGCGGACCTGGGGCTACCAGCACGACCCGGTGACCCCCGACATCTTGGTGTCGGCGAAAGGCCTCGGTGGCGGGTATGTGCCCATGTCGATGGTGACCGCAGCCGACCATGTGGTCGAGCCGATCGCGGCAGCCGGTGGCAATGTCATGTTCTTTACCTATTCGGGCCCGGACGCGATGTGTGCCGGGGCGCTCGCGGTGCTCGACATCATGGAGCGAGAAGATCTCACCGCGAATGCGGCCGCTGCGGGTGAGCGGATGATGTCGGAACTACGCGCTGCTGTTGGCCATCATCGTTGTGTCACCGAGGTGCGCGGACGCGGACTGATGATCGGTGTGGAACTCGCTGGGGTGAGCGCCGCTGCGGCTGTCGATGCCTGTCTGGCCCAGGACATGTGGGTGTATCCCGCCGGTTCGGGCCCAGCGGTGGCGGACTCGTTGTTGTTCGCACCGCCACTGAGTGTGAGCGCGGCCGAAGTGGACGAGATCGTGCGCCGTACCGCGGCGGCGTTGGCCATCCTCTGACGTGATGTGCTGCGCTGCCTAGGCGGTCAGCACCCACGCCGCCGACTCCCCGGGGAGGCGGCCATCAGCGGAGGGTGCTGCCGAGGTGAGCAGTAGTTCGCCTGCGGGTAGAGCAACTGGTTCTACATCGAAGTTCACGATGCACAGCAGATCGTCGCGGCGCAGACACAGCACCTGCGATTCATGACGGTCGAAGTGGTCCGACCACTCGAGCGGGCCCGCGCCGACCCAGTGGCGTCGTCGCAGCGCGAGTGCAGCGGTGTACAGCGACAAAGTGGAGTCGGGGTCATCGCGCTGAACGGTGGCGCTGAGCGCGCCGAAGGTTGCTGGCTGCGGCAGCCATGGCGGGGCATCGCCGAATCCGAATGAGACACCGTCGGGGGTCCACGGCAGAGGCACCCGGCATCCATCGCGTCCCTTGCGGGTGCGGCCGGAGTTCTCCCACACCGGGTCGTCGAGAACCTCCAGTGGCAGGTCGAACACCTCGGGAAGCCCGAGCTCTTCACCCTGATAGAGATAGGTGGAACCCGGCAGTGACAACAGCAACAAGGTGGCGGCTCGAGCGCGGCGCAGTCCCTGCTCGGCATCGCAGATGTCGTGGGGGCCGTCGAGGAGCCAGGCCCGCCAATCGGTGCCATTCGGCAAGCCGTACCGGGTCGTGTGGCGGACCACATCGTGGTTCGAGAGCGCCCACGTGGGTGTGGAGCCCACCGCATCGGCAGCGCCGATCGCGCGCACGATCGCATCGCGCATCGATGGGGCATCCCACTCGCAGGTCAGGAAATCGAAGTTGAACGACTGGTGGTACTCGTCGCTGCGCAGGTATTTGGGCAGGCTCTCGGGGGCAACCCAGGCTTCGGCGACCATCATCACGTCGCGGTGTTGCTCGGTGCCGATGCGGTTGAGGATGCCGCGCCATTCTCGGATGATGTCGTGCACCTCGTCGCGGTCCCAATGGGGGTGGTCGGGCACTTTGGCGTTCTCCAGCACGGCGGTGGATTCGGAAATGTCGGGAAATGACATGTCCTTGGCGAGACCGTGCGCGACGTCGATCCGGAACCCGTCCACACCGAGGTCGCACCAGAATTCGAAGATCGACCGAAATTCGGCCCGCACCTCAGGGTTGGTCCAGTTCAGATCGGGTTGGCTGGAGTCGAACAGGTGCAGGTACCACTGACCGTCGGGCGTGCGGGTCCACGCGGGCCCACCGAAGACGGCAATCCAATTGGTTGGGGGTGAGTCGCCGTCGCTGTCACGAAAGAGGTACCGATCGCGCTCGGAGCTCCCCGGTGTGGCTGCCATTGCCTCCACGAACCAGGGGTGTTCCCAGGAGGTGTGGTTCGGCACGATGTCGATGATGATGCGGATCCCGAGTGTGTGGGCCTCATCAATCAGTTGCCGTGCATCGTCGAGAGTGCCGAATCGTGGCGAGATATTCCGGTAGTCGGCCACGTCATAGCCACCATCGAGCAGAGGTGATGGGTACCAGGGGCTGATCCAGATGGCATCGATGCCCAAGGTGGCCAAATGGGGAAGGCGTTGCCGGATGCCGTTCACATCGCCGGTGCCGTCACCGTTCGCGTCGGCGAACGACCGCGGGTACACCTGATACACGACGGCATTGCGCCACCATTCACTGTGATCTGCGGCGGCGAAGGAACTGCTCACAGGGGTGCAGGCTAAGGCGAGTCAGCGGCGCCGCCGACGCTGACGAGTCGGTTCGTCGACGGTGTGGACGGCACGAATCCGAATCGGTCCGCGCGCGGTGGACGGGTCGACGACGACACCACCTTGGGTGATCTCCACCCGTCCGGCAACAACGAGTCGTCGGGCGGCGCGCCGCGCCGACTCCATCAGTGCGCGCCAGTCGTCCATACCGACCTGTCGTGCGGCCTCACTTGGGCAGATCGTCGCTCCGGTGGATCGGGTCGCAAGCAATTCGACGATGGCTGCTTCGAGCGCGCGATCGGTTGTCCCCGGTCGTTCACGGCGGCATCGATCCGAGCAGTACCGCACCGCATCCCAGTCACGCGCCCACTTCGCACGCCATTCGATCGCGCGTCCACAGCTGTCGCACCAGCGCGGTTCATGTGCACGAGTGGCCGATCGGGTCATTGGTCGGCAGGCTAGACGTCGTCACCGAAGGAGTCCCCCCGTGCTGATCGCTCTCGTCCATCTGCTTGCCACCACCACAATGGCGGGCCTGATTTGGTTTGTGCAGGTTGTGCACTATCCGCTGTTCGCCCATGTGCCGGCGTCGGCATCGGCGGCGTACGCCGAACGCCATCAACGTCTCACCGCGCGGGTGGTGGGCGCACCGATGGCGGTCGAAGGTGTGTGTGCTCTGTGGCTGTTCTTCGCGCCGCCTGCGGGGGTCGGCCGCCTTCTGCCGTTCGTTGCGGGTCTCGTACTGGCCGTGGTTCTCGGCTCCACGGTGATGCTCCAGGTGCCGCGGCACTCACGTCTCGCGGATAGCGGTAATGCACACGAGATCAGTGAGGTTGTGACGTCGTTGGTGACGACGAATTGGGTGCGCACCATCGGGTGGTCCACACGCGCGGTGCTCGCAGCGGTGATGGTGGCGCAGGTGGCGCAATGACCGCGGCGCCGATGGCCGATCCGTCGCTCTGGCACCCGGGCGCACCAGAGGTGGCAACACCACCGGTCGGCGGTGTGCCACGAGCGGTGATGGTGCAGCGCTGGAACGATCTGGTGTTCTGCCATTGGCGGTATCCCGCGGAGCAGGTGCAGGCGCTGTTGCCCGCCGGTGTGGAGGTCGACACATTCGACGGGTCGGCATGGGTGGGTCTCATTCCCTTCCATATGGATGACCTTGGCGTGCCCGGATGGGCGCCGATGCCATATGTGGGTTCATTTCCCGAAGTGAACGTGCGGACCTACGTGCGCGCTGGCGACCACCGGGGGGTGTGGTTCATGTCGCTCGATATCGATCGGTGGCTCCCAGCTCTCGTCGCGCGGGG
>Ga0208547_1002066_pt1 | contig 10883 bp, 11 predicted proteins | sample DEB08_DNA_5_FD_185501 | JGI IMG/M metagenome (GOLD analysis project Ga0208547, IMG submission 185501) | Aqueous microbial communities from the Delaware River and Bay under freshwater to marine salinity gradient to study organic matter... | ecosystem: Environmental > Aquatic > Marine > Coastal ... | reverse complement strand
AGTTGATTTTAGATTTATAACAATACTTTATTATAGAGTTAATTCATACTTATAAGATAAGCTTGTTAAGTTGAAATAACGATGCCTAAAAAAGTTAGAACAAATTTAGAACTGCTCACTTCTGAAGCCTGTTTTATTTACCGCTCACTGCGATATAGAGCCTGTTTACAACGAGCGTAAAATCAAACTAAATAAGTTATAATTAGTTAAGGTCAAATGGTTTGCCCTTACCTGAAAAACAAGGGGTCGGCAGTTCGATTCTGCCTCTGGCCACCAATTGCCATAAGGGTTTTTTTAAAGAGGATTACTGAAATTTTAAAATCGATAACAAAAACGATGAGAAATCGATGAACGCTAGTTGTTAAAGTTTCTTTCAGTTATCAATCAGTATCAAAACAGTTATTAAATTTAAATGATAAAATCAAATTAATGAAAAATCTTAATTATGATTGAGTCAAAAAACTTACCAGAATTAATCAAAGATTATTTAATAGAATTTAATTTGCTAGAGGATCACGGTCTATTTATTGAATGTGGTGCGTTTGACGGAATAACTCAAAGTAATACAATTATTTTTGAAGAATTGGGGTGGCAGGGTGTTCTAATAGAGCCATCTAAACAAGCATACAAAAAATGTTTGATTAATAGACCAGATTGCATTTCAGTAAACAAAGCCTTGGTTTCTTTTAGATATTTTAAGAAATCAAAATATATTAAAGGAGATTTTAATTCTCAAGAAATGTCATCAGTAAATGCCATACGAACTAAAAAAGGGAGAAGGAATAAATATAAGAGACTAAATAAAGCATACCAATTGCCATTAACTTTTATTATTGACTATTTTGAACAAAAAAAATTAGATGAAAACAATACTTTAGTAGAGTGCATACCTTTGAGCCACTTACTAGATGAGTTATCAATTAAAGAAGTTGATTTATTTATCTTGGATGTTGAAGGCTATGAATTTTCTGTGCTGAAAGGAGTTGATTTTAAAAAACATAAACCAAAAATAATCGTTATTGAAATTTATAAATCACAACTTAACAAAATTAGTAACCTACTTATCAAAAATGGATATAACTCCCCAGTCAATTTAACAAATTTTTCAAAAGAAAAAAATCCTGGATGGGACGGGTCACACAATGATTATATTTTTACTTTAAATTCATAATCAATAAAGCATCAACTTGCATCACTATATAAATATTTTTACAAACTAGCAAAAGCATTTGGCATTAAAACAAAAAAATATAAAAATTTACTTATGCTTGATAGTGATATAGATAAAATATTAAGTTCGAAAGATTCCTTCTTAGTTGAAATTACTCAACAAGATGAACAGTTTATGATGCCAAGACTGCAAAGTGTTAAAAACGCTGATGGAAGCATTACATCTGGGAAACTTGAAAACATGTGGCCTCATCTTGAAACAGATGAACTAGATATGATTATACAAGAATTAATAAATTAGAATTCTTCGTCAACAATAAAATGAGGTCTATTCTTCACTTCTTCAAGAATTAGTCCTATATATTCGCTCAAAATTGCCAAAGCACCAAATAAAAGCGAAATAAGTAGTAACAGAATACCAACCAGAGTTCCAAACCCATCAAATGGAACCCCATTGGCAATCCAATTAAATGTTTGAAAGAGTAAAACTGTAATTGATATGATGGAGGTAATTACAGAGAGAAATATTGATAACCTTAAAGGTTTGTTTGAAAATGAAAAGATTCCTTTAAGTGCAAATGCAAGCACACTAATCGTATTTGCTTTTGATTTGCCAGAATATCTTTCTCTTCTAGCAAAGTCTACACCTATAGATTTAAATCCAACCCATGAAAAAAAACCTCTATAAAACCTATTAAATTCTTTCATTGACTTAACGGAGTCAATAACCTTTCTATCCACCAGACGGAAATCACTCACACCAGAGGGAACTACTCCATTTGAAAACTTCGTTATAATAAAATAGAATAGCTTTGAATTTAATTTTCTAATTAAACTTGATCCAGGTCTAGTTTTGACAATACCGTATACCTGGTTGTAACCTTCTTCCCATTTTTTCACAAATTTAGGTATCATTATTGGGTCATCTTGTAAGTCAGCTGTCATGATGATTGCAGCATCTCCATCCGTATGATTTAAGCCTGCTGCAATTCCACCATCCATATTAAAATTTCTAGATAATTTTAATATTATCACTGAAGGGTCATCTTTTTTGAGTTTAAGTAAGTTATTAAGAGTTTTATCAGTACTTCCATTCTCAATAAAAATAAGTTCAAATTTATATTCACTTAGAGAAGTAATAACTTCCTGTATTTCTATATATAGTTGCTCAACGTTACCCTCTTCATTAAAGCATGGAATAATAATTGATATTTTTTTCATTATGCTCAATAATTGTATACTTTATGATTTCAAAAAGAAAATTTAACATATAATATTTGTTATGAGAAAGATATTTATTCATGGAGCAAGCAGTTGGCTCGGAAAGTCCACACTAGCTCATTTAATATCAAAAAATTATTCCCCTGATGACTTTATTCTGACTTCCAATAAATTCACTCACTTATCTCACTTAGAGAAACAATATAAACTCAATAACTCAATTGAAGTAAATAATATTAAAAATGAAGATATTGACATATTCTATCTTTACTCTTTTCCAATCAATAAAATTCAAAATGAAGATCTTTTTAAAAAAGATTTTGAACAACTGATGAAAGAACTAGAATTATTTATATCTAAAAATAGTATTAAAAAACTTTTTTTGGCATCTTCTGGGAGTACTTACAGTAATGCAACCGGTCCATATAGTGTTTATTCAAAATATAAAAAAATTCAAGAAGATATAGTAATGACATATTGTGAGAAATACGAAATTGAGATTCAAGTATCCAGAATCTTTGCTGTTATTGCTCCTTATTACGATTTATCTGCAAATTTTGCTTTCACTACTTTTATAAATAGTGCTATTAAGAATAAATTTATAGAAGTAAGGAATCCAAACACAATGCGAAGTTTTGTAAACTTTAATGATATAGTCGACCTGTCATTGCAAAAATTAGAAATAGAAATTTATGATGGATCTACATCAAATATAACAATTGGGAGTTTAGCAAATTTAGTTGGAGAATTTTTTAATGTTGAAGTGGTCGTGAATCAAGAAACTCCATCCACAGCTTCTGACTATCTAAGTAAAGATGACTTTATCAAAAATTATTATAAAACTAGAAATCTTGATATAAATTTTCAAACCATCTCAGACGCAATAAATACAACGATGCAAAATATATTAAAATTAAAAGTTGAATAAAGTAATTTATAAAATTAAAAATAAAGAACTAAAAAAGTATATTTTATGGAAACTTAGTTATCAAAATTTAAAAGTATATTTTAAAAAGACTTTATTCAAATTTAAAAATTTGCATTTGCTAGTTAATAAATCAGCATTTGTTGCAGTAAAAAGCAAACATGGAAAAATAGTAATTAATTTAAACGACATTTATATAAGTTCTGAGATTATGGGAAATGGGAAGTGGGAAATGGATGAAATTAATTTTTTAAAATCTTTACTTACTGAATGTAGAAACCAATATGGTGAAGGAGTTATAACCTTAGATTGCGGGGCAAACCTAGGAGTTCATACTTTAGAATTTTCAAAATTAATGAAAAGCTGGGGTGAAGTGTATTCTTTTGAACCTCAACAACCAATCTTTGATGCCATGTGTGAAACGCTATCTTTAAATAGTTGTTTAAATGTTCAAACCTATAATTTAGCTTTAGGAAGCAAAGAAGGTTTTATTGAAGTTCCTTCCTTAGATTATTCAAAAAAATTAAATTTCGGCGGTCTTGAATTAAATGAAAATAACACAACACCAAAAATCGATGATCTTAATATTGAAACAAGTAAATACTACAAAGTAAAACTAAAAACACTTGATTCGTTTAACTTTTCAAGAGTAGATTTAATTAAAATTGATGTAGAAGGCATGGAGTTGGAGGTTTTAAAAGGCTCTAAAAAAATATTAAAAGACTTAAAACCAATAATTTTTTATGAAAATACTAAAACAAATAGTTCTGAATTAAAAGATTTTCTTATAGAAAATAATTATGTAGTTATTAAAGAAATAAATAAAAATTTTATTGCAATTAATAGAGATTCAAAAATCAATACTTTTTTCAATTGAAAAGTTACATTATTTAAAAAATGAAAAAAATATTAACTACAGGCGGTTTAGGTTTTATAGGAGTAAATAGTGCTTTGAAACTTTCAGAAGCAGTTTATAAATGCTTTGTATTGGATGATTTTTATAGAAAAGAATCAAAAAAAAATTTGGAACTTATAAAGGGTAATAAAAATAATTATAAGTTATATAAATAATTTATAATTCAAAGAATTATCTTCAAGAAATTCAATTATTTCTTTAATGCAGTAATCAATTGATGCAGAATCAATATTTTTATAGTGCTGCTCCCAATTAATTATTTTAGAAATAGTTTTTTCAATAGAAGTTTCTGTACTCCAGTTAAGTTCATCTCTTGCTTTGCTTGAATCTAAACGTAATATGTTTTTTTCAGAAAAACTTTCTTGCAGGTAATTAATTTTTATTTCAGATTCTAGAGTCTTTTCAAATTGTTTGATTAAGAATTCAACCGAATATTCATTATTAATTTTTGAATTTAAATTATATATCTCACTTATTTTTGAAGTATAATTTTTTTCTCCAATTAGTAGATATCCATAAATTGAATCTAATACATATTGCCATGGACGAATAGATTTCTTATTTCTTACAAAAAATATTTCATCATTCAAAAATGAGCTTACTAGGTCTACAACTAACCTGTCTTTACCTCTATCACCACCACCTAATACATTGCCAGACCTTACAGTAGAAATTGCAGGTTCATTCTTAAAACTATCATTTAATATTGAAATAATATTTTCTGCCCCAACTTTTGATAGACTATAAAAATCATTACCACCTAAAAATGAATTTTCTTTATTTTCTTCCTCATTATTTTTATAAACTTTATCAGTCGTCGCAACAACAACAGACTTACAATAGTTAGAGTTTTTAATAGCCAAGCATAAATTTAGTGTACCCAAAGTGTTGCTTCTTATTGTCTCCAAAGGATCTAAATGACCAATTGAGACAATAGCTTGTGCAGCAAAATGAAAGATTATATCAGGTTTTACTTTATTCAATATCTCTTCAATTTTTTCTTTTTTATCATTTCCTATATCTAAAAAAAACTCTTCTTTAAATATTGAACTCAAGTTAGCTAGTTCATATATGCCATTTTCTTTACTTTTTGAGATCCCATATAGTTCGCTTCCTAAAGTTTTTAGAAACACTGATAACCAGCCTCCTTTGAAGCCAGTATGACCCGTAATTAAAACTTTTTTTTTCTTCCAAAAATCATTCATAAACTATATTATTTTCTACTAGGTCTTTTTCTAATAATTCCAATTCTCTTATAGTGTCAACTGGTCTCCAATAGCCATTGTGTTTAAAAGCTTTAAGATTGTTTGTTTTTGCAAGATCCCTAAGAGGCTTCTGCTCAAGAGGTTCTGATGTTTCTATTAAATATTCATTTAAACTTTTACTAAATACAAAAAAACCACCGTTTATGTAACCTTCATTTGCAAGATCTTTTTCAGCAAAATCTGTAACATAAGAATTTTCAATTTTAAGACTACCAAATCTTGCTGGGGGCCTTACCGCTGTAACAGTACCTATTGCTTCTGACCTGAAGTGAAATTCAGTAAGTTTTTTTATATTTACATTTGAAATGCCATCTCCATAAGTCAAATAAAAGTAGTCTTCTTTTAATTCATCAATTCCCATTTTTACTCTTCCAGCAGTACCAGTTTCGTCTCCAGTATCAAGAACCCTAATATTTATATTGTTATCGATAACAAAATTATTTTCAGAAGTCTTACTTATTGATTTTTCAGAATAGTAGTCGTAAATAACCTCTTTTTTGTATCCAGCCAATATGAATATATTTTTGACATCATATTTTGTGTAGTTTTTAATAATATAATCTAAGAGAGGAAAACCGTTTGCTTTTATCATTGGTTTTGGGATTGTTTCAGTTTGTTCCTTAAAACGAGTGCCTCGTCCTCCAGCCAATATAAAAGCAGTATTAATTTTCATAATTTTTTGTAAACTCTTTTGTGGAGCTAACAATAAATTCTAACATTTCTTTATTAAGACCTGGGTAAACACCAAGCCAAAAACAATTTTCTAATATATTATCAGCAACATTTAATTCACTTGTAATAAAATTAATATCTTTATATGCAGGTTGTTTTTGAATATTTCCACCAAAAAGCAATCTTGTACCAATTTTTCTTTCTTCATAAAAAGTTAATAGTTCATTTCTAGAAAACTTTTGATTAGGTTTAATAATGACAGGGAAGCCAAACCAACTAGGATCAGAGTCTTCTTGTTTCTCTATTAATTGAAATTCTTGAAGTTCCTTAAATGCATTAAAAAGAAACTCAAAATTGTTTTTTCTTTTAGATATAAAATCATCAAGCTTAGTTATTTGTGAATAACCAAGCGCAGCCTGCATATCAGAAGCCTTGAGATTGTAACCTATGTGAGAATAAATATATTTATGATCATAACCCTTTGGAAGGTCTCCAAGTTGCCAATCATATCTTTTTTTACAGGTATTATCTTTTCCCGGAGCACAATAGCAATCTCTTCCCCAGTCTCTTAAAGATTCCATTATTTTTTTTAATTTTGGTTTATTTGTAATTACAGCACCCCCCTCGCCAGTTGTAATATGGTGTGCTGGGTAAAAAGAAAGTGTAGAAATATCGCCAAAAGTACCAGTAAGTTTATTTTTATACATAGATCCAAAAGCATCACAATTATCTTCCATTAAAAATAAGTTGTATTTATCACATATTTTTAAAATCCCATCTAAATCGAATGGATTTCCAAGTGTATGAGCTAAAACGATACCTTTAGTCTTATCATTAATAAATTTTTCAATTTTATTAACATCGATATTTAAAGTTTTTTCTTCAGCGTCAATTAATACAGGTTGTAAGTTATTTTGCAAAATAGGATTAATAGTTGTTGGAAATCCTACTGCCGATGTAATAATCTCATCACCGTCATTTAAATTATAATGAATTTTCAGTGCTGTCAGCGCAAGTAAATTAGCTGATGAACCACTATTAACAAACAAACAATGTCTTTGTCCGAGTTTTTTTGCAATTAATTTTTCAAATTCATCTGTGAAATTTCCAGATGTATACCACATATCTAGACAAGCTAAGATTGTTTGTTTTAAATCTTCGACATCTATAACTTTTCCTGAAACTGGGACTGGAGACAAATGAGGTATAAAAGTATTATCTTTATTCTTACTTAAAAAGTATTCTTCAGATAACTCAATAATTTTATTTTCAATTGCAGAAGTTTGTTCAAAATCTGACATGATAATAAAGTATATAAATATATTTCATTTTTCTCCACTTAATGCAATTAAAGATTTAACAATTAATATTATTCTTCTTTACTTATTTAGAAAATTATCACTAAGGCAGATTTAGTTTATAAATTTTGCCTTTATTTTCAGAATCAGGGTCAAAATTTTCTGTAGCTAATAAAATTTCACCATCTAAATTATTACCAATAAATGTTAAATTTTCATCTAATCGAGTTTAATATTAAAAAGATTGTTATATTTTACATTTTTTTAATTATAACTAATCTAAATACTTTAAATTTTTATACAGAATTAAGAAAAGTGGGAATACTTAATTTAATATCTTGGATATATACTTATTGAACAATTATAAAAAATGCGAGGTAAACTTTTGGTAAAGAATACAAATAAACCAATTGTCTTCATAAATTTTATTATCGTATCTTCTTACATATTTATTATTGGCTTTCTTTATATAGACTTTGGTTCAAAATATTTAGAAAGATATTCCTTTTTACAAAATATTAATTTAACAACTTTACTAAGTCTTGCAGTAACAGTATGGCTTATTTTTTTGTTTCAATACAAAAAAGTTAAAAAAAATAATACAGGAAATGAAAACGAGCTAAGTCTCTTTATTTTTGTTTCTATTTTATTTATATTTTTGGAATTTACTTTATTAAGAACAGTAAATTACTCAATCTTAATATATATATTATTACTAATTGTTCTTTTACTTTTTTCTGATTTAAAGTTCATAAATTTGTCTAATTATTATAAACCTAAGGAATTAAATTTAATACTCTTAACTATGACACTCTTGTGTATCGATGTTAATTACACTTCTGATGCTTTAACCAACACATTTAGTTTTACAAACTTTCAAAGAACGGGAGATTATGAACAATACTTGTTTTTAGGAAAATTTGTCATCACAGATGGCTTTTTAATAATTTATAAACTGATAACAGTCTCAACTTTTTTATTGTTTATTTTATATTGGGAAAAGTTTAGTCAGAAAGTAAAAAATAAATTTTCTAAACATCTCTTTAAGTTACCATTGTTTATTGTAATTTATGAATGTTTAGTTACTACTATTTCTCAAAATGACTATTTACACAATAGTTTCACAGTAAATGAATTTGTAGGGGTATACAAGGGAAAGCTTCCATTAATAAATTTTTCATCCATGTACAACAGTATCTTTCCATATATTAATAACTTATTTAATAGAAATTTATCAATTCAGGCTATTTCTATTTTCATATCAATATTATCAATTATTTCGATTTTTTTAACTTTAGGGATAATTAAAAAAAATAATATAAAAAATATTGAAAACTTTCCACTTTATTTCGTTGGACTTATCATTTCTTCAACTTTATTTTCAAGACCTCTTTATTCAATGCGATTTTTACCTGTTTTATTATTTTTCTTTTTTTTAAAAAGATTATTAATTAAAAATTCCTTAAATTCAAAAATATTGATAATTTGTTTGATGCTTTTTGCTACACTTAATAATTTTACTTTTGGTGCCCCTTTAGTAGTAGCCTACTTTGCCTGTGAGATTGTATTCTTTTATACGGGGAGTCAGAATTTTAATACTTTAATAAAAAAATTTATTTTTTTAGCAGCTATATTATCTTTAGCAATTTTATTTTTAAGATTTATCTTCGGACAAGAATTAATAACTCATCTTATTTCTCCATCTATTTCATATGGTGAGTCGTTTATGCAATTTCAAACCCAAAAGAAGTTATCCTTTCACTTTCTTATTTTTCCAATAATATTTTATAATCTATCTCTCATCTTAAATAAATTAAGAACGGAACCATTTGAAAATAACTATCTATCATTGTTTATTAACATATACGTAATTGGTTTAATCCCATATTATTTTAATCTTCAGGAAATTTATCATGTATTACCAATTATTCTCTTTACTTATTTAGCGGTTATTACAAATAATGAATTAATTTCAAAAACTATTTTAAAAACTTTTTTAATGATTGCCTTTTTCTTGCTTCCGCGATTATTTGTTGGAGTTACTGAAGTAGTCAAAGAATATCTAAATAACGAAATTAATATAAGCTTTCTTGATGCTAATGACTACAGTAACAATTTTTTTGAAGAAGAAATTCAAGAACTTAATCAAATAAATAATTTAATTGATCAAAATGAAATTGGATACTTGCTTGATTTAAATAATTTTTTACAACACTATTCAGACATAGGTAACGATACTATTGAAAATGTACCCACAAGTATTACTTTTAATAAACTTTGTCAAACAGATCATTTTCAAAAGAATAAGTACTTGTTTCACAGAAAAGGTTTGAAGAGGCTTGAAAACTATATAGTTTCATCTGGTTGTAAAAATAAAATAACAGTAAGTAACTTAGAACTTATTAGTAATTTTTCAGTAGTAGAAATAAATAAATAAATAAATTGAGATAATGCAAATTAAATTACCACAAAAAATACTAGAAAATCAATTGTTAAATATTCTTAACATTTAAAAAACCTTAGTTAGGTTAAAAGAGCTTTCTTGAAAGCTTCATTTTTAATATTAATCTTTTTAAAAATATCTTGATTTAATATATTTTTTATTTCAAACAGTTCGTAAATTGTTTTTAACCTAAAATAACATCTAATGTTAAAAAAATTTATTACAAGAAAACAATTAAACAATTTTATAAATTCCATTAATACAATTTTAAGCTTTGTTATTCTGATCTTATCAAAACTAACCAAATTTAAACTTTACAGAAATCTTGGATACAATTATCACTTACCTGATAAAGGAATGGGTTCTTTTATACCATATTTAAATTTAGTAATTAAGAATATTGAAATTTCTAAAGATTTAATTGAAGTTGGGATAGGGAATAATTCAACTCCTATATTTGTGGACTATGTAAATAAAGTAAATGGATTAAATTCTTATCATTTTGAAAATGACCAAGAATGGTTTAACAAACTAAGTAGCAAATATAAAAATGAAAAATCCAACTTTTTTTTATTTGAAGGTGTAAATCTTGAAAGTTCATTTCATGAAAATAAAATTTATAAAAAAGAATTTGCTATTGGATTTATTGATTCAAACCCATGGGATACTAGAACTATTGCAATAAATTTTCTAAAAAATATTTGTGACATATTAATAATTCATGACAGTGCTTACTTTCCAGAAAATAAACTATGGGGAAGGCAAGTTAAAGAAATAAAGTTTTTACCAGATAGTAAATATTGGTATGGAAAAATGAACAAAAATAAAGCAGGGGAAAGTGACTACAGCAGTGAATTCAAACATTGGATTGAAATTTATCCTATATACCCTGGACATTTCTCTGGACCACCAACACTCATTACTTCTGAGACTATTGATATAGCAAATATTTTAAAAAATGAATTAACCGAAG
>Ga0208547_1002065_pt1 | contig 10893 bp, 20 predicted proteins | sample DEB08_DNA_5_FD_185501 | JGI IMG/M metagenome (GOLD analysis project Ga0208547, IMG submission 185501) | Aqueous microbial communities from the Delaware River and Bay under freshwater to marine salinity gradient to study organic matter... | ecosystem: Environmental > Aquatic > Marine > Coastal ... | reverse complement strand
GGTTCTAGATTCCCAAGCATAAAAAAAGAGGGTGATTAACCCTCTCATTATATCAAAATTTTATTCATCAGTCAAATGGTCGGCACAAGTAAGTGTATCACAAGGAGGGCACTCATTCTTATATTGTAATTCATAAGGTGTGAGTGCTTCGTTTAATGCTTCAAGCACATTCTCTTTGAATGAACGATAAGGAATGAACATATCATCATCATCAGTCTTATAGTCCTGGTGTGTCTCTTTGAACTTACGATCTACATCATACAGAAGATTTTGTACGATGTCATTGATGACTTCCATGTGTCCAGATGTGAGTCCATTCCATGATGTATTGGGAAAGAGATCATCTTTAACACGATTCAACAGTGCTCTTTTACAATGCCACTGACTATCAAAGATTTGGGTAAATGCTTCCCAATCGTGTTGGGATTTGAAATGTGGGATACTCATTTGTTTTTCTCACAATAAAGGAAATACTTGTATTCGGCAACTTGGTGTGGTGCGTATCTTACCACATCACACTCTTTGTATTTGTCAACAACCTCAAAAGATGATTTCAGAGGTTCACCACCTGAACTAAAGTAAGCAAGCACAAGCATAATAACAATAAAGACCGCAGAGGCACTAGCAAAAACACCAAAACCACGCAGAAACTCTTTGAAAGCATACTTGTCCTCAGGTGTCATTACTCAAATCCCTCCACAGGATATTGTTGGGGTTTATCTTTCCAATCAATTATAGCATTAACTAGATCAATAATGGTAGGGTTCTTATCTAGATATTCACCATCACGATCTACTGGTGCTGGATTATTACAGAATACTTCATCCCACCAGTCAGCTACAATGTCATACAGTTCTTGTTGTTCTTCAGTCATTTGTTCTTCTCACAATAAAGGAAATACTTATTCATTGTTCCCAGGGTGCTTTTTTGGACATAATCTCTTTCAATCTTTCAACTACTTTGGGGTCTGGTGGTTGATTTAAGCGTTCTACGAGAGCATTAAATGACTCTTCTGATAGAATAATCTTTTCTGGTTCTTCTGCCAATCGCATCCTGCGTTCTGGACTAATAGTTGGATAATATGGGTCATCATAAGGAAAGATGTATTCTCTATACCAACCAATACTCAAACTCTCCCAGAACTCACCATAACCCCATTCATCACCGTCATTATAACAGTCAATGATACAATAGATGTTGCGGAAACCATCAAGAAAGAGTTCCAGTTTTGTTGGTTCTTCAAATCTCACGGTGTTTCATCCCACCAGTCAGCTACAATGTCATACAGTTCTTGTTGTTCTTCAGTCATCTTTCAACTCCATATAATCTCTTGAGGCATAAAACAATTCATCACGCCAGTTACGACCAGCAATGTCAAAAGTGAATCCCAACTTGCCAAGAGAGAATAGGAATGAGAATAGTTTACCATATCCCATAGTGATTTGGAGATAAGGAAACTCAATCCAATTACCATACTCACCAATGTCAAATGACATCTGAAGTAGGGAGTAGTTCTTTGTAGTAAGGATAGTCATATAATACTCCTTACCATAATCTTCACGGACGCCGAATTGAATGAGTTTCATCAGGCTACTCCATTAGCACTATCTTCAAACACCGTGCCCATCGGGCCTTGGGATTTCTTCAGTCGCGCCCATTCTGCATCACGCTTCATAAACTCCTGGTATTTCTTCTCCAGGTCTTCATCCATAGTCAGTTCATACTCTTTGCACACCTTACGCTGTTCCTCTTCACGCACACAGTCATTGAATACCAACGACATAGCAGCAGATCGGATAGATTGGGGATCCATTCCTACACAGAGGAGAAACTTTTCAAAAAGTTTGAAATACTGTTTACAGTTAAGGTCTGCTGCTGGTGCAGTGATGAGATAATGTTCCTCAGGGATAAAGTCATCATCAGTCCAGGATGATGTGCCATATGTGGGAGTGAATGTTGCATCAAACTTAAATTGTACTTCTGCTTCGTAGGTCATAAATCTGATTGACTATAAGAGTATTATACAATAAAAAAGCACCCCATGCAAGGAGTGCTGTGACGGTTTAGAAGGTGGTCTGAAGGGACAGTCAGGACATCCTGCCCCACAACATCCATTAGAGAGCATTTCCACGAGGAAGAACTTCCTCTGGGAATACAAAGTTCTCATGAGGCTGGTCAACTGGTGCCAACCAGGCACGGAGTCCTTCATTCAATAGGATGTTCTTTGTATAGAACGTCTCGAATTCCGGGTCTTCAGCCGCTCTAATCTCCTGACTCACGAAATCATAAGCACGAAGGTTAAGAGCAAGACCGATAATACCAATGGATGAGGTCCAAAGACCCATAACAGGAACAAAGAGCATAAAGAAATGAAGCCACCTCTTGTTACTAAAAGCGATGCCGAAGATCTGGGACCAAAATCTATTCGCCGTAACCATCGAATAAGTCTCTTCCTCTTGGGTAGAGTCGAATGCCTTGAAAGTATTTGCTTGCTCACCATCTTCATACAAGGTATTCTCTACTGTAACACCATGAATTGCAGAAAGCAAGGCTCCTCCCAAGATACCTGCAACACCCATCATGTGGAAGGGGTTGAGTGTCCAGTTATGGAAACCTTGGAGGAACAAGAGGAAACGGAAGATCGCCGCGACGCCAAACGAGGGGGCAAAGAACCAACTAGATTGCCCGAGAGGGTAGATAAGGAAAACGCTGACAAAGACAGCAATCGGACCAGAGAACGCAATAGCATTGTACGGGCGGATACCTACAAGACGGGCAATCTCAAATTGCCTAAGCATGAAACCTATGAGAGCAAAGGCTCCGTGGAGCGCCACAAAATTCCAGAGTCCCCCAAGTTGGAGCCAACGCTGGAAATCTCCCTGAGACTCAGGACCCCAAAGTAGAAGAAGAGAATGACCCATAGCATCAGCAGGCGTTGACACAGCCGCTGTGAGAAAATTAGCACCTTCAAGGTAGGAAGACGCCAATCCGTGGGTATACCAGCTTGTAACAAACGTTGTGCCAGTAAGCCAGCCACCAATTGCCAGATAAGCAGTGGGAAAAAGAAGTAATCCAGACCAACCCACAAAGACAAAGCGGTCGCGTTTAAGCCAGTCATCCAGGACATCAAACCATCCTCTCTGTGAAATGGGCGGTGAAAGAGTTGAAGAAGCCATAACCTCCAATCGTATTTCTCATATTTAGTTTACATAAATTTACAAAATATGTCAATAGGAGATTATACTGAGAGAGCATTACAAAAACAAAAAATAATAATCTAAGGATTCCATGTTTTCCAAGGGTCGGAATTATGCACACAGGATTTTGGATGTGCCCAATCTTCTTCACGCACTTGCAATTCTAACTTTAGTTTTTCGTTTTCAACCTCAAGCACAAAGATTCTATCTTTGAGTTTTTCAATCTCTACCTTTAAATTCTTCATAGCATTTCCGAAAATAAACATCGACTTTTCTAAGATCATCTAAATGAATATCACAAATATAATTATGATCATCACACCATTCTAATGCCAGATAATGAAAGTCTTCATCCCCTACAACCTTCTTAATCCCATAAGAACGAACAAATGAAGACATTATAAAGTTCCAGCATTGTTGATTAGTGCGCTGTTCCATTACCATCATAGTCGTCGGAATCGTAGTAGTTATTTTCACCCTTTCGTAACCCAAAATAGATTGTGGATAATACAAAGGGTATTGCAATCCATTTGAGAACTTCACCGAACATCATGTCCTCCGAACATTGCTCTCATACCATTCAAGACTTTGTTTGCGAATCGTCCAAGTCTTCTGCTTTCAAATCTTGAGTAGAGAGCAGAAGTAATAACAGGGGCTGGAACACCGAGATCCACAGCAGAGTGAACAGTCCAACGACCCTCACCACTGTCTGATACTCCTCCATCGAATTTGCTAAGCTCTCTATCGCGCCGTAAAACATCAGCGGTAAGATCAAGTAACCAAGACCCAACCACAGAACCGCGACGCCAAAGCTCAGCCACTTCAGCAACATTAATGTCGTAGCAATAGTCTTCTGGATTGTCCATTGGAGCAACTTCAGCATCACCTGCGGCAACGTATGCTGCGCCAGCATTTGCTTCATGCAGGATATTAAATCCTTCTGCATATGCTTGCATGATTCCGTATTCGATTCCATTGTGAACCATCTTTACAAAGTGACCAGCACCAGGGCCTCCACAGTGCAACCAACCTAATTCAGACTGCCTAACATAGTCATTAGGTTGTGTACGTTCGGCGGCAGAGATACCTGGTGAGAGGGCATTGAAAATTGACGCACAAGAGGCGACTGCAGTATCTCCGCCCCCAACCATAAGACAGTATCCACGCTCCAGACCATAAACACCACCACTAGTACCACAGTCAATATACGCGATGCCAAGTTTAGATAACCGTTCTGCCCTGCGTCTAGAGTCTTTAAAATTGGAATTGCCATGATCAATAATAATGTCGCCTTCACGACAATATCGTAATAAGTCATCAATGGTATCCTCTACGGTTTCTGCTGGCACAACCATCATAAACACTCCTGGTTTTCTGTCAGAAATGTTTTTATGACTATGAATCATTTGAACAAGGCTTTCCAGAGAAGTGGTAACTCCACTGATATAACCTTTTTCATATTGTTCACAAGCTTTTTCATAGTTGTTTCTATAACCCCACACTTCGTGTCCGTTTTTAATAAGACGGCGAGACATACCCTCGCCCATCCTACCAAGTCCTATAATACCTACTTTCATTGACAACCTTTTAGAGTTTTGATTCTACCGACTTCCAGTCATTATCAAAAATTTCAAGACCTTTATCAGTTAAAATGTGATTATACATCTGTTCAAAAACCTTTGGTGGCATTGTAACGATTTGTGCTCCATTATACCAAGACCTCAATGCTCTATGAACACTACGAATTGATGCAGAAAGAACCTGTGTCTTTACTCCATGAATCCGATACATATCAGCAATACCACGAACGACTTCAAGACCAGCAACTTGCTGATCATCAAGTCTTCCAACAAAAGGAGAAACATATGTTGCCCCTGCTTTAGCAGCAAGAACTGCTTGTGCCATGCTGAAGATAAGTGTGACGTTGGTGCGAATACCTCTTTCAGAAAGGAATTTACAAACTTTCAGACCATCTTTAGTCATAGGAAGTTTGATAGTAGCGATGTCACCAAACTTTTCAGAAAGTCTAAGACCTTCTGCAGCCATTTGATCAGCATCACCAACAACTTCCATGCTGAGGTCTTTAACACCAATGCTCTTAATATATTCGTAAACCTCTTCAGGATCTCTGCCTGATTTTTTAATCAAAGTTGGATTAGTTGTTACTCCATCAATCAATCCAGTATCAAAATAATCTTTAATTGCCCAGTGGTCGGCGGTGTCTAAAAAAATCTTCATCATTCAACGTGTACAGTACCAATCATGCCAGCACCCTTATGAGGAGCGCACCAATATGTATAATCACCTGCTTCGGAGAAGGTGACATCAAACTCTTCACCAGGCATCATTGCTAATGCCTCATGAGAGATTTCAGGATGGTCTTCTACCACAACATTATGTGGGGGAAGCATATTATTCACAAAGTGAACAGACTCTCCTGCTGATATTGTAACCTCTGCTGGGTCAAAAATCAAGTCTCCATTTGAACCCATTTGAACATCCACTGCCCATGCTGGTGCAGCTAGAAAAAGTGTAGCGAGAAGTGCGAAAAAGAACTTCATATAAGTCATGCGACTACATTATCTATGGCAACTTGTGTCCTATGTAACGAGGATTTGTCTTGACTTCCTCACTTATCATTTCACCAAAATCATCACAACATTGACACCATTTTTGCCTTGCAATTTTAGATTTTTGCATATCATTCATCTCATATTTCCAGTACCACCATTCATAATACAATTCCTTACATTCATCAGATTTTTTTTGAAGATGTGGTTCCCTATACATTAGGAACCTGCCCAGTAGATTACTACACTATTTATTTTTCCATTCCCACATACCTTTACATTCGATTCCCATTCTCATCATCTTTACAAGAGCCTCTTGTGCTGATTCCATTTGAAAGAATGTTGCTACCTTATCTTCACCATTAAGAACATATCCAACACAATAAAATCCATACTTCAGCGGATCTAAAACTTTTGCCATGAGTTGCCATCGAACTTTTTTATTATAGCATAAAAAAAGGACCTCACTTGGAGGTCCCTTCTTTTTTCTTATTCTGTTTTTGTGGTCTGTATATTTGAGGCCAAGTATCACGGATGATCTCGGCCAGTTTGTATGGTGTATCGGAAGATATCAACCGATGCTAGGAGCGGTGAGTGCAACAGGAGTGGACTCAGCAGCAGCAAGATCCAGAGGGAAATTGTGTGCGTTCCTCTCGTGCATAACTTCCATCCCAAGACCAGCACGGTTCAGAACATCAGCCCAGGTGTTCAGGACTTTGCCCTGACTATCCATGATGGACTGGTTGAAGTTGAAACCGTTCAGGTTGAATGCCATGGTGCTAACACCAAGAGCAGTGAACCAGATACCAATGACAGGCCATGCTGCCAGGAAGAAGTGAAGTGAACGGGAGTTGTTGAACGAGGCATATTGGAAGATCAGACGACCAAAGTAACCGTGTGCAGCAACGATGTTATAAGTCTCTTCTTCTTGACCAAACTTGTAACCATAGTTCTGACTTTCGTTCTCAGTGGTTTCACGAACCAGCGAAGAAGTAACCAGCGAACCGTGCATTGCACTGAACAGAGAACCGCCGAAGACACCTGCGACGCCCAGCATGTGGAAGGGGTGCATCAGGATGTTGTGCTCGGCCTGGAAGACAAGCATGTAGTTGAAGGTGCCACTAATACCCAGGGGCATTGCGTCAGAGAAAGAACCTTGACCGAAAGGATAAACCAGGAAAACTGCAGATGCTGCTGCAACAGGTGCAGAGTATGCAACACAGATCCAAGGACGCATACCAAGACGGTAAGAAAGTTCCCACTCACGACCCATGTATGCATAGATGCCGATGAGGAAGTGGAAGACAACCAACTGGAAAGGACCACCGTTGTAAAGCCATTCATCCAGAGATGCAGCTTCCCAAATGGGGTAGAAGTGAAGACCAATTGCGTTTGAAGAAGGGACAACAGCACCAGAGATGATGTTGTTACCATACATGAGCGAACCAGCGACGGGTTCACGGATGCCATCGATGTCCACAGGGGGAGCACCGATAAAGGCAATGATGAAACAAGTAGTAGCAGCAAGCAGGCAAGGAATCATCAGGACTCCGAACCAACCAACATACAGACGGTTATCTGTGCTGGTGACCCACTGACAAAATTGTTCCCAAGTATTCGATTGTTGTTGACGTGAAAGAGTAGCGTTAGCCATTTGTTTGTACGAAAAGTAAGACCATCAGGGAAATGGTGGAGTTACTATTTCCTCTCACCCTTAGAGAGGATATGAGAGACGTGATTTATACACCCTATAGGTCTCGGTTTAAGGGGTGTTCGACAACGGTTAAGAAATGTTTCATTTCTGCGTCGTTGATGTATTTATAATACTACGGTTTTCCGCCTCTGTCAAGGCTCCTGCAGGTCTTTTCTCCAGTCAGATTTTTTTGCCTCAACTAAGTTGTGTAAGGTCTTTTCTTTTTTTATTTTCTCTTCACGAAGTTCTTTGACACGGTTCATGTCAATATATTTACGTGCTCTTTTATATAAACTCATCTTTCAGAGAACTTTTTATATATTTATTCTACCGTATCTTTTCCTAAATACTTCCAGTGTAAATACTCTAGGTTAATGAAGAAAGCGTTAATAGCTTTTGGAATGTTACTGATGACCGCAGGTGCAGCAAATGCAGGCGGACTTGTTACTAAACATGCTTCTTCGGTCCAACTGACTGTTGATGCTGCTCGTTCTACTGCTGTAAGAATTGGTGGCAGTTATTCTGCCTCTGGTTCTAACATCTCGGTAACCACAATGGGTGGTGCTACCTCTGGTGCTGGCACATACACTGTCAATACTGCTGGTAATGACTGGTCGTTGAGTGAAACATACAACGCAGCAGATAGTGTTCCTGCATCTGCTGTTAGCACAGGTGATGTTCCCAACTTCGGTAACCTTACCTCTTATGCTGCTGGTTCTGCTGGCACTCTAGCTGGCACGATTGACAGAAGTCATACTATCGGTCTGACTGCTGGTGGTGCTGGTTCATCTGCTACAGGACAGTTCGTTACAGAAATCACTGTTATTGACTGATAATAAATATGACTAGATTATCAGAAGCAATCGGTCTCGGATTGGTTCTTGGTGCAATACATGGTTTGGTACAACCAGCATATTCAGTTCCGGTTGTACCAAATTTCACACAAGGCTCCATGACCAGTCATACAGAGACGACACAAAAGATTACAGAAACCATCAACTCGATGGATTATAACACAGGGTATCAATACTCTGTAACAGGTAGTGGAATTTCAGCATCAGGTAACTTATCTCCTGAAACATCCGAATCTTCATCAAACATTGAAGGAGTGACATCAAAATGGGTTGGACTCAACAGCAGACCAAACTTTACACAGACAGCACCAGGAGCAGCGTTTCAGTTCACAGAAACGTACATGGGTCCTGGTTTAAGCAATCAAACAATCATTCAAAGAGAGACAATAATAGAAAGCGTAACAGACACTACATCCATCTTCAGTCAGTAATAGGATCACTTCTTCTTGGACTTCTATCCCCGACTAATGCATTGGCTGAAACTGTCGGTGGTGTTAGTGCCACTGCTAGTCCTGTTGCTAACTCTTCAGGGAGTGTTACTAACCAGGCGATACAGGTGTTGCAGGGCCCGTATATTACGAATACATACGGCGGCGGGATCCAGTGTCAGGGTCCTACGCTAAATTTCACACCATATGTAACAGGTGCAGTATCTGCTGCCAAACCATATGAGGGTTATTATAACGATCCAGTTTATGATGTGACAGATAACTTTGGTGCTTTTGATGATGATGGAAGGCCAATTGGTGATGGTGTTTTAGACAATCCTGGTGATGTTATCTTCTATAAAAGAACCAGGACTGGACAAAAAGATAACTATAATTTGAGTGTTGGTTTCTCTGCTACTTGGAGTAGACCATTGGATGAAAAACTACAAGACCAATGTAAACAAGCAGCAGCAACTCAAATTGCACTACAACAGCAAATTACTGCAAATAAAAGATTAGATTTTGAAATTGCCAGACTAAAAAATTGTGGAGAATTAAAACTCAAAGGAATACAATTTCACCCCAAGTCTCCTTATTATAAAGTGTGTGCAGATGTGGTAGTAAATAATCCTCCAGGACATACTCACCCACATTATCATACTATCCCTTCCGTTTCTTCTTCCTCGGGAACACAGAACGCAACTCCCGAACAGCGTGGTTCATCTGACGCTGCTCTGCTCGGCGCTCCCCTGACGACAGGACGGGAATAGGTTTCTTCCTGATCGTAGCAATCTTCTTCATCACTTTCTTAACCGTTGGTTTGACTGCTTTCAATAGCAGATCTGCCAACGGTTTTGCTAACAGTGCCGATGAGGTTGCAATGACAGCAATGCCACCCACTTGCACAACCTGACCACCACTAGGCAGTCCTGCTACTATCTGTTGAGGTAGTGGGACTTTTTCTGTGCGTTGGATACATTCATTGCCTACAAGTTCATAAGCAACAACTTTTTTTCTAAAACCTTCTACCAGTGTTCCTATAGGTTCCTTTGCTTCCTGTGCTGGTGTAGGACAATCTACCTTTACTGTATTGACTGGAGGGGTTACTTCTGGTGCTTTAGGTAACTCTGGTGGTAATGGTTTATCTGGTGTATCAGTTTTTGGAACAGGAGCAGGACGAGTAATCGTCATCTGTTCAGGTTCAAAAGAAATAGGATTAAAACTGGGAATACCAGAATCACAATACGTAACCAGTCCTGCTTCGTCATCTTGACCTACAGTTTTAGATTTGTTGTTGCTCTCATGGGCTTCAACGCAACCAGGAACATCAACAATTGGTACACCAATATTTACCACTACAGGTGGTGCTAGTGGAGTTGATGTGTAATATTCGTTAGCAGTTACAACCTGTGGAATGTCAATCTCCCTAACATTGATGTTGGGAGAAGTGATGTTAGGTATCTCCATTAGTCCTCAAAGAATTTAAAAATACCAGTCCAAATAGAATGGAAGAAAACATATAGAAAGAAAGTTTCAGATGCTTCTTTCTTTACTCTCTTTTTGTAGGTTGATTGTGCCATATCTTTTAATAACGATACCCCTTATTTAACTTTGTGCCGTATCTTTTAATAACGGTATACCTTATTTAACAAAACTCATCAAATTTTAATTAATTTATATCACCACTTCGATATCTTACTGGCCAAGTTCTGTCTAGAGTAAAGGACAATAGAAATATAAATCCAAAAATAAAAATGCTAGCAATCATACTAATGTCCCATGTTGTCTACGAATTTCTCTGAGTTCCTCAAAGTTCTTCTGCTTAGTACCACCGTCGTATGCCCAGGCATATCCTTCGGTAATCATTTGTTCGTTGAGGGAGAGTTCTGCGTCACCAATGTACAACCACCCAAGTAAGCGACCATACTTGCCCATGCCGCCGACAAGCTCAGTACGAATAATAAGGTCATCATCACCACTAATTGCTCCCTCTAATTTTTCTTTTAACCAATTTGTTGCATCATAACCTAATGCTTTCTCTTCATCATCTCTTGTTCTCTTCTCAGGCGTATCAACTCCTGCAACTCTAACTCTTTCTTTCTTGTATAGATCAAACCCGAGATCAATAGTAACGTCAATAGTATCACCATC
>Ga0208547_1002060_pt1 | contig 10909 bp, 9 predicted proteins | sample DEB08_DNA_5_FD_185501 | JGI IMG/M metagenome (GOLD analysis project Ga0208547, IMG submission 185501) | Aqueous microbial communities from the Delaware River and Bay under freshwater to marine salinity gradient to study organic matter... | ecosystem: Environmental > Aquatic > Marine > Coastal ... | reverse complement strand
CAATCTCGGGCGGCCCGATGAGGGAGAACTCGAATGAGGGATTCACGATTCCGTGGTCGCCTCCTCGCTCTGCTCGGTGCTGTGGCGCTGGTGACAGCGGCCTGCGGTGGGGCTGAGGAAGCTGGAACCGCGTCATCCGGGGGGGATTCCACCGCTGCACCGTCCTCTAGCGACGACGCTGCGGGGGAGTCGGAGGAGCTGGTCCTCACGGTCGCCATCAACGGTGACGTGGAGACCTTCGACCCCTGCTGCGCGAACTTCATCAACAGTCACTACGGCCTGCTGATGGTCTACGAGGTTCCGGTCATCCACCCGACCGTGTCGCTCAACGGCGCTCAGATCGGAGACCCTGATGACCTCGAGGGGCTCTACTTCGAGTCCTGGGACGTTGCGGACGATGGCGTCACGTACAACGTTAAGGTCCGCCCCGGACTGACGATGCACGACGGGACGCCCATCAACGCGGAGACCGTCCGGTACATGATCGAACGGAATCTCGACACTCCCGGTGGTGGGAACTGGCTGCTCCGGAACATCGCCTTCGTGACCCAGCCTCCGACCGTGCTCGGTGAGTACGAGTTGGAGGTCGTCGCGGATCAGCCGAGTCCGATGACGATGCAGTCGTTCTACATGTCGAGCAGTGCCGCGATCGACAGTTCGGTCGTTGACGCCAACGCCACCGACGAGGATACGTGGGCGACGGAGTTCTTCCAGCGGAACGTGGTGAACGGTTCGGGCCCCTACAAGCTCGTGAGTCGCGTCCCCGATCAGGAACTCGTCTTCGAGGCCTTCGATGACTACTGGCGTGGGCGTCCGGCCTACGACCGGGTCGTCTTCAAGATTGTTCCGTCGGCGGCCGAGCGCGTCCAGCTCCTCCGCAGCGGCGCGGTCGATGTCGCGCTCGGACTGGGGACGGCTGAGTTCGCAGCCCTCGAGGGAGCTGATGGTGTCAACATCGTCCAGTCGCCCTCGGCGAACATGGTCTACATCGGCTTGGGGAACGAGGTGGAGCCCCTCTCGAACAAGACGCTCCGTCAGGCGATCTCGTACGCAGTCGACTACGAGGACATCCTGACGAACGTCTACCAGGGAGATGCGCGACGCCTTCGTGGACCCATCAACTCGAGTTCGCCGTTCTCGATCGGTGACGAGATCGGCTACGACCGCGACCTCGATCGGGCCCGCGAGCTCCTCGCCGAAGCCGGTTACGACGGTGAGACGCTGACCCTGTCAATCGACTCCTCACGTTCGGAGCATGAGCTCATCGCCGTTCGATTCCAGTCCGCGCTTCGCGAGGCGGGGATCAACGTCGAGATCGAGCAGCTCACCCCGGCCGTGTTCGCCGAGCGGAAGGTCGGCGAGAACCGGATGGCGATGTTCGTCGACGAAGGTCTCCCCTGGATCGACGACCCGAACTACACGCTCTCGATCTTCCTCGAGGGTGGGGTCTTCGGCAACTACGCCCAGTACAGCAGTGCTCGGGTCGATGAGATCATCGCTGAGGGCTGGGTCGAGCTCGACCCCGCGCGCCGCGTGGAGCTCTTCGCCGAGGCGCAGCGCATCATCGTCGATGATGCGCCGTGGGTCTTCCTCGCCCAGCCGAACTACAAGATCGCGATGCGTGACACGGTCGGGGGATACGTCCACTACCCGAACGAGATCGCTCGAATCGCGCAGTTCGAGCCTGCGAGCTGAGCTCACCCGCCGGGCACGTCCGCGCAGCGGTGCGGACGTGCCCGGCGGGCACGGCTGTACGTCGCAGTGACGCCCTTGAGGGACGGCGAGAGCGGAGAGGAGGTGGGGGATGGCCATCGCGCGCTATGTCGTACGGCGCCTCGGATATCTGGCCATCGCGCTGTTCATCGTCTCGCTGATCACGTTCGTGGTCACGCGGGTCCTCCCCGGGAATCCGGTCTACCTGATCGTCGGAGTCCAGGCTGACCAGGCCATCGCCGACGCTGTGGCGGTCCGCCTCGGGCTGGATCTTCCCGTTCAGGAGCAGTACCTCCGTTACCTGGGGCAGCTGTTCCTCGGGGATCTTGGATCGAGCTGGCGTACCGGGAATCCAGTCAGTTTCGATCTCGCTGCCCGTTGGCCCGCCACCATCGAGCTGGCATCCGTGGCGCTGCTCGTCGCCCTGCTGTGGTCGATCCCGCTCGGGATCGTCGCGGGTCTCCGGGAGCGCTCCGCGAGCGACCGCATCGCGTCCGCGCTGTCGGGCTTCGGTGTCTCGATCCCCGAGTTCTGGCTCGGGATGGTTCTCATCCTTGTCTTCTTCGGCATTCTCGGTATCGCACCACCTCCACTCGGACGGACACTCGGCGACATACCGCCCGTGGTGACGGGCTTCCTCCTCGTTGATGCACTGATAGACGGCGATGGCACGGCTCTCGGGGCTGCACTCCGCCAGATCGTGCTCCCAGCGACCACTCTGGGATTCGTGATCGGTGCACCATTGCTCCGAACGACGCGGACATTCATGCGCGAGGCCATGCTGTCACAGTACGTTCGATCCGCGAAGGCTCTCGGGCTTCCGCATCGCAGCATCGTCCTCCGGCACGCTCTCCCGAACGTCCTTCTGCCCGTGACGACGATGCTGGCGATGCTGTACGGCTACCTGCTCGGAGGAACGGTTCTCGTCGAGTACGTCTTCGCGTGGCCGGGCATCGGGAAGTACGCGGTCGATTCCATCAGCTCGTCCGACTATGCGCCCGTCATGGCCGCCGTGCTCCTGAGCGCTGTGTCCTATCTCTTGGTGTACCTCGTCACTGACCTGCTCCATTTCTTCATCGATCCTCGGACACGTTCGTGAGAAGCCGTCGGAGTCCCATCCGGTCGGGGTCGGCGAGCCGATCCCGGACGCTCCGATCCGTCCCGCCATCCTTTCTGGTCCTCGGGCTCCTCGTCCTCTGCGCGTTCATGGGACCGCAGTTCGTGGGGGATCCACTCGAACTCGGCGCTGGTCCGACTCTCGCTCCACCATCGCGGGAGTTCCTCTTGGGGACCGATCAGTACGGCATGGACATCCTCGCACGAGTCGTGAACGCCGCCCGCCTCGACCTGTTCGTCGCGATCTCCGCGGCCTCCCTGGCGGTGGTGATAGGAATGCCGTTAGGTGCCTTCGCCGCTTACAGGGGAGGCGCCCTGGACGCCGTCATTCTTCGCATCTCCGAGTCGTTCCAGTCATTCCCGACGTTGCTCCTCGCGATGGGGATCGTCGCGGCGCTGGGGCAGAGCATCCGGAACCTGATCTTCATCATCGCGGTGGTGAACGTCCCGGTCTACCTTCGCCTCACCCGCTCCGCGGTGCTCCCCATGGTCGAGAAGGACTTCGTCCTCGCAGCTCGTTGCTCCGGGATGAGCGATCGCCGCATCCTTACACGTCACATTCTTCCGAACGTCAGCGAGGTCGTCATCGCACAGTTCTCGGTCAACTGTGCCTGGGCGATCCAGATTCTCGCGGCTCTCAGCTTCATCGGTCTCGGTGTAAGCCTTCCAACGCCGGAATGGGGCGCGATGGTCCGCGGCGGCGCCGACTACATGACGTACGGCCAGTGGTGGTTGTCGCTGTTCCCTGGGCTCGCGATCATCGTGACAGTGCTGACGTTGAATCAGGTCGCCGATCGACTCCGGCGTTCGTCGTGAGCGTCGAGGCGCTCCTCGAGATCCAGGGACTCCGCGTCTCGATCGGCACAGGGGCCACGTCGGTCGTGCCGCTCCAGGGTGTCGATCTCTCGGTCCAGTACGGCACACGAGTCGCGCTCGTGGGGGAGTCGGGCTCGGGGAAGAGTCTGACAGCTGCGGCGGTGCTAGGGATGCTTCCCTCTGGCTCGGTCGTCGAGGCCGGTTCGGTTCGCCTCGACGGCGCGGAGCTGATCGGACTTCCGGATCGCCGGATGCGCGATATCCGTGGACGCCGCGTCGCGATCATGTTCCAGAATCCTCGGGCCTCTCTGAATCCGGTCCTGACAATCGGGGGGCAGATCGCAGAGGTTGTGCGCGTTCATGAGGGCCTGACGCGTCGCGAGTCGCAGGAACGGGCGATTGAACTGCTCGATCAGATGGGGATAGCCGATGCGAAGCGCCGTGCTCACGACTACGTCCACCAGTACTCGGGGGGCATGGCGCAGCGGGCAGCCTTGGCTATGGCCCTCAGTTGCCGGCCGTCACTGCTGATCGCCGACGAGCCCACGAGCGGGCTCGACGCCACGCTTCAGCAGCAGGTCCTTGAACTCGTCACCGAGCAGACGGATTCGATGGGGAGCAGTCTCCTGCTCATCACCCACGACATCGGTCTCGCATCGTCGACCTGCAGCGAAACGGTCGTGATGTACGCCGGGCGAGTCATGGAGTCCGGGCCGACCGAGCGGGTCGTCGGCGATCCGAGAAATCCGTACACGTCCGAGCTCGTCCGTGCGTATCGCGATGTTGGTCCGGGTCGAATGAATTCGATACCGGGAACCGTCCCGGTTCTCCGAGATTTCGTGGCACGATGCTCGTTCGCCGACCGTTGCCCACTCGCGGAGGACCGTTGCCGCGAGTCGGTGCCGGTGCCTCGCGCCGTCGACGGACGGGAGGTCGCATGCCTGATCGCGTGACGGAGACGGAAGGCCTGCTGGTCGTCGAGGGGCTCACCAAGGACTTCGAGACCAAGGATGCCCGCCTACGGAAGCGGGTCACTCGGGCGGTCGATGACGTCACGTTCACGGTCGATCGTGGTCGGACGTTCGCGATCGTCGGAGAGTCCGGATCCGGGAAGTCAACAGTCGGGCGCGTTCTTCTCGGGCTCCATCCGCCGACTGCGGGAAAGGCGGTGCTGGACGGCCGAGACATCCTCGGTCTCCGCCCGCGTGAGTTCCGTTCGATCCGTCGGCGCATCCAGATGGTCTTCCAGGATCCCTTGGCCGCCTTCGATCCGCGAGCGAGCGTTCGGCATAGCCTGCGCCCGTTCGCGCTGCTCGGGGGAGCGACCGACCGCCAGTCTCAGGATGCAGTGATCGACGCCGCTGCGGGCGCCGTTGGTCTTGATGTCGAACTTCTGGATCGGCTCCCATCGAAGGTGAGCGGGGGACAGCTCCAGCGGCTGAGCATCGCTCGAGCGCTCATCGTCCAGCCGGACGTCGTCTTCCTTGACGAGCCGACCTCGGCGCTCGACGTCTCAATCAGGGGACAGGTCGTCAACCTGCTGCTCGAACGCCAGATGCGAGACGGTGTCGCCTACCTGCTGGTCGCGCACGATCTCCGTGTCGTGTACGCCATGGCGCACCGGGTCGCCGTCATGTATCTGGGACAAGTTGTGGAGATTGCGTCCCGCGACGCGTTGTACGCAGATGCGAGGCATCCGTACACGCGGGGCCTCATGGATGCGGCGGACCTCGAGCCCGACGAGATCGAACGGACGTCGGTGCGACTCTCCGGGGAGCTGACGGATGCCGACGCCGCGCGTCCTGGCTGCCGCCTCGTGGGCCGATGCCCCTTCGCTGAGGAGCGCTGCAATATCCCGCAGCCCCTCGTCGAGGTTTCGCTGGGGCATCAGGTTCGGTGCTGGAAGAGCATCGAGGAGCCGCGGTCGATGGGCATTCCGGATCATGCCGCCTCGTCGGTCCCCTGGTCCGACGTTCCGAACGACTTCCTGCCGTCTCGAGCCATGGAGGAATGATGTCTGTCGATCCCGTCACCGTTGAAGTCATCCGCAACGCGTTCATGTCGATTGCATCTCAGATGAACAACAACCTGGCCCGATCCGCGTACACGCCGATCATCTACGAGATGAAGGACTGCTCCGTCGGTCTCTTCGATGCCGAGGGTCGGCTTGTCGGCCAGGCGCCAGGACTCCCGATCTTCCTCGGTGATCTCGAGACTGCGATTCGTGTCACGACCGAACACTTCGGCGGAACGGACGTTTATCAGCCGGGAGATGTCTACGCGGTGAACGACAGCTACCTCGTGGGAAGTCACCTCAATGACGTCTCGGTCTTCTCACCGATCTTCTTCGGTGGTGAACTCGTCGGGTTCGGAGCGACCAAGGCGCACTGGATGGACATCGGTGCGAAGGATCCCGGTCAGGCGATGGACGGGACCGAGATCTATCAGGAGGGCTACCGGATCGGCCCGACGCAGCTCTACCGCGCCGGCGAGGCGGTCACGGGCGTGCTCGATTTCCTGACGCGGAACAGCCGGCTTCCGAGGTCGGTCTGGGGTGACATGCATGCCCAGATTGCTGCCTGCCGGACGGGCGAGCGGGAGTTCGGGAAGCTCTTGGCGCGATTCGGTCGGGACACGGTCGAGGCCGCGGCGGCGACCATCTTCGAGCAGTCCGAGCGCCTCGATCGTGATGCGGTACGGCAGCTCCCGGACGGTCAGTACGAGGCGTCCGGGGATCTCGACAGCTGGGGTCCGGGCGGTGATCCCGTCCACGTCGCAGTCAGAGTCGTCATCGCAGGTGATGAACTCGAGATCGATCTTGCAGGGTCCAGTCCCCAGACGCCCGGATGTATGAACTGCGGGTTCTCCCAGACGATCTCTGCAGCGCGGCTGGCCTTCAAGTTCCTCGTGAACCCTGAGGTCCCGGTCACCGGCGGGACGTTCAGGAACGTCCGAGTCGTCGCGCCACCGCGTTCGGTGTTCGACGCCCGTGAACCAGCTGCCTGTCAGTACTATTATCCACACCTCGGCCTGATGATTGATCTCTTCATCAAAGCTCTTGCACCAGCGATTCCGGACCGTGTCGTCGCGGGACAGCCCGCCGATGCGATGAACATCCTCTTCACGGGCACCGACCCCTCCACGGGTGAGCAGTTCGTGTCGGGGGAGGCGACCGCGGTCGGTTGGGGCGCGTATCAGGGCGGAGATGGGACGAACGCGCTCATCAACTACGGGGGTGGGGACCTCAAGAACGTTCCGGTCGAGGTCCAGGAGGCGCGGTACCCGATAAGGGTGCATCGCTACGCCCTGCGCGTCGACTCCGGCGGTTCGGGCCGCTGGCGAGGTGGCCTTGGGATCGAGCGTGAGTACGAGGTGCTCGCGGACAACGTCACGGTGTCGACATGGTTCGAGCGGACGAGGACTCCGGGCTGGGGTCTTTTCGGAGGGGAGGCCGGTGACGTCACTTCGGTCACGATCTCGACCAATGGCCAGACCCGTGATGTCCTCAAGGTGAACCGCCACCCCGCCCCGAGCGGTTCACGGATCCTCGTGGCCACCGGTGGAGGGGGAGGGTTCGGGGATCCCGGCGAGCGTGACGCGGAGGCGCATCGATCCGACATCCTGGAGGGGTACGTCTCCTCATGACGGCTGGTGCGGCCGCAGCCGCCATACGGATCGGGGCTCGCTTCCCATCCGCGGGTGTCGCGTTCGCGGCGGGGGGCATGGCCTCTGCGGCGCGGATTCTGGAGGATGCGGGGTACGACTCCCTCTGGGCGTCCGATCACCTCGCGATGCCGCGTGGTCGCAGTTCCAGCGTCTATCCCTACAGCGGTGATGGCAGGATCCCGTGGGGTTCGGATCTTGGGTGGAACGAGGCGCTCACGTCCCTGGGGATCGCGGCCGGTGTCACCTGCCGAATCGAACTCGGGACGGCGGTCCTTGTCGCCGCGCTTCGCCATCCCCTGCTCGCTGCACGCCAGGCTGCTGCCGTCGCGGTCGAGGCGGGGGGGCGCGTCACGCTGGGGATCGGTGCGGGCTGGCTCATCGAGGAGTTCGAGGCGGTCGGTGTCCCGTTCGTCGATCGGGGGCGGTATCTCGATCACTGGATCCCGTACGTTCGCGATGTCTGGGCAGGGACCGTTGCGGTGCACGGTCCAGAGGACCCCTATCCGAATCCGGAGGAGCTGACCAGTCTTCCGATGCCGCCCGATCGGATCGGCCTCGTCATCGGAGGGATGTCGTCCGCTGCGCTGCGCAGGACAGTCCAGCTCGGAGACGGATGGATTGGAATCGTCGCCATGGACGGTTTGGATGTCGGGAAGGTCGGGGCCCAGATCCAGCGGCTCCGTGCCGAGGCCGAACTGGCGCGGCGCGATCCGAAGGAGTTGCGGGTCCTGCTGCAGGTGACCGGCTCTGCGGGGAGGATGCAGGAACTCCGTCCGCATCTCGAACCACTCGCGGCGGCGGGAGTCGACGACATCCTGATCGATGTGGACTGGCGCGATCCGGACCAGCCGGCGAAGGACCTCCAGTCACTCCGCGACCACTGACCCCAAGGACTGCGAATGAATCGCGATTCGGGTGCGGAGCCTCTACGGCTTCGCGGTGCGGACTGGTTCGACGTCAGGAGCGGCGAGGTCTCACGACGGGATCTGCTCATCCGGGACGGCGCCATCGCCGTCGATGACGGCGGTGATGCGAAGGACATAGATGTCACTGGGCGAACGGTCCTGTTCGGGCTCTGGGACTGCCATGCGCACCCCGGGGGCCTCATGTATGACCCGGACGGCACAGGGTGGTTCGAGGGACCCGCTGACCGGACGATTCGCGCTGGCCTGAACCTCCAGCAGGCGGCGCAGATGGGAGTCACCGGTGTCCGGTGCGTCGACGAGACGGACGGCATCGATCTCGCCTGGTCCCGCTGGTTCGGCGCTGGCTCGGCGCCAGGTCCGCGGGTCCTCGGCGCGGGGCGCGGTATTCGCACGACTGCTGGACACGGCACCCGTTACCCACGGTCCTACACACGACTCGAGGGCGAACTCGTCATCGATGGTCCCGTCGAGGCGGTCCGCGCTGTCCGGACCGAGCTCGAAAGGGGTGCTCACTGGATCAAGATCATGCTGACCGGCGGGCTGATGAGTGAGCACGAGACGGTCGACGGGGGGCAGTTCAGCGACACCGAGCTGGTGGCGCTCATGGAGGTGGCCAACCTTCGTGGCATCCCGGTGGCGGCGCACTGCGGCGGCGCGGAGCCGGCGCGACGATTCTCCGAACTCGGCGGCCGTTCGGTCGAGCATGGATATCGACTCGACGAGAGGGCAGCGGCGACGATGGCTGCGAACGGGACCTGGCTGGTCCCCACGGTCTCCGTGACGCACGATCAGGAGTTCATCGCTGCTGAGGGATGGCCGGCGCACGCCGCAGAGCGCGCTCGTGCTGCGATGCCGGCTCACGCGGAATCCCTCCACGCCTGTATGGAGGCGGGCGTCGGGATCGCGGTGGGTGCAGACCTCAACCCGATCGGTCCTCGCCTCCACCGGGAGCTCGCGATGCTCGAACGCGCCGGCATGGAGCGCCTCGCGGTCCTCGCGGCCGCGACGGTGGGTGGGCGAGCCCTGAACGGCCTCGGCAGCTCGTCCCTTCCGGAGCCCGGGCTCGAGGCCGACGTCATCGTCGTGGACGGTTCGCCGATGGACGATCTTGGCGTTCTGGCCCGACCCTCGGTCGTCATCGTCGAAGGGCGACTGATCCGCCTCGGCGGGACCGACTCGCCTGATTGACGAACGGGCGTCCGTACGCAAGGATTGGTGTTTCGGGCCGCCGGCCCGACCCGCTGGGGATGTTGCGGGTCCGATGCAAGCGATGATGGAGGTCGGGCGATGGCCGAGCTGCGCGCCGAGATGGCGGCGAACGTCTGGAAGGTGCTGGTGGCGGACGGCGACACCGTGGCGGCCGGGCAGACGCTCGTCATCCTCGAGTCGATGAAGATGGAGATCAACATCGACGCCGAGACGGGCGGCACGGTCACCGTCTCGGTCAGCGAGGGCCAGGCCATCCAGGAGGACGACCTCATCGCCACGATCGAGTGACGATGCCCCCCGTCGACGTCGAGCAGCTCCTCGCGGTCGGGCCCTCGGTCGGGATCGACCCGCCGCTCTGGACGCCGGACGGGACGCACGTGCTCGCCGTCAGCGGGCTCGGGGGGTCGGCCGACCTCTGGGCGTTCCCGGTCGACGGCGGTCCGGCCGAGCGCGTCAGCGCCGGCATGGGTGCCGTCGGGCACCTCTCGTCACCGCTCACCCGCCTGGCGCCCGACGGGTCCTGCGTCGCCCACGTGCGCGGGGACATCGGACGGACCGAGGTCTGGCTGCAGCCGCTCGACGGTGACCCCGCGCGACGGCTGTCGCGGCTCGGCGCCGACATCATCGGCCTGGACTGGGCACCGGACGGCGACTCCCTGCTCGTCACGGCGAACCGACGCGGCACCTACGACGTGTACGAGCTCGACGTCGCGGACGGGTCGCACCGGCGTCTGACCGACGACGAGGCGTACGAGGTCGGGCCGACCTGGGCACCCGACGGGAGCGCCCGGTACCACGTCCGCCTCGACGCGACCTGGACCGAGCACCTCGTCGTGCGCGTCCCGGCCGGCGGCGGCGTCGCGGACGAGCGGGTGCTCGTCCACGACACGCGCTTCTTCGACTACCAGTACGGCCGCGTCTTCGGGACCCCCCGGGTCGCGCCCGACGGCGGCACCGTCCTGTTCCGGTCGTACCGCTCGGACTGGATCAACGTCTGGGCCGTCCGGGCGGAGGGCGGGGAGGCGTGGCCCCTCGCGCCGGCGGAGGCGGATCAGGGCGAGCCCTGCTGGTCGCCCGACGGTTCGCACGTCGTCATGACGTCGAACCGCGACGCCTCGGTCGGGCTGATCCTCGTCGACGTCCGGGACGGCACGGTCCGCGATCTCGTCGCCCCGGGGGACGGCGTCTGCGCCGCCCCGTCCTGGTCGCCCGACGGCACCCGCGTCGCGTTCTCGCTGGCCCGGCCGACGCACGCCGCGGACCTCCACGTCGTCGAGGTCGCGACGGGCGAGGTCCGCCGCCTGACGCGGTCGGTCCCCGCGGCCGTCGAGGCACGGCTCGGGACGCCGTCCCGGATCGCGTACGAGGGCGAGGACGGGCTGCGCATCCCGGCGTTCCTGCTCCGGCCGACCGACGTCGGTGCGGCCCCGAACGGCGCCGGGGTCGTGCTGGTCCACGGCGGT
>Ga0208547_1002049_pt1 | contig 10940 bp, 10 predicted proteins | sample DEB08_DNA_5_FD_185501 | JGI IMG/M metagenome (GOLD analysis project Ga0208547, IMG submission 185501) | Aqueous microbial communities from the Delaware River and Bay under freshwater to marine salinity gradient to study organic matter... | ecosystem: Environmental > Aquatic > Marine > Coastal ... | reverse complement strand
AAATCCCTTTGGATTTTTTTATAACGGCAATGGGGTCTTGAACCTCATCAAGACCTATGACCTCAATATTAATTGGGCCAAAAGTATCGCGAACTTTTTGGGTATACTCGTGTTCACTGCATCCGCCAGGTCTTGCATAGGGTACAAATGTGATGCAATCCACGCCTTGAAAAAAAATTTTGAGCTCAGGTAGAAGATAAGACAGATATTCTTGTCCAAAGAGTGTTGAGGTGCTGGCCAGTAAGAGGTTATTCATAAAACACGAAGGTTTATTATAGTCGCAAATTCTCCTTATTTCCTTAGGTTTGTGCTACGACACAAAAACTATGCTGTACAAGATAAATGTTTTCTTTTTTTCTACGGGCTTTGTCCTGTGGAGTTTGATGAATTTTTACCAATCAATAAACCTGACTCAAGGTCCGGTTCATAAGTTTTATGTTAGCACGTCCAATATTGAATTTAATTCAAGCACCAATAGCCTCGAAATTGTTCAGCGCATTTTCACCGATGATTTAGAAAACGTTTTGCGCGCGCGCTATGGAGCGAAAATTAAATTGGCCGGGGTTAATGAGTCTGAAGAAAATGCCGAACTTATTAAACGATATGTCCTCAATCAATGGACCATTAAAAATAATGATCAGGATTTGGTATTGAATTATTTAGGGCATCAATACGATATTGATCAAGTAAAAATATTTATCGAGGTTCCATTAAATGGAACTTTGGCAGAACTCTTTTTTGAAAATAAAACACTCTTTGATCTCACCTCAGATCAGCAAAATATCCTTCATGTAAAAGTGGGTGATGAGCGAAAAAGCCTTTTGCTTTTTTCTGAGAACCCTAACGGAGTGTTAAACTTTAATTGAGTATTTTCACAACCCGCAGAAAAAGGTAAATTTAACGCTGATTTAAAACAAAAATTATGCACGCAAAATTCGGATTATTTGCCGCGCTGTTCCTATCGTTAAGTATGGTGATCGGCGCACAGGCACAAGATCAAGAACCAAAGCCAGAGCGCAAGCCTGGACACTATAATACCAATAGGTTTAAACAACTCTACGAAGAGTTTTCTACCCCAAATCAGTATCGTTCTGCTAGTGGCGCGCCAGGACCAGCCTATTATCAGCAACAAGCGGATTACAAAATGTCTATAACGCTGAACGATCAGCGCTCTCAACTTTATGGAGAGGAAACAATTACCTACACGAATAATTCGCCTGATGTGTTGGAGTATCTTTGGGTGCAATTGGATCAAAACAAACGCGCTAGAGACAGCAAAAGTCCTTTGATTGAGCCTTCGGGGGCTTTCCCGGCAAAAATGGCCAGCAGTTTTGTCAGTGAGTACATGGGTGAAGGTTTTGATGGTGGATTCAAAATTGATTGGGTTCATGATGAAAAGGGGAGCCCATTACCACACACTGTGAACCGAACCATGATGCGTGTCGAAATGCCTAAAGCCCTGAAACCAGGGGATAAATTCGTTTTTTCAATCAAGTGGTGGTATAATATTCCTGAGCATACCGTAGATCGTGCCCGTAGCGGATACGAGACTTTTGAAGATGGGAATAAAGGTTACGTCATTGCTCAGTTCTATCCTCGTATGGCCGTTTATTCTGACGTTGAAGGCTGGCAAAACAGTCAATTTTGGGGAAGAGATGAATTTGCCCTTCCTTTTGGTAATTTCGAAGTTTCCATAACGGTTCCTTCGGATCACGTTCTTGATGCCACCGGGGTGCTTGTCAACCGCAAAGAAGTTTTCTCAAAAGAGATGATGCGCCGATATGAATTGGCAAAAAAGAGCTATGATAAGCCAGTGTTGATTGTGACCCAGGATGAAGCCGAACGCGCCTCTAAAGGATTCGCCACAAGCAGTAAGACTTGGAAATTTGATGCACAAATGGTTCGTGATTTTGGTTTTGCGACCTCACGCCGTTATATATGGGATATGATGGCGGTGCGCATTGGTAACCGTGATGTTATGGCGGTTTCTGTTTATCCTCCAGAGGGGAATCCACTTTGGGAAGATTGGTCGACCAGAGTAGTGGCGAGCACTTTGAAGTCTTATTCACGCATGACCTTTGATTACCCTTACCACAAAGCAATTTCTGTCCATGCAAAAAATCAGGGGATGGAATATCCTATGATTTGCTGGAATTACGGAAGACCTGAAAAGGATGGCACCTACAGTGATCGGACTAAATATGGAATGTTTGGGGTGATTATACATGAAGTGGGTCATAACTTTTTCCCGATGATTGTCAACAGCGACGAGCGTCAGTGGACATGGATGGATGAAGGAATTAATACTTTTGTTCAGTATGTTGCCGAGCAGGATTTTGGTGCTGCTTATCCTGAGGCCATTGCGCCGAACGAGATCTATCCCTCGCGTCGAGGCCCGGCCAAAGCTATAGTCAATTATATGGCGGGAGAACAGGATCAACTTGCACCGATCATGACCAAGGGATTAAATACGTATAATTTTGGAGCTAATGGTTATTCAAAACCAGCGACAGGACTCAATATTTTGCGCAAAACCATCATGGGCGAGGATTTATTCGATTACGCCTTCAGAACTTATGCGCAGCGATGGATGTTCAAACACCCAACTCCGGAAGACTTTTTCCGCAGTATGGAAGATGCCTCTGCAATTGATTTAGATTGGTTCTGGCGTTCTTGGTTCTACACAACAGACTACACAGATATTGGTGTGGCTACGGTCAAAAAATACTACGTGACTTCCAAAATGAATTCTGCCATTCGTGAAATGATGCAAGCGCGTGGTATGAGCGAGAGTGATTTGCCCCCACTAGTGTACTTAGTAGAGGAGGGTAGTGAAGATTTTGAAGAAGATATGCGCACCCAAACCTTGAACGATGTCGTTACGCTTCAAGAGTTTATTATGGATCGCATGACTCCAGAAGAGCGTGCAGGTCTAAAAATGCCAAAGTACTTTTACGAGGTGACTTTTGAAAAGCCAGGAGGAATCCCAATGCCGATTATCGCAGAGTATACCTATGCTGATGGTTCAACCGAACGCATTACTTATCCAGCCCAAATCTGGCGTTTAAATGATGCTTCTGTGGGTAAAATCATAGCCTCAGAAAAGGAAATAGTTAAAATAGTTGTCGATCCAGATGAGGAGACTGCTGATATCGATACCTCCAATAATGCTTGGCCTGCTGAAGAAACAGTGGGTGAGTTCCAGACCTTTAAAAGCAATATTAAAGGACAGTAAATAGGTGGGTACCATAAGTAAGATCGTCTTGTAGAAATTGATATAAATACTTAAAAAAGCTCCGATGATTTCATCGGAGCTTTTGTTTATGGTCCTATGAACTTTAATATCTTTGTACTATGATTTTTCCGGTACTTTTTATCAGCGGTGCAGAAATCGCCTTTATCGTGTTTATCGTCTTGATGGTCTTTGGGGCAGATAAGGTGCCTGAGATGGCCCGTGGACTTGGGAAGACCATGAAACAAATTCGGCATGCAACAGACGATATAAAAAAGGAAATCACAAAAAGTGCCGACAAACAAGGTATTGACGTTACAGACTTCAAAAAAAGTATTGATCAGGTCAAAGAAGACGTGGATGAAATAACCGGTCCAATCAAACGTCAATTTTAACTACCGCTTTCGCGCTAGCGAGAGTCCGTCTCTGATGGGCAGTAATACAGTCTGGTATTCAGGATGCGTTTTAAGTTTTTGATTAAATTCTTGAAGAACCTTGGTGTCTAGGTCATCTGCTTGAGCTTTTTGGGTGACCTTTCCACTCCACAAGACATTATCGCTGATAAGTAAGCCACCAGAACGTAACATTGGCGTAACTAAGGTCAAATAATTGAGATAATTCGACTTATCTGCATCGATAAATATTAAATCAAATTTTTGGTCGAGACTCGGGAGGATCTCAGCAGCATCTCCAAGGTGTGCAATGATCTGATGTGCTTTACCGGATCGATCAAAATACTTCTGTTGTAGGCGTCTTAACTCAGCATTGCGATCGATGGTGTGCAGGACCCCATCCTCAGTGAGTCCTTCAGCCAGGCATAAAGCGGAATAACCGGTATAAGTACCAATCTCTAAGATGGCCTTTGGGGCCACTAATTGAGCAATCAAACTCAAAAGGCGTCCTTGAATAGGGCCACTGAGCATGCGTGGAGCAAGCACGGTCTGCCAGGTTTCAAGATTTAATTCCTTTAAGAGCTGAGGTTCTTCTTGAGTATTCAGTTCAGCATATTGCTCGATATCTTCCGGTAAAAAATCCACTAGGCCAATATTTTATCGATAAGATTATTTTTGGCTTCTTGGTCTTGACCAAAGAGCCACTGAAGCACATTATCTTCCCAAATCTCATCGCATTCTTGCATGCTGAGGAGTCCTTGTTTTTGGGCTAAATCCAAAATCTTACCCGGATAAGAGGATTGCGCAGCACTTTCCATTTCTCCTAGTGGATAGGGATCATCTAGGCCCATAAGGACTTGCTTACTCCCTTGGTTTTTAATCAAAAGTTCCAAAGAACCGGTGTCATGAACGAGTGTGTCAAAAAAGATATTTTTGTGGCCTACACTTTTACGCGGATGAACTTTACCTTCGAAAAGGTCAGGTCGGCCGTCAAAACCTTGAATTCTTCGTCCAAGATTTATTTGGGCCAGCTGGCCACCGTGGGCAAAACAAGTGCGCATGCCAGGATACTTGTCCGCATAGCCGTTAAGGGTATAAAAGTGATAGGCATCAGCACATTGAGCCAGCATCCAAATCAGGTGAAATCGCCAAGCTGTATTTTGTAGTTTGATAAATTTTTCACCGTCATAGGGGTGTATTTCAACGGCCAAATTATAGGAAGCGGCCAATTCGAAAATGGGTTCGTTTTCGGCGTCAAAAATACTGCGCCAAGTCCCAATGGTATCCATATAATGGGTTGGGAGACAAAGTAATCTTAGGCCAAGTTCTTCGACACAGCGTTCAATCTCCCATACAGCACCGCGCACAAATCCGGGGTGCACCACAAAACCACAGGTAAATTTACTGCCATGATCATGCTGAATGCGGGCGTTAAAATCATTTTGAAAGCGCAAGGCTTGCTTCATCTCTTCTAAGCGCAGCCCATTGCCATAGAGTTGGGATAAGTTCAAAACCACCGCGTGATCGATTTTATAACGATCCATCCATTGTAGTTTTTCGTCTAAAAAAAAGCTAGAATCAGTGACCGGACGACTCCAATCTTTTTGCAACATAAATTTACGATCCTTATCGACCCAAAAAATTCCTTTGTCCTTCATGAATGCTGGAATTTCCTCTGGATAGGGGAGTAGATGGGAATGACCGTTAATGCGCAGTTTTCTTTTCATGATGCAAACAATTAGCTTTTGATATATGGCTTTTGCGATCGGCCGATGATAAAGTTACAAAGATTTTGTGCGTCCGCCATCAATGGGTAGATTGATACCATTGATATATCCTGCAGAAGGGCTGCATAAAAAGGCAATACCAAAGGCTATTTCTTCGGCCTGAGCAAAACGGCGCGCAGGCACGACCGATGTCATGAAATCACGGGCTTGCTCTGTAGTTTTGTTCATGCGCTTTGCAGCAGAATTGACAATATCATCCAGGCGATCCGTTGCCGTAAAACCCGGAAGTACGTTATTTACAGTAATGCCAAAAGGCCCAAGTTCTACAGATAAGGTTTTACTCCAATTCGCTACAGCCCCCCGAATCGTATTGCTTACGCCAAGATTTTCAATGGGTTGTTTTACTGAGGTAGAAATAACATTGATAATGCGTCCATACCCGGCCTGTTTCATACTGGGTACCACTCCTTGGACCAGTATTTGATTGCATAAAAGATGTTGGGCAAACGCAGAGGCGTATTGTTGTGGATCAGCATCAAAGGCGGGGCCTGAGGCGGGACCACCTGTATTGTTGATCAAGAGATGAATTTGATGTTTTTTAACCAAAGCCTCCACGGTGTCTTTAAAGGCATTCGTATCACTAAAGTCAACGGCCATAAAATCATGGGTTTGGTCAATTGCTCTGGGCAATGCGCTTAAGGTTTGCTTTAATTTTTCTGGATTACGTGCCAGAAGGATAATATTTGCGCCAAGGCTGGCTAACTCCATCGCAGTAGCTTTACCGATTCCTGCTGTACTCCCGCACACTAAAGCTGTTTTTCCGTTGAGTTTTAATTCCATGTTTAAAATTTTTAGTGTCGCTGTTTTCTAATGAAACCTATGGGTTAAAATATTGATTGGATTAAATTTTCGGGGCGTAACTGATGCAGATATTTTTGGGTTCTGTAAAAAAGCGCAAAGCTTCAAATCCACCTTCACGCCCAACACCACTTGACTTCACGCCGCCAAAAGGAGTGCGGAGATCTCGATTAAGCCATGTGTTGACCCATAAAATGCCTGTTTCGAGTTGTTGTCCAAATCGCATTGAACGATCTAAATTTGAAGTCCATAAACTAGCCGAAAGACCATAAGTGACACTATTGGCCATTTCGATAACTTCTTCTTCATGGTCAAAAGGCATTAGGGTCACTACAGGTCCAAATATTTCTTCCTGATTCACACGGCACAAATGATCGTTTACTTCAATTACGGTCGGCTGCAGATAATAGCCCTGGGGGTGTTCTTCGACTGTAGCCTCTTTTCCTCCCGTTAGAATATTTCCTCCTTCTTTTTGGGCCAAGGCGATATAATCCAATATTTTTTGTCGGTGATCTTTTGAAATGACGGCGCCCAAATCCACTGCCTCGCTTGGCGGCCCTACACGAAGTTGGGCGACCCGGCTCACGAAATCTTTTTTAAACCGCTCGTAAAGAGGGCGTTCCACAAAAATGCGGCTTCCGCATAAACAAATTTGACCCTGATTGGCAAAAGAAGATTTTAAGGTGGTCTCGAGCATGCGATCATAAGCGCAATCCGCGAAAATAATATTGGGATTTTTCCCCCCGAGTTCTAGAGATAATTTTTTAAACATAGGCGCCGCGACTCGGGCGATATGCGCTCCAGTAGCGGTACCTCCAGTAAAAGAGATGGCTTTGATATTGGGATGGTCGACGATGGCTTGCCCCGCACTAGGACCTGTCCCGTTTACAATATTCAGTACCCCCGCAGGAAGCCCGGCTTTTTGACAAAGCTCGGCCAGTAAAAAAGCGGTGACTGGCGTAAGCTCGCTTGGTTTTGCCACTACTGTGTTGCCTGCGGCTAAGGCAGGGGCAATTTTCCAAGTAAAAAGATAGAGGGGAAGATTCCACGGCGAGATACATCCCACCACACCAATAGGGTGTCTCAAAGTAAAATTAATGCTGTTCGTCCCCACACTTTCATGCGCTTCACTGGAAAACTGGGTCAAGGCATGAGCAAAAAACCGAAAATTACTCGACGCTCTCGGGATGTCCACGGTTTTAGCCAATGACAATGGTTTTCCACTATCGCAGGATTCGGCCTGGGCAAGTTTCTCTAAATTCTCTTCAATAAGATCAGCAATACGATATAAAATAGCACTGCGCTGCTCTAGAGTTGTTTGCCGCCAAGCGCCAAATGCTTGTTTTGCCGCGTCATAAGCCTGTTCAATATCCTGGGCATCGCTCTGAGGGAGATGCCCGTACACGTTTCCGGTTGCCGGTTCAATATTCTCTAAAGTCGCTCCACTTAAAGCGGGTTGAAACTGACCGTTGATATAATTGAGAACCTGGGTCATTATTGAAGGGGTTTATAGGCCGTAGCTTTTATTTCGATAAGCAGCAATGGATTGGGCAATTGATGCACGGCTACGGTAGTGCGGGCCGGGCCAGACTCGGCCTTAAAGTACTGAGCATAAACTTCATTGTACCCTGCAAAGTCATTCATGTTCACTAAAAATGTCGTTAAGTCCACTAAGTCTTCAAGCCCTGCGCCCTCTGTATTGAGGTAGTCTTTAATGTTGTCTAAGACTGCAGCGGTTTGTTCTTTGATATCTAAGCGCATTGTGCCCATGGCGTCAACTTTATGGGCGCCGGCGATTGTATTGTCTGGTTTGCGGGCACTGGTACCGGAGATGTACAAGTAATCACCGACACGTTTGATATGTGGATAGGCCCCTCTTGGGGTGGCTTTTCCTTCGACTAGTTTATTATTGGTCTGTGCCATATAATAGAGTTTAATTGTTTTGTTCTATTTGCTCGAGCAGGTTTTGCGTAAGCTGATCAATTAATTGGAGTTGCTCATCCAAGTCTTGCGATTCATTTAATTTATTTTGGCGCAGCAGTTGCTCAATGGCTTTATCTTGAGCGCGCCCAAGGGTCATCGCCTTGTGGTAACTGAGTTCAGGTTTGAAGGTGACCATAGAGTACTTACTGTGATAGTGCTCAGGGCGTTCTTGTTCTAGGCGAACTTCAATGGCTCGTTTGCGCTGAAATATTGGATCTGCGGTGTGCTCTTTCATTTCATGAAAATTATCTAGCGCCAAATCCGCAATGGCGTCCGCATCTTTTTTGCGTTTTTTAGCAAATTTTTCAAAGAGTGCACTCCAAGGACGGACTCCAGAATCCATCAGCTGATCGAAGACCAAAACATCTTCAAACGAGGCATTCATACCTTGTCCGTAAAAAGGGACGATGGCATGGGCAGCATCTCCCATAATCAGGGTGTTCCCTTGAGCATTCCAAGGACCACATTTAATCGTTCCTAAGGGTCCGGTCGGATTTTCTTGATATTGCTGAATAATATCCGGTATAAGTTCAATAAGCTCCGGATATTTTTCTTCGAAATAGGCGCGGATTTGGACTTCACTTTTAATGTGATCAAAGCCGTGCGGGCTTCGGGCATGACTCATAAACAAAGTCACGGTAAAACTTTTGTCCAAATTGGGTAAGGCAATGATCATATCTTCTCCACGGGGCCATATATGTAGGGCGTCTGGGCGAAGTTTATAGTCGCCCTTTGAGCTCGGGGCAATGGACAATTCTTTATAGCCATGACTGAGCCAATCCAACGAAAAATCGAAATGCTCATTTTGCTGGGCTTGCAGTGCTTTGCGCACTATGGAACCGGCTCCATCACAACCAAAAATCACTTCTGTGTGAATATCAAAAGTTTCTTTTTGATCGCTTTGAGTTTGGGAAGAACTTTTTTCAAATTTAGCCAGTCCTTGGGCTAAGTCTAGGGCTACACACGGGGCCTCAAAATGCAAACTTACATTTTTCATGGGCTCAAGGGCATCGAGCAGTAGGGCGTTGAGTCCTGGTCTTGAAATTGAATTTATTGCGGTGTCTGGATTACCACTGTAGGGGCTAAAAAATGAATCACGCCCTTGTTGATGAATCATTCGACCGCGCATGGGGATACTTATGGCCAAAGCTTTTTCATCCATGCCTGCCATTTTTAACGCCGCCAAACCGCGATCACTCAAAGCTAAATTTATGGAACGTCCCGCATCGAGGTACGCGCGTCTGAGGTCTGGACGTTTCTCCACTAGTGTCACCTGATAACCTCTTTGCGCCAGTCTCAAGGCCAACAGGCTGCCGCATAAACCAGCACCAATAATTAATATTTTATCGTGTTTGTTCACAGACATTGGTTTAAGCGTTGAACGAAATCATAGATATCGCGATAGCTGTTATAAAGCGGGGCAGGAGCGACACGAATGACATCTGGTTCGCGCCAATCGCTGACTACACCGAGATGGGTTAATGCATCGTGAAGGCTACGGTCGCTATCTTTGAGCTGTAAGGAAAGCTGAGCACCGCGGTGCTCAGGGTCAAGCGGTGTCATAATCCTAATTTTATCACTGTTTAAATTAGACAGCAGCTCTGCCAAATATGCGGTAAGCTGTATTGACTTTTCTCTGATTTTATGGATTCCTGCGCGGTCAAATATATCGAGAGAAGCACGAATTGCCGCCATTGATAAAATAGGAGGATTACTCAGTTGCCAGCCCTCAGCACCCGCAATAGGATCAAAGCCATCGCGCATTTTAAAACGGGTTTCTTTATTGTGGCCCCACCATCCCGTAAATCGAGGAAGATCGTAAGACTCGCTATGGCGCTCATGGACAAAAACACCGCCCAAACTGCCTGGTCCGCTGTTGAGGTATTTGTAGGTGCACCAAACCGCAAAATCCACCCCATTGTCATGGAGGTCACAAATGATATTACCCGCGCCATGGGCTAAATTAAACCCAACTTTTGCACCATAACTATGGCCAAGTTGAGTGATTTCTTTGATGGGATAGACCTGGCCCGAATAGTAGTTTGAATTACCTAACATGATCAGCGCGACACTGTCTTTATGCTGGTTTAATAAGGCTTCGAGTTCGGACTGCTCACAGAGCCCTGTTTCTGGATTTGGTTCCCACTGCAATAAACTGTGTTCTGGGTCGTATCCATGAAATTTTATTTGACTTTCCACGGCATAGCGATCGCTGGGAAAAGCATCAGCTTCAATAATAATTTTATGCCTTGACTTGGTGGGTTGATAAAAGGAAACCATCATTAGGTGCAGGTTTACCGTTAGGGTGTTCATAACGACAACCTCATGGTCTTTTGCGCCGACAACTTGTGCCATTTGATGGGTTAAGAGTTCGTGATAGGGCAACCACGCATTTTTCCCTTTAGTGTGTCCATCTACGCCCCATTTAGCCCAATGTTCCAACTCTTGACTTATGTATTCTTTGGTTTGCTTGGGTTGAAGTCCTAAAGAATTGCCACAGAGGTAAATTAGTTTATTTCCTTTGGCGTCTTTTGGTATTTCAAATTCAAGACCAAAAGAAGAAAGTGGGTCTTTTTGATCGAGGGATTCTGCCCTTTGTACAGTTTGGTCGTTCATTAGTGAATTAAGGTAGAAACTATATGCTCTAAAAATAAGGAATATGCGCTAGTCCTCCTATAATTTACTATTTTTAAGTCGAGAAAAAATTAACCGAAAAGTCACAAGTGCTTTTACAAAATCAAATGCTAT
>Ga0208547_1002047_pt1 | contig 10958 bp, 9 predicted proteins | sample DEB08_DNA_5_FD_185501 | JGI IMG/M metagenome (GOLD analysis project Ga0208547, IMG submission 185501) | Aqueous microbial communities from the Delaware River and Bay under freshwater to marine salinity gradient to study organic matter... | ecosystem: Environmental > Aquatic > Marine > Coastal ... | reverse complement strand
CCGCTGGTTGTGGAATCATATCCGCGCCCGTATTCGAACTGTACTCCGGGAACAAAGAGGAGTTATTGCAGAGGTATTCGTAAAGGCGGTACGAGTAAAATTGTGCGTTCTGACGCGCTCTCTCCACCTCGCGGTGCAAGTCGTCCGGGGAGATGGCTTGCGTGTCTTCTGAGACCCTTAAAACAAGCGAGCCGTTATCCATCTTTACGTAAAGCGAAGGGATAAGCTCTACCATCGTCCACCAAAGGGTGGCCTTTCGTACGTACGAATCCATCAACGTAGCGTAATCGCCCGACAAAGAAGAACCGGAAATATCGCTCTTCAACTTCTCGAGGAGATCCGTACCCAAATACAGTTGAATGTACTTGTCTTGTGCGAGGATGATAGAAGGCACGAGGTACGCATCCTCGAGGCTTCCGTTTATGTTGGTAATCCGCTTAATGTAATCCGGATTCACGAAAAGTACTTCTGCTGTTAGTGCCATTTATCGAGGGTTGAGATAGCCTTTGTTAGGCATTGTGTTCGGTGTCTGAGAAATACGCGGGTCTTGGCGAGGAATTTCGTTCTCTTTGCGCTCTTGCAACGGTAAACGGTTGATGATACGCCGTGCTTCAGCTACTGAAATATTTTCGTTATTACGTCGGAGGTAAGTGCGACGAATCCAACGATGCTTGCATTGCGCCCCGCCTTTCCACAGTAGCAAATCGTACGTATTACTTCCACCTGGCCCAAAACCAGGATTTACAGCACGAGCAGAAGCCCCACCAAGCGAAGATGGCCAATTTGGGCCAACAATATCCTCTCTGCGATATACGCGCTTCGCCTTCATCATCTTTTCGCAGAACTCTCGCTCGGGGTTCGGGTTTCCGTCGTAGGTGTAACGAATTTTTATAATGTCGTTGTCAAGTTCGGAAGACGCTTGGGGTTTAGAGCTTGGGACGGTAGCGAATGCCCACAAAGCATCTTGGGCTTGTTCTGTTTCAGCGTCAAAATCTCGCTCGTCGATTAGTTCCCATTCCTCCTCGTTCATCTCTTCTCCCTGCGCAATAAGCCAATCCGCAGCTTCAATATTCAATTTAATATCTTCCTTTGAAAGCTGACAACACTCTTCATTCGAAAGGGTAACCAAAGTACTTTGAAGCCCTGCGGCATTGAGGAGCGTTTTAACGGCATTCTCGACGACCCTACGAGCCGGAACTACTACGTTCTTATCGAAGATAACCGAAGAGGCTTCCAATTCAGTCCCGCCGCCCAACTTGCCCGGGGTAGCTACGCCAAACATCATTGGATTAGTTACGCGGTGGCCGATCATAATCTTACCCGTTACCTCCTCACTTAAAAACTGGTATTGTTTATCCGCGTCCGACAATTGGAACGGCTCGAAATCCGGCTTCCTTTCGGGATCGTCCGAATACGTAACGATAAACTTCCCTGCGTTGCCCGCTCCGCTCAACTGGCGCTCGATGTCCATACGGATACGGTTCCTTTCTTCCTGCGGTGGGATGCCGTTCTTAAAGTGAATCGAGAACGAAGGACTCATCCCGTTCTGGATGTTGTTAATGTGGTAAATCGAAATCTCTTTGTCGAGTTCGATGTAGTTAATAGAACCGATGTAGTCCGGCTTTGGGTAATAGAACGACCCCGGGCTAAACGGCTTTACGTACATAATCTGCGTAGGGTGGTCGAGCTTCTTTTCTACGTCGAAACAACAAATCTCTTCCGGCTCCTCTCGCTTGTCGCTCCAGTCCTTAGAATAGTAATAGTACTCGACCTTCTCGTCTTCGTTTACGAAGCCGCTACGGACGTTCTCAAAGGGCAGGTGAGAGACGTTTGCGATCGTCGTCCGGTCGAGGCTCCAATTCACCTCCAGAGCGAAGCCGCCTTGTATCTTGAAATCCAAACAAGCCTTGCGGAGTTCGTCGTTCAAATTCCATTGGTCAAAAGCGAGGCGGCCTTCCAAATCGTTAGCGTCGAACCCTTCGCCGTAAATCATCATAGCAATGGAGGTAACCAAAGCGTTGTGAGTGGCGGAAGAGTGGTAGAGATCCACGAGGTATTGTGGAAAGAGGTTGTCGTCGCCGTAATTGACGAAGCCCTCACGGTTGGGAGTTTCGCGATACGAACGCTCCTCGTATTTGCTGAGTTGTAGAATTTCCATTACTGGTAGTAAATAACGTTATCCGGGATGGATATAGAAGGAATGTCGTATCCGGTTTCTCCGGTTACCGTAAGCGTCCCGCGTTCAATTAAGCCCTCTACGCTTGCATCGGTAGGGGTGAGGTTCGTACTTGAGTTTTGCCCGTACACGTCATACGTATACTGACCCGATTGCGTAAGAAGGACGCGCCCGGAAGTGCCTAAAGGTTGGTTCGTGTATACAGAGAGCTTCGTATATCGCGCGTTATCTGCCTCTACGTTCCCAACCATCGCAAAGGTGTCTTGGCTCGCCATGCTCGTAAATATAACGAGATAGTGAGTAAACGTATCGAAGTCCTTCTTCGCTTCTTGAAGCGTGAGGTAAATGAATTGTTCGTCGGAGCTATTGGGTGCGAGTGTAATCATATCGAAAAAGAAAAGGGAGGACTAATGCCCTCCCCCGTCCTGTAACCTGTGAACCAAACAAATGAAAATCAGGAACCAGCCGTGAAGGTGATATTCGCGTCCGAAGAAGAAACGAACGGAGCAGGAATAGCCTCCTCTGCTGTCAATTGGATTTGGTAACCGTTTAAGTCGCCCTTCGCGGTTCCCGTGCCGACGGTGCCCCCCGTAGCTTCCGCTCCGGTCGTGTGCCCCATCAACATATAGTTATCGTTGTTGTCCTGGATGATAACGGCGAGACGGTTCTTCAACAGTTCGTAAACGTCATCGTTATCGGTTGCGCCCAAGTTGGGCAAAGTCAACTCAACAACTTGCGAAAAGAATACCGTACCGTTCTCAACTGAGCTTGTTACGGTCTGTTGGAATGAACCGCTGTTCTTCGTCAATTCCCAAGAGTGAACGGTAATTGCTGTATCGGCAGGAATTACGCCTGCTGAAATCGTACCCCAGTCATCCGCGTCGAAGACTTTTACCCAAACGCGCTTGATTCCTCCGATTTTGTCTTTACAGGGGAAGGAACGCCCTGTGGATGTAATGGTGCAAGCCATAGTTAAGAGGAATTGTGGGGAGGGATTTTAAGCCCCTCCCCGATTCAATTAGGATGAGCGGCGAGAAACGGCGATAGAGCCAGCGTCTACGATTTGCGTACCGCCTGAGAACTGCATAATAACGCGTGTCACGTCGTCACCAGTTACGCCCGTAAGATCCAAAATAGAGGCTTGGATATGGTCGGTGAGCAAGTCAGTACCGAAGTACAACTGGTTAGGGTTGCACATAATAATCGTGTCGTTCGCCATACCTGCGGGAGCAACGACCGGAAAGCCCAAGAAAGTAGTTGGACGCGCTGCACCTACGAATTCAGGAGAGTAACCTACACCGGCGAAACCAGTGTCATCCGTTCCGTTGGCTTGGAAGATTCCAATACCCGCCATAGCGCGTTGCAACAAGAACAAAGACTTGCGGCTCATATAGAGAACCGTCTGCGGGTCAGATTGAACTACGCTCGGGGCGTTCGCTACAATATCGTCCAGCTTGGTTAAAATGCCCGTAGTCGCGTCAGCGTCAGCGGTGAAAGCACCTGCAGCGGTCTTTTCGTATCCGGGCGTTGCGTCTACGATGTGGTGGCAGATACCGTCGAAAGAAGTGCCAAGCTCACCGCCTCCGGTCAAACTTCCGTCGTCGGGGTCGTAGTTACCGCCCCACAAGTTAATTTCTACGTTTTCAGCAACCTTTGCGGCTACGTATTGAGCGACGTAAGTAGTGAAATCCGCAGGAGCCGCAGAACTTTGGCCATTCATCTGCGTACCTTCCCACGTAGCGCGGAGGTCAGCGTTGCAAACCTGCTCGTTTACCTTCAAAGCGGAAGCAGTCAAAACCGCTTCGCCCAAAGTCAACTGACCAGAGCCAGGGGTAGCGAAAGCGCAATCGTCGTTCGCTTGGATTGCTGCGCCTGAGAACTTGCGGAGAACCGCTTTAGAGTGTACGTTCTGGAGAACCTGAACGTAGTTGTTTGCGATAGAGTCAGCAGACAAAATCGCCGCAGCCACGTAAGGTCGTGCCGCTTCGCCGGCATACGTGCCGACTCCAACTGTAGCGTTAGCCATTATTTAGAGAATTGATTGTGGATCGCGGCGACGCGTTCCGTGATTGATAAACTTTTCAAATCGACGGGGGCTTGAACCTCCATCTTCGGAGCGCGTGAGAGGCTCTTAGTGGCCTGCTTACTCAACTCCGTAATCTTTGCGTCTCGCTCTTCAATTTGTGAAGAGAATTCCGCCTTCGTTGCTTCGATTGCTTCGGCGATCATACCTGCAACGTCTTCGCGTGTCAATACCTCGGAAGATGCTTCGACCTCTTTTGGCTCTTCGGACATCTCTTCTTCTTTGTCCTCTTCCGCTTCAACGGCTGGCTCTTCGCTCGCTTCGTTTACTTCGGTAACCGCACCCTCAGCAACAACCAACATAGAGCCGTCTTGCAAAGTGTACTCACCATCCGGGAGAGGGATTTGTTCGCCTTCGTCATTTACTACGAAAACAGAAACACCGACCGCGAAGGCTTCCGCATCGGTTTGGATTTCTTGCCCGCTGTCAAGCGTAGCAACTGCAAATTTTACCTCCGCATTCTCTTCAACGGACAGCTCGACGCTGTACTTATCGAAAATTTCGGAGATGCGTTCTTTAAGTGTCATCTTCGAGGAATTTTTTATATAACGGTTTACGAACCCTGTTCCTTACTCAATCGCTCCTCCAGGTATTCGAGTGCCATCTCGACTTCGACCGCCCAAAGCAACTCCAACTCTGTAAGTTTGGACTTCGACCAACGCAGCCCGGCCTTGCCTCCCCACAAGAGATAAGAGATAGTTCCGCATTCGGTCGTGGAATTGGGATCGTAATATTCTTCCGCCCGTGAGAGGTAAGAGTACATTCGCTTTATGGTTTCTTCGGAGATGGGTTCACCGTTTGCAAGTTGTTGCGCTCGTACCTTTCCCGTCTGCGTAGCGCATTTATTGCCTTGGTTCTCGTTCAATTCAATGCCCCTCTTGGCGTTGTTCTTTACCGCGTCGGGGTAATCGGTATACGACTCCATATCTACGCGCTTTCCCTTCTTATATCGCTTGTCCTCCTTTACGGTGGCGCGGCTCATCTCGTACTTGTTCGCAAAGTACCCCTCGATAGAGAAGCCCTTCACGCTGCCCTCCTTTACGAACTTCTCCCAGATAGCGTCGTTCTCCACTTTCATTGAGACCATCCACGTACCGACGGGAACCTCAAGCCCGTACATACGGCTTTTGTCCTGCTCGCCTTCCACGATCCAACTCTCTACAACGTGCAAGCCGTTAATCTTGTGTTCGTGTTCGAGGGTTGCGTTGGCTTGGTTGCCATTCTTGAAGTAGAGTTCCATCGCCCGTCGGACGGTCTTCTTTGAGAAGTAGACGTAATACTCTTCCTCGCCGTTTCTGCGGTATATAGGCTTATCGGGAATGAGTGCCGCACCCATTACGATACGTTTCTCTTCGTCCTGCGTCTTGAATTGCAAGAGTTGCGAATTCATTGCGATAAAGTCCGATTCGATAGCGGGTTGTTCTACGAGTGATATAGCGTCGATTCCGTAGAGTTCCGCTTCTTCATCAATTACGAGTTCTAAAATATTCATCCTACGAGGGTGGCTTGGTCGTTAATGCGTTGGTTTGCTTGTTGGGCGTTCGATACTTCCGAAGAAACGACGTAGGTACGGAAGCCCGTTTGTCCTGCTCCACCCCCTAAGAATCCGAGGTCGAGTTGTGGGGTAGTCGGTGCGGCTGGTGCGGTGAGGGTCTGCCTTTCTGGTGTGCTTATTTCAGTTGAACCCGCGTTAAATTGTTGCCTTTTAATAGTGGCTATTTGTGCGGCTCCGGCTGCACCAGCGGCGGCGGCTGCAATGAATCGTGAACCGGGGAAGGTTCCGTCTTTTGCGAGTGCAGATCCTACCGCCTCCGCCGTGTTCATAATGGTTTGGACAATAGCGAGCTTTTTGCCGATTTCAAAACTGCGCTTTGCTCGCTTGTCTTCGTCCTTTGTGAAGGCTTCAGATAACGAACCAATCGCGCTCAGGGTGAGTGAAGCAAACTCCAAACTTTGGTGGCCGATTAACTCCGCGTTGTTCAAAAAGTCCTCTGCTGTTTCGCGGCGTAAGCGGCGTTTCTCTTCCTCCGCTGTCTCTGTATAACCTATGACGTTTTGGTTAAGTTGTAGTTCCGCACCGTCTACCTGGTTCATAGCTTCCAAGCGAATACGGTTTATTTCGTCTCGCTTTTCTGCTCGCTCCTCCATACCCTTAACCGTCTCGTTCGCGAGATCAATCTCGGCTTGCAGTTGTTGCCGCGTGAGGTTGACGGCCTCGAGCTTCAACGTATTGAGCTTGTTTTGGAGCGTGGTTTGCAGTTCCAACGATTCCGAAGTCAACTCAAATATTTGAGCTTCAAGTTCTGCTTGTCTTTGCCTAGCCTCTTCGCCTGAGTCGCCAAGTTTGTTTTGAGCCTTAATAATAGCAAGTTCCTCCTCTGCGTTGGCTTTTCGTTCTTCAAACAAAGCGCGTTCCTTTGCGCCCGCTTCTTCTGCGGCTGAGATCCTATCGTTAATATTTGCGGTGGTGTCTTCTGCGAGAAGGTTCAACGCTTTTATCTCTGCTCGCTCTCGTGCCGTAGTAATGAGTTGCTCTCTTTGCCGATCCACAAGGTCTTGCCGTGCGCGTTCCAAAGCACGAGCGGCCAAAATTTCGCGTTCTAACTCATCCGTAAGCGAAGCGGTTGCATCCTTAAAAGCGTTAACCGCTCCCGTGGTATCTCCCGAAAAGAATTTGAAAACGGCTTCCCCAAACTTGGAAACGCGATCAACGACAACTTGAACCCCAGCCGAAACACCTTCGAGAATGACTTTAAACTTACGAGCCCCCTCAAAAGATTGGGTAAAGTATGTAACGACTGCACCGAGGGCAACAACGAGCGCACCGATACCCGTTCCAATAATTGCAACTTTCGTAAGGTTCAACCCCTTTATAAAGGACTGAACGCCTTTGGCAGCTCCGAAGAATTTAGAAGCGAGCCCACCCGTTAAGCGGTCGAGTCCACCGATAACTGTTTGTCCCGTTGTCCCTAAATCCTTGACGGCATCTTGTGAGGATTCAATAGCGGTATCGAGTTGGCTCGTATCCGCTAGTAGCTTCATTATTATAGATTCCTCACGAGCCATATTACGAGGGTTATTGGGATTGCAAGAGTGATAAGCAAGAAGACAACATCAACAACCTTGAACCAAAGCGGGACTCGAACCCGTTCCCCTTTAGCCTGGAGCAATTGAATCGCTTCGCCTATATAACGGTGATTGTCGAGATTCCTCATTGCTCAAAAGATTGGTAACACCGCTGCGCGGTCGGATTGTATGCATAACCGTATTTCGTACAGCAAGAGCTATAGAGCGCAGACAGGGTATAGGTTTGTAACCCGGAAGGGTTTTCGAATTGTATTTCTCCCGTGGCCTTGTTGATTGCAATTGGAAGCCATTGACAATCTTGAACCTCCGAAAGCACCTTGAGGAGTTCCACTTTTGCGAGATTATCCGAAGTAGCGTCGTAAGAAATAGACAGGATCCGCCAGTACGTATCCTTCAAGTAAATCTTATCCGAAAATTCGAACGTAGCTAAATCCGCCCGCGTCAACCGGAAGAAGGCCGTTAGTTTACGAGCCTCCGAACTGTACAATTGATTCACGAACGGACTCCAATACTGATAATAAAGCGTATTTAACGGGTTGGCTTGTATGATGTGAAACGGCCTCTCTGGCCCATACCCTAAATCTTCGCTCGTTACCGTAGCGTTTAGCGCGGAGTACTGCGAAAAGGCAGGATAATCCGTGTCCGTTACGACCGTACTGTTATCGTCTTGGTAATAGTTGATTTCTCCGTTTGGTGTTCCGTTCCAAAAGGCCAAACGCGGGAGCGGGTTTTTTATCCTTTTATCGCTTTGGTCGGTATCCACGAGCAAACGATGAACGGCGTATTGAGTGCCGGGGATATATGAGGCGACGTGTGGTGCGAACGGGCTTTTGATTTGCTTTGTTCCGGATGCGAAGTCGTTTTGCGGATCGTCCACACGGTATCGACTATACACCCGCGAAGCGTTTTTAAATACAAGTTCGTTAACAAGGTCTTTCCCGTTCGAATGCGTCCATTCGTACCGCCTTGCTTGTAGGTCGGTCGTTGGCTCGATTGTGAGGTCTTTGGAGAGGTCTATCTTATTCGTCCAATCCTTCTTGGCTCCTGAAGCGAGATAGTCGTTAAACGGCTCTATATAGAGCTTCTTCGGGTTGTTTCTGTCCGGGATGAATACGAGATTAAACATCTTCTGCAAACCGGACACGAAGTCGATTTGCTTCATCTCCGGCATATTGGCTTCTACGTCTACCGTTTGCCCTGAAGTTGGGTCGGTTATATCGAGAACTTGCCACCAAGTGGATTGGGGAGAAATCGTGTTATCGCCGTCGAGGTTTAAGATGTGGCCGTTGTTTTCCATCTCATAAAACACCCTTATCGTATCGCCCGCGTTTAAGAGTATGGGGTCGCTTGTGAAGTTGTGGACTTGATCGTTAAACAACGCGCCCGGATAGTTGCCGTCGAAAATATCCCATACCGTAGCCGCGGGAGTTACGTTGGTGTTTTGCAATACCATCGAGAACTCGTGCGTAGTGTCGTCCGTTCTTCCGTATAGGTTGATTCGAAAGGTATAGTAAGCCCGAAAGGGGGCGGTAAAGGTAGAGCCTCCGGAGAAGTTGCTCCCGGTATCGTAGAACGGCGTTGTTTCGCTCCAAGCGGTAATAGCTGCGCCGGGATTGTGGGCAGAGAGTCCGGTTAAGTCGGTACTCAACCCAACGAGCATAGTTTCTGTTTCGGGGTTATCCGTGCCAACGATTGAGCGTTGCCCGTTATTCATCAAAAGGTAGAGGTTGCTTTGCCTTGTGAAGAAGGTGGAATCCATCTCGTACCCTGCGTTATCGAGAATCTCTTCCAATAATTTAGAGGCTCGGAAATACGGGGTGAAGTCGCCATGCTCTAAAGGGTTGCTCGAACTCCAAATATTATCGGTTTGATTAGCAAACCAGTTCTGCCCCTTGTCCGGTAGGCCGTAACGTATGACACCGCTCGAAAGGTTTCCCGTCCAGCTCGCTTCTATATTCGTAGCGTTTAAGGTGTGGTCATACGCGGAGAGGTCGAGATCCGTAAGCATACCGTCGCCAATATCCCGCGAGAGGTTCGCCGTCTCTCCAAAGAATACCAGTTCTACATCTGCGTACTTGCCCTTCTGAACGTATATCGCTTTCACCTGAACAAAGCCCCGCATTACGGGAATCGTGTTATACGAAAGCTCCGCTTCTACTTTCGTCTTTGGATCCCAATCCGGAATAAGCCCGAACTCATTTACCGGGCCGAAGTAATCTTGGTTCTTCTTGGTAAGGGGTACGCGGAAGGTCTGCGAAAAGTTCGAGCTGCTCGCGTTGATTTCTTGCAAGTTGCTGAACTGATACGAGAGATTTACGGGTTCATTCTCGTACAGTTCAATTTCGTTTCCGTCAATCGTAAGCCTTAGCATCGGATAATCTGTGCGAGTTCAACTTCGAACGAAGTAACAAAGACCTTTGAAACGGTTTCCTCTTCTACCTGCATCGAGTTGGTCGAGATGGTGACGGGAACCCATAAGCCGTCGATTCGTGCCATGACGTTTTTACTCCTCATGCAGTATTGAAGAAGCGTGAGTTCCTCGATAGTGAGAATGCCGTTCAATTGGTAGCGTTCTTTAGCTTCGAGTTGATACGGCTTAATTTCTCTCTCCGTTGGTGCAAAGGAAAAAGAAGAAGCGTCGTAATCGCCGACGATCTTTCGGTACGTCTTCTCCTCCCTTGTAACCGTCTTTTGCTTCTTTCCATTAAAGCGTAGGTAATCCCACCCGCCGCGCGTATTTGCCCACGCCAATTGTACCGCTTCATTTTTAGAATAGCGACAATTGTTGGTGACTCGAATCTTGTTCCCGCTTTGTATGCCCGCGCTGGTAGCGGGTATTAACTCGTAATAACTCCACCCGCCCGCTACGGCGTTGAGGGCGTTTGTCAAAGGGATATATGAAGCCGGGTAGAGATACGCATAAAGGAGGGTTCCGTACCAATACGTAGCGGCTGCTGCCCCGGGCGACTGCCCGCCCGTAGGGTTCCCAATCACGTAATTCAAAGAGTCATCTTCTACCCCGTCGTTATCGTAAATAACGGCTATAATTTGCCCTACTTGGGAACCCGTATCGTCCGTATTTATGAAGGCAAAAACCCCGGTATCTTCAATGCCCGCCGTTACGTTGATTATGTTGCTACTCGGTACGCGGTCGGTAAGCCAAAACTTGTCGCTTGAACTCGTGCCGTAATAATCGCTAAATCCTGGGTCTAGTCCTGCGGAAAGTTGTTCGTATCCATCGAGGAGGTAGTAATTGCTTGAGATGTCTTCGGCGGTGCTTTCGCCGCTTCCGTCAAAGTGTCCTACCTTAATTACGTATTTCTTTACCCCGTTATTCGCTCTCGTAAATACGTTATTGTTCAGCGAGTGGATCGTAGAAGTTAGCCCGTATTTAAATACGTCTACCTCTACCCTACCCAAAACGACTTCAGACAAATCAAAGAAAGCTGTTTCGTTCGTGTTTGGCGTGAGGTATATTTTTGCTATCTCCGTATCATTCTCCTCTACTTGAACTATAAAGCGATAGTCGTCCGTAATGGTTATATCGGGAATAATTGTAAAGATGAGTTTCTGCCCTGCGGGTAACCACTGGTCCGAAGGTGAGTCGTCAAT
>Ga0208547_1002038_pt1 | contig 10989 bp, 4 predicted proteins | sample DEB08_DNA_5_FD_185501 | JGI IMG/M metagenome (GOLD analysis project Ga0208547, IMG submission 185501) | Aqueous microbial communities from the Delaware River and Bay under freshwater to marine salinity gradient to study organic matter... | ecosystem: Environmental > Aquatic > Marine > Coastal ... | reverse complement strand
ACCCACCTTTTGGTTCTTTAAATTATCAATGGCAATTAGACCAAACTAATCTTACTGACGATGCAGAAACATCTGGTTCTAATAGTTCAACACTTTCAATTTCAAGAAGCACTGTTGGAGTTAGCAGTGTAAGAGTTTTAGTATCTGCTGCGAGCACTGATGCGGTGACATCAACAGAAGTTTCTTTTACCAGAATTGAACCTAGAAATTTAGTAAAAATTGAAGGATATGGAACATCATCAACGGCAACTCTTCTTCAAACAGATTTAGATGATGAAGATTTTGTCATTTCGGCAGATAATTTAAATTTTGATGATATTTGTTTTTATGCTGCGGAAAAGGATATTGAAGTTGAAATTGATATGTATGGTGCAAAAGGAGATGATAAAGGAAACTTTGTTGGTGGTGAAGGTGGATATTCTAGAATTAACTTTACAATGGAGAAAAATGAAGAATATGTTGTAAGGGGAATTAAATCTGATACTGGATTGTTCTTGTACAGGAAAGGTTCTCTTATTGCGGTTGTTGGTTCTGGTGGAGATGCTGGAACTAATGGCAATGGTGGTAATGGTGGTGGAGTTAATCTTGCTGGAGCGAAAGGAACTGGTGGTGGTGCTGGTGAGGGAGCACCAAGAGTAGAAGTTGGTGATCTCCCAGAAGATGGAATCTATGGTAGTGCATCTAGCTTAACAGTATCAGATATCTATCCAGAAGATGGAAAGGCAACGGGAACAGATGGTGGTAATACCATTAAGTGCTCTAAAGGTAAATATTGGAGAGATCAGGGCAAATCTGCTTGTGAAGATCTTGGACGTATTAAATTTAGACTGTCTGATGGAACTGAAGTTACAAATAGTGCATCGATAGATAGAGGATTCAAAGCAGGTTATTCCATCAACAGAACTGCTGGAGCATATGACAGTGGTGCTGGATTTGGTGGTGATGGTGTCATTGGTGGAGATGGTGGTGGAACTGGCCAAGGAGGAGGTGGCGGTGGATCCGGATATTCTGATGGTTCTATCGATATTGTGAACACTACTCTTGGTGGAAGCACGGGAAATTCTAGAATCAATATCAGACTTGGATCTGGCAGTGAAAGATTTGATGGTCTCTTTGTTGATAATCAGGGCAGAATTCTTATTCTTGCTGCAGATGATAGAGATCCAAGAGGACTCACCAAGACAACCGGTATAGTCAACTATGGTGATAATGCATGTATTGATGATACAAGATGGAAGAGATTCTTGGATCTTGCAAGGGACGGCACTAAAGATTATAGATTGACAGCCACTACAAACAATAACACTACTAGAATTGTTAATGCAACTGAGAAGAACATTTATAAGATGATGAACGGTAATGTTAAGACACTTGCAACTAGTTTAACTGATTGGGAACTTGGTTTTCCAGGTTCTGGTGAATATGCTATTGCTTGGGATGATGATCAGGGAACTTATAGTGGTGGGAGTGATTATTCTGGTATCTTATGGAATGACGGAACTACATACACGTCTGGATATGCTTACTATGGAGCGTCAAATAATCCTACATTTACTCCTGTTCATTCCTATCATCACACATCAGTAAACTGGTGGATACTTCCACCTGGCGTACCAGACTTCTAATAAATAATAGAAGCATAAAATAACTCTGGGGGAGAGTGAACCCAAATGGCAGTCAACAAGAATTTTGTAGTTAAGAACGGCCTTGAGGTTAATAGTCAACTTATATTTGCCGATGCAACAAGCAACAAGGTTGGTATTGCAAGTACTCAACCTAATGTAGAATTAGATGTTCGTGGTGGCATTGCTGCTACGAATATTACTTTATCTGGCGTCAGTACCGTTGGACAGGAACTGAGAGTAGGTTCTGGAATTGCTGGAAATACTACTGTATCTGGCGTCAGTACCGTTGGACAGGAACTGAGAGTAGGTTCTGGAATTGCTGGAACAGTATTTACTGTTCTTGACGCAGGGAATGTGGTTGGTGTTGGTACATCGCAACCAGCATATCTCTTAGATGTCAGATCACCTGGAACAGGAACAACAGCACTTTATGTTCAGGGTGATGCAAGAATTACTGGAGATATTACTCTTGATGATATTTTTGCCGATTACGTAGAAATTACCCATACTGCTGTTTCGGCAGCATCTACATTTAATGGTAATTTAGATATCAATGCTGATGTTGATGTAAATCGTAGCGTTTCCATTACTGGTGGGGCTACAGTTACAGGATTATCAACTTTCTCCAGTAATGTTGATATTAATGAAAGTCTTGTAGTTGTTGGTGGAATTGGTGTCACTGGCATTGGAACTGTTAATGCCGTCAAGATTTTCAATGATGGAAATATTGGTATTATTACAGCAAACGATCCATCTGGTATTGTTACATATTATGGTGATGGTCAGTTCCTAACCAATATTCAGAGTGGTGTCGGTATTGCAACCACCAATCCATCAACTGGATATTCTGAGATTGTTGGACTTGGTGCAACAATCATCACCTTTGCTGGCCCTGGTGTGTCTACCAATGCACAGCACAATGGTGGAACAGGTGTTACTGTCAACCCCGCATCAGGTATTGCTACTGTTTATCTTGCAGGTGGTGGCAGTGGAGGTGGTTATCAAACTACTATTGTTAGAGACAGTTCAACTGTAGGTGCTGGCGGATCTGATATATTTACTTCGTCTTCTCCATATATTTCTGGTTATATCAATGTATATGTCAACGGTTCAAAACTCAACTCTGCTGACTTTACTGAAACTGATGGCACAGCAGGAACAATTACTTTATCATCTGCTGCCCTTGAAGGTGACATTGTTGAACTTGAGAACTTTGAAGTAGTTGCAATTACTGGTGAGTTTGAGACACTTATCACTAAGGAAGAATATACAGTTACAACTGCATCTCAAACGGTATTTGATCTTGGTTCCACTTATAGATCTGGATATATTGATGTTTATCTGAATGGTGTTAGATTAAGTTCTGGTGACTACACTGAAACTGATTCCGACACAGTTACATTATCCACTGCGGCTACCTATGGTGATGTTGTAGAATTTGTTAATTATGAAAGCAGGGCAATCTCTGAAGTTCAACCAGTATGGAGAAATGATGGTACAGGTGCTGGTTCTGGAGGAATTTATACCTTTACTTCAGTTGGTGTTGGAACATCAGCTCAGACTTCATTCTTTGAAGTTTATGGTTCTGCGCAAATTAGAACAGGTGTTGTTACTATTACCAATAGTTCTGATACCGATATCGTTCTTAGTTGTTTCTGGTGATTTGGATGTCAGTGGTATCACAACACTGGGAGGAAACTTAGTTGTTTCTGGTGATTTGGATATCAATGGAACTGGTACTCACGATATCTTCGGTACTGTTTCTCTTGATAATGTTGCGGTTGCTGGTATTGTTACTGCAGTTGATTTTAATTCAACATCAGACCAGTCTTTAAAGACAAATATTAATACAGTTAATAATGCACTTGATATTGTTAATGAACTTCGTGGGGTTTCTTTTGATTGGAAGGAAACAGGTAAACCATCTTATGGTGTAATTGCACAAGAATTGGAAAAAGTTCTTCCTGCTCTTGTAAGTGATACTAATATTAAAAGTGTAAATTATAATGGAATTATTGGTGTATTAATTGAGTCTATAAAAGAACTTAGTGAAGAAATAGAAAAATTAAAAAACGATAAATAATAATACATTAAAGTTAAACACTGCCGAGTGGAGACACGACGATGGCAATTAAGATTTCAGGAACTACTGTCATCGATGATAGTAGATCACTTCAAAATATATCTGGTGGTGCCATTCTTGGCATTCTTACTGCGGCGAACTTAGAAGTAACAACAAATGCCACAATTACTGGCGATTTAACAGTTCAGGGAACAACCACGACGCTTGATACCGTGGTTCAAGGAGTTGACCTGATGAATATTCAGGCAAACGCATCCACTCCTGCGATTGGTGTTACTCAATCAGGATCGGGTGCGATTGCTGCTTTTTACGATGGAACAGTTGGAGTTGCCACATTCAAAGACGGCGGAGGTCTGGATGTAGCAGGAGCCGTCGTCGCATCATCATTCTCTGGAGATGGTTCTTCTCTAACTGGTGTTATCTCTGGCATTGGGATTACGGGAGGATCAAGTGGAGGATCCTTTACTAGTAATCTTGGAGTTGCTCTTACAGCAATTAACTTCTCTGGTGCTACAGTTGAATATCACGAAGCAACAGGACTTTCAACAGTCACAATTGCTTCTGCTGGACTTGCCACAGAATTTAGTTCGCCATCAGGAATTACAACATACTTAGATCTAGATAATGCTCAAGATCATAAACTGACAGTATCTGGTATTACAACGATTAGTGTAACTGGTGGAACTGAGGGAGAATCTCATACAATTAGAATCATCAACTCCGGTATTGCAACTGTTGGATTCAGCACTTACTTCTTATGGCCAAGTGGTTCATCACCAAGTCTTCCAACATCAGATGGAACAATTAACTTGATTTCATTTACAGTTAATCGAGTTGGAGCAGCAGGAACACAACTGCTTGCTGGTGCTTCTGTAAACTTTAGCTGAGAGGGTAGATAAATGGGTATTGCAATTCCTCAGGTTATTACACCTGATAGAGCGACTGGTGCTCAGGTTATTGATGGTAGTTTGAGGTTTGATAGTACTAAAAGTCATTATTTAAATAAAACTCCGGGATCTGTAGGTAATCGCAAGACCTGGACCTGGAGTGGGTGGGTGAAAAAGACGCGCAATTCAGTGGCAGAACCTATTATTTATGCGCTCGATGAAGGAGTAAGTTATGGTCACTTATATTTTGCGGCCAACGACACAATTCAATTTGATAACAATGGTCAATTTGATAACGGTGGATATTATCTGACATCTACTGCAGTTTACAGGGATAATGCTTCTTGGTATCATGTTGTCTTACAACTAGATAGCACACAAGTTGTTGCTGCCGACAGAGCGAAGCTATATGTTAATGGAGTTCAAGTATCCATAACTTTCCCCATTGGTGATATTCCACCTAGTTACGACGGGTTTATTAACACAACGGTTTCTCACAGAATAGGAGCGAGTGCAGGAGCATATTCTTCGCATTACCTCGCTGACATCCACTTTATCGACGGTCAAGCATTAGGACCCGAATATTTTGGATATACTGACCCACTCACAAATACTTGGAGACCTAAAAAGTACGATACCACAGCACCAACAAATAATCCAAATAACAATACAACTTGGAGTGATAATGTAAGTGCCAGTTCAGGTGGTTTTGGAACTGGTGAGGAAGCAACAAAGGGTTTTGATGGAAGCACATCTACTAAGTGCAAAACAAACACAAATGGTGCATCTATTACCATTACATTTTCAGGTGTAACTGTTGAAAAACTTCTTAGAATAAGAACAAACTATACAAATGGTGCCAACTCATCAATCACAGTAAATGGAACAAATTACGGTGCCGCAGCAACAGCATCTGATGGTGCTTACAAAGCTATTAATGGATTTACTGGAGAACTAACATCTATTGTTTTGGCTGCTGATGCTGCGGTAAATGCAGCATTTTCTGTAATTGAAGTTGATGGTGTTATATTACAAGACTCAACAACAACAAATAATAGAACATGGAATAGTAGTATTACCTTTGGAACTAATGGATTCTATCTCCCGATGGATGGAAACTCACCAATCGGAGAAGATAAGTCTGGTAATGGAAACAACTGGACTCCAGTAAACTTTGGTGGATCTACATCATTAGAAAAAGCAACAGGAGCACTTCCCATTCTGAATACTCTTGGAGGAACTGTCGCAAGACCAGGAGTATTTGGAAGTGAAGAGAACAAATATTATACAGTAACAACTGCTGATGGAAGTGTATATCAATTTTGGAAGTGTATATCAATTTGATATCACATCAGGCGATAATCCATCATTATCATTCATAAGAGGAGCAACATATAAGTTTGATTATAGTAGTTTTACAGGACATCCTGTTCTATTCTCATCAACAAACCCAGACTCAATCACAACTGCATATACTGATGGAACAAGTATCGCAAGTAATGTAATTAGTTTTACTGTTCCTCATGATGCACCAGATACTTTATATTATTACTGCCAAAATCATCCAACCTCTATGAATGGTAGTATCAGTATAACAACTGACACTAAGAAAGCAGATCCTTATGCCTGGAAGAATGTGTTAGCACTTCCTCTTGTTGGTATTAGTAGTGATTATAGTGGTGCTATTAATAGTGGATCAACGACAAAACCAATAACATTATATGGAAACGTTGCTGGAGTAACAACAAGCAATTTTTATGGTAGGAGTTATGGTTTTGATGGTAATGGGGATTATCTAACAACTCCAGGAACAACAGATTTTGTGTTTGGAACAGGAGACTTTACTATAGAATTTTGGGCTTGGGTTAATTCAACACAAAATGGAACTAATGGTGGATTTATTAACTATGGAGATTATAGTGGAGCTCAGTGCTGGGAAATAATTCTTACAGGAACAACCGGAAGTCTTATGGACTTACGTATTGATATGAACGGAACAGATGGTGTTCTTGCTCCGCAAAATGTAGTTTTGACTAATACTTGGCAACATCATGTTCTTCAAAGAAGTAGTGGAACTCTAAAATACTTCTTAGATGGAGTTGAGATTGACTCTACAACACACGAAGTAGACTATTCAAATCCATCTAATAATATTCTAAGAATAGGTGGAAGAAATGGATTAACAAATTATGATATGACTGGTTATATGCAAGATGTCCGCATCTACAAAGGCGTAGCAAAATACACCAGTAACTTCATACCAGCATCCACAGACCCAGACATTCTCCCAGACACTCCATCAGGTGTGAGTGGTAGTTCTAAACTCGCCAAGATTACTGATGGTGCTGTGATTTTTGATGGTACTAGTGGAACTAGTATGAGTATTGCAAATAGTTCTGATTTTAATTTTGGTTCTGGGGATTGGACTGTTGAATGTTATCATTATAGTTTTAAAGCACCAGGATCTGGGACTAATTCTCTGATAGGAATGTGGAACAGTGGTTCTAACAGAAGAACATGGTTGATTAACTTATATAATGATTATTTTAGAGGTTATTTCAGTATTGATGGTGCTGCTGGTGGTTCCATCTATCAAGTAGGTGACTCTACAGTGAAAGCTGGATCTGATAGGTGGTATCATGTTGCTTTGGTGAGAAATGGAAATAATCTTTATCTGTTCCAAGATGGTAAATTAATTGACACTCAAGATGTGACTGGTCAATCAGTATACAATAATACCACTGATGATTTGTATATTGGCTCTGGACATGCAGGAACTGTCACTAATACAAATGGATATATTTCCAACCTTCGTGTTGTAAAAGGTACTGCACTTTACACTTCTGACTTCACACCACCAACAGCACCACTCACAAATGTAACCAACACAAAACTTCTGTGTTGTCAGTCTAATACTTCTGCTGGTGCTGCTGCTGTCAAACCTGCATCTGAGGATTGGCAACCAAGTGGGTTCACATATTGGACCGCTGGTATGAGTCAAAATTGGAATCAAAGTAGTTCATCAACATCTGCTTCTGGTGATTATATTAATGTTGCTTTGCCCACTAGTGGAAAATATTATTGGGAATCTACATTAAATGATCCATCAGAATTTAGAGTATTTGGTATTCAACAAGGTGCTGATTTTGTGGCAGGTTATGATGATAATACCTTTGGTTTCTACTTTAATGGTGCTGTAGGAGATCCTACTGCAGTTTTCTTAACTAAAAATGAATCAGGAACTAGCAGGGGTGATGCTATAACTCATGGCACTTCAGCAGGGGATGCTTTTTCAGATGGTGAAAAGGTTATGTGGGCATGGGATGCTGATAATGATAAAATATGGTTAGGTAGAAATGGTACTTGGTATGCATCAGGAGATCCTGAATCTGGAACAAATGCTTCAATTTCAGGTGAAGATTTGTCAGCAGCTAGTTGGTACTTTAAGATAGGATATAATAATGAAGCAGGTGCTACCAACACACTAACTCTTACTAATGTAACATCAACTTCAAGCACTAATTTTGATCCTGTAGCAAACGGAGACGCAGCAGCAACCAACTTCAACCCATTCACAACTGATATCAACACAGTTCGTGGACAAGAGAGTGGTTATGCTACTTTAAGTCCTGTCCGTGGTTATTTACAAACTTTGAGTAATGGAAATTTAACAGGTCAAACTGCAGGTGGATGGGTAGGTTCAACTGTTGATGTATCATCTGGAAAGTATTATGTTGAGTTTATACCCACATCCAATACAATTCAAATGTTTGGCATTTGTTCTTCTGAACATACAAGTAATGCTTATCCTTGGCAAACCGCAGCATCAAAAGATGTAACTTACTATGTTGCTGATGGAAGAGTGTATGTTGATGCCGTTAACACTGGAACAACCTCAGCGGCGGCAGTTGGGGATACGATTTCACTTTCTTTAGATACAGATTCAAGAACTGTACAAATTCGTAAAAATAATATTCTTATAAGCACTAAAACAATTTCTCAATCTACCTCATATATGTTCTATCTTTCTGATGGGGGAGGAACATCATCAGCAACAGTAAACTTCGGACAAAAGCCCTTTAAGTTCCCACCACCAGAAGGTTTCCAACCACTGAATGCTGCTAATGTTCGTCCAGATACTGTGATTGCTCGTCCTGATCAGTACGTTGGTATTGTTACTTATACAGGCAATAGCAGCACAAATGTAATCACTGGCTTAGGTTTTTCACCAGATTTTCTGTGGATCAAAGCACGAACCATTGGTACTTATGACTCGCGTCTTTTTGATTCAGTTCGAGGGATCGACAAGCCGTTATATTCAAGCCTTGCTTCTGCGGAGGCTACTGGTGCTACAAATCTGACCTCGTTTGATTCAAATGGTTTTACTCTTGGTAGTCCAGCACAAACAAATTTAGACACATATCCTTTCGTCGCCTGGGCTTGGAATGCTGGAACATCTAACACTCCAATTAGTGCTGGCAGCCTGAATAGCTCTTTTTACGATCAAAGCCAGACGTGGAGTGATGATATGTCCACCTCTAATGGCTGGACTGCAAATCGTGATGGCACAAAGGCTTTTGATAGTAATACCACTTTAATTTCAGGAGCAAGTAATACCTGGGCTCAAACTGATACAACTGGTGGCACAGTGACTTGGACTCCAAATGGATATACCATTGACACTGCTGATGTAATTTATGTTAAAGCAATTAGCTCTACTGATCGACTTACCGTAGTTGGTTCAAATTCTACTCAAAGTAACATTGCTCCTGGAACTGTTGATGGTGTGACTAACGTCTACACCGTGCCTACAACACTTGGCACTGTAACCTCACTGTCAGTGACAAACCCATCTGGTCTTGCTGGATTTTCTGGCATAAAGGTTGGGGGTAAAGTTCTTGTGGATACAGGTGTAACACCAGCGGTTTCTTTCCCATCAATCGCTTCAACCGTTCGCGCTAATCAGTCTGCTGGATTCTCGATTGTTAGTTATACGGGAAATGCTACTGCTGGTGCAACTGTTGGTCACGGTTTGAATGCTGCCCCATCGTTTATAATAATCAAAAATAGAGATAGCGTAGTCAACTGGGCTGTTGGTCACGCATCTGCAGGATTTACTAAATATCTAGAGTTAAATACAACATTGGCGGCGACACCTGCATCTTCTATATGGAACGATACAGCCCCTTCGTCTACCGTTGTGACCTTGGGCTCCGATACTCTTGTTAACCAAAGCACTAAGAAGATCATCGCCTACTGCTTCGCCCCAGTCGAGGGCTATAGCGCCTTCGGCAGCTACATAGGCAACGGCTTGGCAGATGGTCCGTTTGTTTATACCGGGTTTAGGCCGAGTTGGCTTATGATCAAGATTTCTACGGGTACTACGAGTAACTGGGTGCTTTTAGATAAGACCAGAGATCCCTATAATGTCGTGGAAAACAACCTTTATGCAGATACTAGTGATGCAGAAAATCAATTTGACTGGGTCGATTTCTTGAGCAACGGTTTCAAAGTCCGCAGTACTTTAAATCAGGCCAATGGCAGCACTTACACATACGTTTACGCAGCATTTGCAGAAGCACCATCATTTAACTTGTATGGCGCACAGTCCAACGCACGTTGATATGATAAATAGACCTAAAGGCTATTGTTAAAAAATGACCAGAGCAAGAGATACTGCTGGTATTATTCAATATAGTAATCTTACTATTGACTCCAATAATGCCGTGGGTATTGGTAGTTCTCAGCCCGATACTCAATTAGATGTTAACGGCGGAGTAAGAGTTACCGGCATCATTACTGCTACTTCATTTGAAGGTGATGGATCACAATTAACTGGCATTGATGCTACTTCACTTAAAGATATTAATGGAACTGTAAGAGTTCAGGCAAATGAGGCTGGTGCTGTTGTTACTGGTATTCTTACTGCTACTAATTTAGAAGTTACCAGTGATACTACGATTTCTGGAAACTTAACTGTTCAAGGAACTACAGTTACCTTAGATACTACAGTTCAAGAAGTTGATCTTCTGAACATTCAAGCAAACTCAACAACACCAGCAATTGGTGTTACTCAGTCGGGATCGGGTGCTATTGCTGCTTTTTATGATGGTGCAGTTGGAGTTGCAACATTCAAAGATGGTGGTGGACTTGATGTAGCAGGAACCATTGTCGCATCATCATTCTCTGGAAGCACTATTGAAGTTGGATCTGGTGTTACAATCAGTGGCACGACTGGCATTACTCTTAATGAATCAACCAATGCATCTCATATCATCAATCCATTATTGGTAAACTATGCAGAAAAAGTTAATACTTTAGGCAATACTGGTGCAAATGCGACTATAGATGTTTCAGATGGAACATATGTGACTGCAACATTAGATCAAAGTTG
>Ga0208547_1002036_pt1 | contig 10992 bp, 12 predicted proteins | sample DEB08_DNA_5_FD_185501 | JGI IMG/M metagenome (GOLD analysis project Ga0208547, IMG submission 185501) | Aqueous microbial communities from the Delaware River and Bay under freshwater to marine salinity gradient to study organic matter... | ecosystem: Environmental > Aquatic > Marine > Coastal ... | reverse complement strand
CCAGCAGCACTTTCAATCTGCACGTTGTTTGAGCCTTGTAAATACAAGTCCCCTGTGCCTGCGTCTTTTACATAGCTATTCGACCCATCGTGGTAAATCTGTAAGTCAGACCCAGCACCAAAGATGACCTTATCGTTGTCGCCGAAGGTCAGGTCGCCTGTCAGAGACGCACTATCGAAGGCAGGGCTTTCCAGCGCAACCGCGCCGGTAGACACATCCTTGAGGTCAGCCATAACCTCGCGGATGGCGTTGTTAATGCCAGCCGGGGAGCAGCCCTCGGAGATGTCGATGGACTGGATATCGGTGTTGCTGCTGTTCGTAGCCGAATAATCGCGGATACTGTTCTTTGCCATTATTTTCTCCTAAAGGCGACTGCCTTATTTATAGCACTATTCTTGCTCACCTGCTAGTAGACCGCTTTGAGAGGCGGCTGATGCACCCATAAGGCTACCGACAATGTTTTTAGCCTGTTGCGAGCTTGGGTTCATATTAGCAAGACGTATAACAGCATCAATGCTATCATCGCTAGCAAGTGCTTTAGCTATGGTTCTATAGGCTACTTCTGATGGTTTCTCTATAACGTCTGAGAGCAATCCAGCAGGGCGTGTAAATTCAGCACCAGTTATCTTCTTAATGGCACCGGCAACGGTACCAGGAACGTCAGGGGCTACTGGCTTCATAGCAGCAAACTTAGGCACTTCTGCTGTGCGTCCAAGGACATCAAGCATATTGTTTATTCCAAGAACTAGCTCGTCTGGGTCTTGCTTTTTTGCGAGAGCAACACCACGCAAAAGCTCGTTCATATTAGCTTTCCCGCGTTGAGTACCCCTTAAAGCAGCCTCTACTTTTGCGCCTGGCTTTGCCTTGCTCAAAGCCTTGTCTGCTTCTGACTCCATAAGAAACTTTACAATCTTAGGGAATGTTTTAGGATTTTGCTTGTTCATTGCTTTTGCGATTTTCTTAATATCTTCTGGCCCCACAAGGTCTGGGTTAGATATTAGGTTTGCTACACGATTTGCTGTAACACCTTCCTCAGCCATATTTCTTATTCCTGTAGCGTCAAAATCAGCCATAATTGTATTACTAAATTTTGCATACGCTGCCTTACCTGCACGAAACTCAGGCACATCTTCCAGTATTTTCTTTAAGTCCGTGACAAGAGGCCCGATTGTGCCGCCAACAGCTTTCTTATTAGCGTCTACATATGCCTGCATTTCTGAGCGAACCTGCTCTAAGTTTCTGGCAGTAACGCTAACATCTTCCGGAGTATCCAAGAGCATCTTGAACCTCTTGGCAGCCTTTTGAATTTTGCCACCCTTTGGGGCAGATGCGGCTTCAGACTCGATAGACTCAATAATGCTGTTTATTCTTGATTTTTCATCGGGAACAAGAGCCTCAGAGAGTTTTCCGTAACCGGCTCTGTTAGCAAACTTTGTTCTCGCTTTTTCAACCCTTCGTATCGCTTCTGACGCTGTTTTTTGCGCTTCCATAGCCATACCAGTAGGACGAATAGGAGCTTCATCAACCTCAAGCAAACCACGGCGAGTAGCTTCTGCTATCTCTTGCTGACGACCAGCTAATCGTGGCTCAAGAATAGCGCGACCTGCCTGTGACCTTACGACATCTTCTGCTAAGGTGCGAAGTTGCGGCGCGTCTAATGTTTCTGCTGCTGTCAAAGGAACGCCCACTCGCTTAGATTGAGCTTCTATTGCCCTGCCTGCTGGAATGTCAGCACCTTGTAATGCCTCACGCATCATACGAGCCGCAGCAGCGGGGCGTGTACGAGCTTGTAACAAGGATTGTGCTACTGCCTGTGCGCCGCCTGCTACACCGCCTAAAACCTCCGAATCAGTAGCCTCTGTCACGCCAGCAGCAGTCAAGCCAGCAGGCGCACCAATTCGTAATGGCGCACTTTCTAATATTTGACGACCTACAGATGGGCCAGCAACGCTAGGAAGCTCAGCGGCAACATCTCTACCTAATGCTTTAGCAATCTCTTTGCCGCCCCTAACAAATGGCCCCCCGCCTAGCATAGCCGCACTAAATTCAACAGGTGTTTTTACCATCCTGCCGGTAGTTGTCTTAGGCTCGTAAGTAGCACCCAATGCCCTGGGTATTGCCATTTCAGTGTATTGCTTGGTTGTTGGGAACACAGAGCGCGGGTCAATGTCATAATTTAACGCTCTACCTGCCTGCCTAGCTAAAGTTTCTACATCACCAAATACACCTGGGATAGCTGACAGGCCAGTAAAAAGGCCGGACTGAGCAGAATACCCAATATCTTTTAAGGAGCGTAAAATGTCCTGTCCTACGCTTGTTGTTTTTGAGGTTTTTGCTTTAACCTTTTCATCCGCATTTTGTTTAGGTGAAGCTGTGCCAATATTGCTAAGGGCTTCGTCAAGAAGCATTTTTGAATAATCTGTAGCCATTAGCCAAAAATCTCCTTGATTCTAACCGCCGTTTCTTTAACAGCTTCTTCTTTTGACATACCGCCGTCTATTAATTCTTTTTCTATTTCCGCACCTTTTTTATTAATGATGCGAGGCATATCGTTAAGACGAATAGTTTTTCCGTTCATTTTGAATTGAGCATCTGTTTCAAAGTCAGCATCAAGAGTCTCAGATGAACGCTGTTGATAATCGTAAGAAATATCTATTCCCTCACTAAGAAAATACTTTGCTCGTTGCTCGGCTCTCTTAACCTTTTCGATAGCATTCCTCAGCTTCTCTTGGAACACAGCAGGAGAGTCGCCGTCAAAAATTCCCTGCCCAGGCTGAGGCAAGGCCAATGAAAGCCTTTCAGCTTCCTTGACTGACATTTGTGCGCCAGTAATGTCTCTAATGTATTGGTTGACCGCCTCAATGGCGTTCTGCTTGAATCTAGCAAATTCCTTTAGCTCATTTTGTTCATCCGGTGATGCCACACCAAATTTATCTTTTCCGGCCAACCAAACTTGGTTTATTCTTTCTGGAACTTGTAAATACTTCTCATCAAAGGTTTCTTGAATATCAAGAAGCAAATCTTGAGTGCCTATAGACTTAACTACATTGTCTTGCTGCTCTTTTATCTGTTGCTTTACCAATGACATTTTTGGCTCTCCATCGGAACCAATCGTAACACTCACATCTGTGCCGCCTTTTTTCTTCGCAAGCTGCTCTTTTACAAAGTTAATGGCATCTTGGCCTTTAAGCCCAAGCCTGTCAGCAGCGACAAATAACTCATCAACATCTAAGCGTTCCTGAGCCTTTACTCTTCTTTCCTCAAGGCCATACTCTTTAGCCTTTTGCTCACGCTCGTACTTCTCTTTTTCAGCAGCAGCCTCAGCAGCGGCTTTTTTCTCCTCAGCAGCGGCGATAGCATCACGGCGAGCCTGCATAGCCTCAATGCCCTTCTCAGCACCTTCGCCAAGGATTTGACCCAGCGTGTAGGGCTGGTCTTGATAACCGCCAAGCCGCATTAATGTACGCCCAGCAGCACCTAACCCAGCCATCTCTGGGGTGCCAGCAGCAGGCAACATACCTGACAAGCCTGCTCTCTCAGCAGCCTCAGCGGTGGACATAGATGGCTTACGAGTAGGCGCAGCAACGGTAGCGCGAGGGCCAAGACCATATGCAGCCAAAAGCTCTGCTTGGCTTTTAGGACGCTGTGCTTGGCGCATAGCACCAGCCTGCAAACCCTGTTGAGCATACATATTTCTTGCGTTCATCATCTGAGCAGTGCTTGAAGGCTGTTGCTGCATCATAACGCCGCCAACAGTAGGACGTATTCCAGCACCTAATTGTACCGGCCTCACAGTATTTCGTAGGGTCGGTATCTGCATTGGAACCGTTCTATATGGGCCGAATGTATCTGCCATTTAACTCTCCTAACCCAACAAGCTCAATAAACCGCCGCCAATAGCACCAGCACCGCCAGAAAGCCCAGGAATCATACCGGCAAGCTGTGCGCCTTGCATTGCGCCACCAAGGAATGATGCGGCTGGCTGGCTATACTGTGGCTTATATTGTGTCTCGCCAAGCTGACCACCCTGCACAGATGCAATATACTGCGCTAGTTTTTGCTGTGGGCGAGCCTGCTCGAACTGATAACGCTCGATATCAGCGGCAAGTTCTGCCTGCTGTTGAGCCTCACGAGCCGCGCCAACGCCTGCTAGTGTCTGTAGGTCAGCCATACCAAACTGTCGTGCCGCAGGAGCCTGCCCAATCGCCGCCTGTTGTGCCTGTAGGGCAAATGGAGCCAGTGCCTGCCCCAAAGCTGCTTGTTGATAACCTGAGCCATAACGACCAGCTTTAGCGGCTTGTGCTTGTACCTGCTCAACAACTGGACGGAATGCAGCGGCCTGTAGCGGGTTAGTACCCATCAGGTTCTGCATCACAACATCTTGTACGCCCTTGATGAAGGGGCTACCAGTTATAGCTTGCTGTCGAATGCCAGATAAAGCCATTTCAGACTCTGGTGAAAAGCCAACAGTGGTTTGACCAGGATAATACTGAGGTGTCGGTGACTCATAAAGCTGTTTTGCTTCTGAGAGACCATATTCAATAAATGGCTTTTGGAACTCAGGGGGTTCTATAGTCGTACCCTGTACCGTTCTTACATTACCGCCGCCTTTGCTCATCTTATATTTCCTTTATCAATACAGTTGACGCTGGCTTATAGTCCTTTAGCTGGCGTTCCCAGCCCTTGCGTCCGATAATTTCCATTCCATCGCATCCGTGGCTTCTAGCCCATTCAACAATGCTTTTCTCAGCCTCTATAAGCTCATCCATATCGCCGCCTGCCAACCAAATCCTGCATACGGCTCTTTTCGGGTAGTCAACTATCTCAGTCACTATAACAGAATTTTCAAGTGGAAAAAACTGTGCGCTACCGTCCTTTATAGCATCTACAACGTGTAGAAGGCTATGCGTATCACCAGAGTACGCAAGTGCGGCTTCAATGTGGTGAGCTAAACGCTCTAGTTCATCCAATGATGAGGTAGGCAAAACGTGCATCGTGTCCTGCATTTGAATAATTAACAACCATAGTTCCGTTTGTACTTGTGCTGTCTATGTATGGGTTGTGATGCCAAGGGTCGTGGTCGACACCAGTAAAAAACACTAAGCTACTTGTTGAATAACGAGGCTCGTCAACAGTTACCTGAGTTGTGGTGGCTAATAATGTAACATATCCGATACTATTTAAACCGCCATTGATTGTGCGGTTTAGGACTTCCGCAATCTCACGAGTTGTTGCTGTAATAGGATTCAAAATCCTAAAGTTTGTTACACGTTCTGTTGTTGTCATCGCCTGCCGACCTTCCTAGCCTCGATGTCCATACCCTGTGCATATGACCACTGGCCTGACAGCACCATCTTAGCCCTATGATAGCGGTCTTGCGCTCTGAACGGCACAAACCCAGCGTCATTAACGCTACCAGCCGCTGTGTAGGACACTAGGTCTGTATGTGCGCCTCTAAGCCCTATAGCTACTGTTACAGTGCCATCCTCGTGGTAAGGATACGCTCTTGTCACAATCGTGTGATTTCCTGTGGCAATGCCTGTCTCGCCAGTAACAATAGTGCCTTCTAGCGGGTCTCCAGAGAATGAATAAATCTTATCGCCCAATGCACCGCCAAACAGGTACTGACCGCCCTTATACAAAGAGCTATCGAGAGACGCTGGCAACGCATCTATTGATGCAGCAATCTGGTCTAGCCCCTCTAGCGTGTATGCAGCAGTAAAGAATGGTGCCACAAGGTCAGCGCGAACTGTAGCGTATGACCACCTATTCAAAGCATAGTTATAAATAAGCAAGCGGTCTGGTGTGGTGTCGATGGCACTATTGCTGACATATGACCAAATAGCTAACTGGTTTTGCGGGTCAACCACAGAGGTCATCTTGTCTTTGTAGCCAAAGTTAAAATCATCAAAAAACCAACGGTTAATCTTTTCTGCACCGATTGGTTGTGATTTAGAGCCATCAAAAGCATAAAAGCCGTCATCTGACAAATAAAATACCAAACTACCAATGTTACAGACAGAGCCAGCAACCTGACAGCCGCGAGCAGTCTCGACCTTATCGAACTGCCAGATTAGCGGTGGGCCAGTATATGTGGCGCGAACAATAGCTCGCTCCATAAGGATAGTGGCATATTCACCGCCTACCAAGCCGGTAATCGCGCCAGCGTCAGGGATGTCCTGGAAATCAGATTGCTCTGTGCCAGCCGTCCAAGCTGTCGTGTCGTTAAACCCAGACCAATAGCAGCGATACGGCACACGACCAGAACCCTCGTCAATATTTGCAACCCATACAAAATCACGCACAGCAGCAATGAAATCAGCCTTTGGGGCATCTGTAGATAATACGCTAAATGCGCTGTCAGTAGACACGTTGAACTTTTGCAGCTCTTCACCAACACCACCAGCAGCAATAACCTCTTCACCGAACTTGACGAAACGCCAACGCTCTTCTGATGTGAGCGAATAACCGCCTACCGCACTAACGTCATCAAGCGTAGAACCTGTCTGATTAAAAAGGTATAATTTACCGCTATCACCAGCAAACAGCTTTACGTTGCCGGTTTTGTCTTTAGCTGAAAATATGCCTAAAATAGTGCTATCCGCACTATCAGAGTAAGCCACAAACTCACCAAGGCTGCGATAGCCATTATAGGCAGGCACCACGTTATGTGCATCAATAACGCCAGCATTTAAGTAATCAGGCTGGTCAGGCAGCCATTCTCCGAACTGTATCATTGTGTCGCCCAAACCTCACTGCCTACTGTTACAGTACCCCAAATCTCGCTTCCTATAGCAACATCACTCCATACTTCTGAGCCTATCGCCACATTGCCCCAATCCTCACCAAGACGCTTGGCATCGCATACAACGCTTACAACGGCGGCAGGTGTGCCTGCCATAACGAATATACCATTAGCCGCACCTGTTGTCGTTACTGCTGCATTAGCTGTGCCTGATAGCAAGTAAACCAGGCTTGATGATGCGGTGGTCGTTGCAGATATCGCTGCTGGTGCCGGTGATGTGCGAAGCCTTGTAAGCTCTGCCGTATCGGTCACAGCAACGCTCACAGATGCGTCCATTGTTCTAATAGGTGTTATAACGGCGGCAAAGTTAGCAGCACCTGTTACAGAGCCTGCCATCTCACGGATGCGTGTGTTATCTGCCGTAGCGGATGCGGAGATAGATACCGCTGCTGGCATTTCAATGGCAAACTGTACCTCTGCTGCAACAGTGATTGCTGCTGTAGCAGTGCCTTCAAAGTGCTTTACCTCTAGCTGGTCTAGCTGGTCTAAAGTCAGCCCATATGCGTCTAATTGCTCAAGCGTACCCCAATTATCTAGCTGTTCTAGGTCAGGGTTTGACCAATCAACTTTAGTAAGCAGTAATGCGCTATCCAGAGAATATGGAAGCGCATCAATACTGCCAGTAAAGTTATCTAGGTGCGGGGTGCCTGTAGCCATCAGCTACACCTACGCTGCTGTAACGTCTAGGTCGCCAGCAGAAATCTTTAAGATGTCACCTGTGTCAATCAGCTTTGCAGTGGTAAACGCACCGTGGATAAGCAGGTTGCCGCCAGAAGATGCGTCAAACAGCCCAAAGTGGCTTACTGTACCCCAGCTTGCTGTGGCTGCTGAAAACTCAATAGCCGCGCTGTTGTCAGCCGTGCCAGAAGCCGCTGCATTAAACGTAGCTGCTACACGAGCATAGCCATTGCCGGTAAGCTCTGTACCGCTGTTATCGTCAGCAAAAGAACCTGTAGATAAACCGACATACACAGACGATGGCATTGTGTATGCGCCAGTTCCTAAAATATGGTCGAGAATTTCATTCTCTAGGTAATCACTCATTGCAGACATAGTTTATTTCTCCGCTACTGTATTCTGCCGTAAATAGACAGACTTGGTTTGTAATGGCCCTGTGCCGTAATGTGAACGCTCCTCGTCCATCCGCACCTCGTTTATAGCACGAGTAAACTTTTCATCATACTGTGCTGCTCTTGTCTCATCCAGCAAGTAGATATACGCCTCAGTCAATGCACCGTATAGATACACATCTGGTGAACGCAAAAACAACGTAGGCGTGCTAACGGCAGAAAGAGCATCTACACTGCCAATATATAAAATTTCCGCTGTGTAAGCAGAGTCAGGTACTGGCCTCAGTTTCATCTCTTTGCCGACAATGCTGTAGCCTAGTGGCTTACCGCTGCCGTTACTAGAATACTGAGTATCAAGACCTGTTGGAGATGCGTAGCTTAAAACAGTCAGAGGGCTTGTAAGCAGCTTAACCTCACGAACTTCACGCAAATCTGTAGGCAATGCAATATATTCGTCACCAGGCGTTAGCGTGGCTTGCGACCGTTTTTCTTGCTCACGAGTTTCTAGCTCACGATTAATACGAGCCTCTGCAAGCTGAATAAACTCAGGAATTTGCGCCGTCAAATCGCTACGAGCCAAAAAATTAGCTATTGATGTCTGCAAATTAGCGTAAGATGTTATAGCCATTAGATATTACCGCCGCCAGTTCTGAACGCTCGGTTTTCGTTGCTGTTTAGCCACGCCTTCCAAGCCTTCGGGTTCTCGCTAGGCTTACCCAGCGTCTTCAGTAGGTGATGATACACTACATTGGGTATTTCTGCTATATGCTGGACGTGCTTCTGGGTTCCTATCATTTGACCCTTTTGCCAATCGTCAGACATCTGCTTGTTAATCTTTAGCAGCGTATCGAACTGCTGAGTGTTCTCAATAAATGTAGAACCATCAGATTCTTGGCGCAAAAATGTTTGCTTGCCTGCTGCTTTGTCGGATGTAAGTAATCTTTTCATATTATCCCCTAATGGAAAGAGAGGGCGGTAAACCCGCCCCCTCTATGTTGTTTAGGAACCTGACAGGTCGAAGATGCCAGCGTGTGCCTTTGGAGCTTGTACTTTCAAAGCCCACTCAGTCACAATCTGGAACTTCTCTGCGTCACCTGTTGCCGCGATTTCGTTCTCTACAAAGTTGCGACCATTGATGGTGCAAAGAGAAGCAAAGTCTGGGTCAATCAGGAATGCACGGTCATTGCTCATAAAGCGTGATGGAGCAACTTCGATGGTGCCAAAGTCAGTCAGGAAGACTGATGTTGAACCAACGTAGGTCACTTCTTTCGCCTGAGTCATATTCACTTGGTTGTTTACCAAGTTTGAAGATGCAGTCAGGTTAGAGAAGTTCGCACGGTTTGTTGCTGAACAAATCATCATCTTTGGATTGCCGCCGTCTGTCCAAGCGTCCTGCATCCCATCTTCGATGAGTGCAAGTGACAGAGCGCGAGAGTCACCGGCTGTGATTGTGTCCGTTCCATCGCCAGTAGCGAAGGCACCAGCAGTTGCACCTACTGAACCATTTGTAATCCAGCAAGACAGTGATGCTGATTTACGAGGGTCAGAACCAGAGCGAGCTACGTCTGTGTCACCGATTGACTTTTCGATGTCACGACGAAGTTCCAATGATTTCAGTACCTTCTGGTATGCCAGTTCACGGTCACGACCAGCTTTCTCGACTGCATCAAGTGTCTTTGATACAGCGACTGCTGCTACTGAAATCTGGTGGTAGTTGCCCAGACGAGTAGTTGCAGTTGGTGTGCCGATGCTAGCGTCTGCGCCTTCATTGACGTAGTTGGTAGCAGATGCGGCAGCCAATTCTTGAACCTGCCACTCAGTAAAGATACCGTTTGAGGTCTCTTTCTTGAGTGCGGAAAAGATTGGTGTCTCATCTGGGTCGATGCGATAAATCACATCTGCAAGCTGTTCTTTTTCCCCAACAGCAAGGGCGGTAGTGAATGTGGCCATTTTGAAAACTCCTTCTAAGTTTTGCTGCCCATCAAGTAAGATACGGCTGCGTCTACAGAACGCTCTCTATTGAGCCTTCCCAGAGCTTGCTGCCGTGAACGACTAGCAACCTGCTTTTTAGTCCGTGGCTGACCAGCTTTAGCCATTCTTGGAGCTTCTTTTGTGCGTTTTTTAGCTGCGGGTTTCTTCTTCTGAAGATTATCCCACTGCATCGCTTTGTACAAAATCTCAATAGCCCTTGCATCTGACGCATTGGCTACTTCTGATTCACTAAACCCAACATTACGAGCGTATTCAATTACCTTAACACGCTCTGCATTTCTGCGTTCATCATCCTGCCAAGCAGGAATCCGGTTCAGCATTTCAGACCGTTGTGCGGCGAGATGTTTCTTCAACGCCTCTTCTTGCTCTACGGCCTGCTGTTGAGCGATATACTGTCGCTCTTGCTCCACTCTTGCGAGGTTTTGTTTACGGACATCATATTCTGCTCTAATAGCAAAATACTCTTCTCCGCTAACCTCATCCTTCAAAGCCCTCCAGTCAGGTTCCTCTAAGGGAATTGTCTGCTGAATCTGCTGCGCCACAACCTCAAGTTGCTGTGCGTAGTAATCACGAGCCTGCTTTGCTTCCGCTGCCTCTTTCTCAGCAGCCTTCCGCATTTCAGCAGCCTCTTGGCTACGCTTGGTAAAAGCCTTCTGCCTCTGATAACCTTGTAGGGCTTCGTCCAGGCTGACCTCTATCTCTTCGCCGTCTACTCTGACTTTGTAGAGTTGCTGTTGAGGTTCCTCTTCGTCATCCTCGTAGTCATCGTCTTCATCAGACTCATCGACATCATCAACATCATCCTCATCATCTTCGTAGGATTCAGCTTGCGGCTGGTTATCCTCTTCCGTGATTTCGGCCTCTGTCTCCATCGGCTCGGAAGCGTTTGCTTCCTGTCGCTCTTCTTCAACCTTGTCCGGTGCGGGGGTATTTAGAAGGCTAATTGCATCATTAACTGAAATTGCTCCGGTTCCGTTAGGATTGTCGGACATAACTTATTTCCTTTTCTCAAATTGTTGACGATTGTGCAACTCTTGTAGAGTCGCCTTTGCCATTTTCCCATCCTCGACTACCTTGTGTATGTAGCCTTTTAGTGCCTCTAGGTTCTGGCAAAGCATATACAGA